>Ga0208261_1000962_pt1 | contig 10641 bp, 7 predicted proteins | sample Knorr_S7_td_DCM__FD_185595 | JGI IMG/M metagenome (GOLD analysis project Ga0208261, IMG submission 185595) | Marine microbial communities from Southern Atlantic Ocean transect - Knorr_S7_td_DCM_ad_131m_LV_B (SPAdes) (version 3) | ecosystem: Environmental > Aquatic > Marine > Oceanic | place...
TAAGTCAAACTATGAAAATCCAAAAAATATATCTGTATATATTCATGTTCCATTTTGTCCTCAGATTTGTCATTTTTGTGGATGTACTACTGAGACTGGTTTTACAAAGCCCTTCCTAGAAAGATATATTAATGCGGTAGTTAAAGAAATAGAATTAGTATCCAATAAATTGGATGATAAAAGGAAACTAACACAAGTTCATTGGGGGGGAGGCACACCTAATGCAATATCTTATAAGTATATAGAAAAGATAACTAATACATTAAAAGATTATTTTGATTTTTCTAAAAACTATGAAATGGCAATTGAGTGTAATCCTGCTCATTTGGAGTTTAAACATATTGAATTATTAAAGAAATTTGGTTTTAATAGAATATCTCTTGGAATACAGGATTTCAGAAAAGATGTATTAGATGCAATAAACAGAAAACCCTCAAAAAAACCAATTGAAGAAATTATCAAGAAAATTAAAGATGAAGGTTTCACGGGAACAAATCTGGATCTAGTTTATGGACTACCGCTCCAAACAGTTAGTTCCTTTAAAAAAACAGTTGATAAAGCTATTTCTTTAAATACCGATCGAATGGTTACGTTTTCATACGCTCATGTCCCATCAGTTCTCCCAAGACAGAAAATTCTAGAAAAAATTGGTTTTCCAAGCTCTGATGAAAAAGCATTAATGTATGAAAACTCATATAATCAATTAATTAAAGCGGGCTATGTATCTATTGGTATGGACCACTATTCAAAGCCTAATGATGAGTTTGCATTAGCATTAAACCAAAAAAAGTTACATCGTAATTTTCAAGGATATTGTACTTTAGAAACCACCGGTCAGGTGTATGGTTTCGGTGCTTCCTCAATATCTCAATTAGATTCTGCATATAGTCAAAATATAAAAAATGCAACAGAGTATATTGATAAGATTGAAAAAAATGGAACAGCAGTGCTAAGAGGTTATTCTTTAAACAATAATGAAAAAATAATTAGATATGTTATCAATTCTTTGATGTGTAATTATTATGTTGATTTAAATTTTGTTGCGGATTACTTTAATTGTAGTTTATCAGAGGTAAAGAATATATTGAACTATTCTGAATCCAATTTTATTGATTTTATATCAGATTCTTTAATGAATATTGAAGATGATAAAGTTATTATTAATAGAAAAGGAAGACTTTTTACTAGAAATATTTCTATGAGGTTTGATCCTCTAATCAGTAAAAAAATAGGAACTTACTCAAACACAATATAGATGAGAGGTTTTTTGATGATAAATCTTGGTTCACCAGATAGCACCTCTGTTGAAGATGTACGAAAATATTTAGATGAGTTTTTGATGGATAAGAGGGTTATTGGAAAAAGTTATTGGTTTAGGTGGTTTTTAGTTAAAGTTATAATTTTAAATACAAGACCTAAAAGATCTGCAGAAGCTTACAAAAAAATATGGTGGAAAGAAGGTTCACCTCTAATTGTATTATCAAAACGTCTATTTAATAAAGTCAAAAATAATTTGAATTTTCCCGTATCTCTTGCAATGCGCTATGGTTCCATAAGTATAATTAATGGATTAAAAGAACTTTATGATATAGGGGTTAATGAAGTAGTTGTTTTGCCACTTTATCCTCATTATGCTATGTCATCATATGAGACTGTTGTTGAAAAAGTTAAAGATGAAGTAAATGATAATTTTCCGAATTTAAATTTGAAATTTATACCACCATTTTATAAAGAAAAAAACTTTATAAACCTTTTAAGCAAAAAGATTCAAAAAGTTACAAATAAAGTTGATTATGATCATATTCTATTTTCTTATCATGGCATACCTGTGAGTCATTTAAAAATATCGGATCCTACAAATAATCATTGCTACAAAGTTAAAGATTGTTGCAGAACAAAATCTGAAGCACATGAGTTTTGTTATAAACATCAGGTGCTTGAAACAACAGAAGCTGTTGTAAAAAAGCTTAAAATTGATAGAAATAAATACAGCAACTCATTTCAGTCCAGACTTCCAAATGAACCATGGTTAAAGCCGTATACAGATAATGAACTTGTTAGGTTAGCAAAAGAGGGAAAAAAAAATTTAATAATAGTAACTCCAGCATTTGTTACAGACTGTCTTGAAACTCTTGAAGAGATTGCTATGGAAGGAAAAGAAGAATTTATTGATGCTGGCGGAAAAAATTATCATTATGTATCTTGCTTAAATGATAGTGATGATTGGGCAAAACTTATAGCAAAATGGGCAAAGGATAAATTATGAGTTATTTAGTTTTAAAGGCATTTCATTTAATTTTTGTTGTATGCTGGTTTGCTGGTTTATTCTATTTAGGAAGATTATTCATATATTTTAAAGAAGCAGAATTAAGAAACAGTTCAGAAAAAACAGTTTTACAGAAGCAATATTTAATTATGGCTAAAAGGCTTATGAATATTATCATCTGGCCTTCTGTATTATTAACATCAATCTTTGGTTGGTACATGATATTCTTAAATTTCAATTTACTCGATAATACTTGGATGCAGGTCAAATTATTAATGGTATTTTTTTTGATTTTGTACGTAATTTTTTGTCAAATTGTATTAAATCAAATGTCTTCTGGAAAGATATTAGTAAGTGAAAATAAATTAAGATTATGGAATGAAATTCCAACCTTATTTTTAGTGTCAATAATATTTTTAGCAATATTAAAAACGCAAATTTCATGGATATATGCTATAGCTTACTTCATATTATTTTCATTTCTTTTGATTATTTTAATAAAATTGTATCGTAAATTTTATTTAAAAAAATAAATTCATTCATGTCATGAAGATTATCAATTTAATTTCTGGCCCAAGAAATTTATCTACAGCCTTAATGTATTCTTTTAATCAGAGACCAGATACGGTTGTAATTGATGAACCTTTTTATGCTCATTATCTTATAAGCACTGGTATTGATCATCCTTCTAGAGAAGAAACAATTAATTCAATGTCTTCAAATATTAATGAAATTTTAGATTCAATTTTTTCAATGAAAAATACTAAAGTTTTGTTTCTAAAAAATATGGCTCATCATCATAATAATATAGACTTGTTTTTTTTAAAAAAAATGACAAATTTATTTTTAATTCGAAACCCAAAACAACTGATAGCTTCTTTTGCTCAAGTAATTATAAACCCTTCGATGAAGGATATTGGACTTAAAGAATCGTGGGATCTTTTTAATTATGTTTCTAATTCAATGAATAAAACCCCAATAGTTTTAGATTCAGCTCAAATTTTGAAGGACCCAAAAAAACTTCTAAATAAATTATGTGATAATTTAGGCATTGATTTTTATAATGAAATGTTGTCTTGGCCAAGGGGCGGGATAAAGGAAGATGGTGTATGGGCAAAACATTGGTATAAAAATGTTCATCAATCTACTGGATTTATGAAACAAAAAACAAGTAAAAGAGAATTACCAAAACATTGTGAAGCATTATACTTTGATGCATTAAAATATTATAATAAATTGTCTAAGAATTCACTTAAAGTTTAAATATGCTACAAGAGTACAACCCTAGAAATAAAAACCTAATGGTATTTGTGGGAGATAAGCTATATAAAAGAGAAGATGCAAAGGTTTCAGTATTTGATAGTACCGTTCAAAATGGAGATGCTGTTTGGGAGGGGCTTAGGGTTTATCCGGAAGGGATAGTATGTTTGGATAAACATTTAACCAGATTACATGAAGGGGCTAAAGCTCTTGCTTATGAGGGTGTTCCTTCAAAAGAAAAAATAAGAAAAGCTATTAAAGAAACTTTGGATGCTAATGGCATGCAAAACGATACTCATATTCGCCTTACATTATCTAGAGGTGAAAAGGTCACATCAGGAATGGATGCTAGATTAAATCAGAATGGATGTTGTTTAATTGTTCTTGCTGAATGGAAAAAAAAAGTTTATGATCCTTCCAAGGGGATTAAAGTTATTAGTACTTATATAAGGAGAAGTATCCCGGAATTTCTTGATTCAAAGATTCATCATAATAACATGTTGAGTTTAGTTATAGCAAAAATTCAAGCTAATATTTCTGGAATGGATGCTGCCATAATGCTTGATGATAGGGGTTTTGTAGCCGAACTTAATGATACTAATTTGTTTATGATTAAGGATAATGAAGTTTTTACTCCTTATCCGCACGCATGTCTTCCTGGAATTACAAGAGGAACAATTATTTCTTTACTCAAAGAAAACAATATTCCAATTCATGAAAGAGACTTGTCATTAACAGAATTTATCAACGCAGATGTTGTTTTTGCAACCGGAACCAATGGAGAAATGACACCAGTTCATGAAATAGATTCTAGAAAGGTTGAAGGAGATAATTCTCTTTTTATAAAAATTCAAGATCTTTTTAAAAATAAACTACCAAGTCTTTGTGAGCCTATTTAGAAATTGTTTTGATAAAATAATCCCAAATTACTATTCCAATTGAAACTGCTATATTGATAGAATGTTTTGTCCCAAATTGAGGTATTTCTATAGATAGATCTCCATTTAAAAGAATTTTGTCATTTATGCCAAATACTTCATTTCCAAATATAAAGCAATATTTATCACTTTTTTTTGGATGGAATTTATTTAATGCAATGCTTTTGTTTGTTTGTTCAATTAATATAATTTTCCAATTATCACTCTTTAGTTTTTTAAGTATGTCTTCAGGGTTTTTTTTATACTCCCAATCTACAGTCTCCGTTGCCCCTAAAGCTGTTTTATGAATTTCTCTATGAGGAGGAGATGCTGTAATTCCTATTAAATATATTTTTTCTATAAGAAAAGCGTCACATGTTCTAAAACATGAACCTACATTATTCATACTTCTCACGTTATCTAGAAGAATGCGAACAGGAATCTTTTTTTTAGATTTAAATTCTTTTTTTGATAATCTATTTAAATCTTTATTTTCTGTTTTTTTCATATTGAATAAACAGAATTTAGTTTTGTTTAATTATTGACCTACTGTATTTTGATTTTTTATTTACGTAACTCACAAAATAGAGCCCATTTTTTAAATTCTCGATATTAGATTTAATTCTATGTTTGCCACTATTTAGAGTTTTGTTAACTAGCTCGTTTATAACTCTACCATTTATATCAATAATATTTAATTCAACATAACCCATTTCTGCTTCAAATTCAATAGTAATCCATTTTTTAATAGGATTAGGATAAATTGTTAATTTATTATTGTGGTTTTCATTATTAGTTCCAGTTACTGTTTTGGCACCAATAAGAACCGGAATATATTGAAAATTTTCATATAAAATTGCTTTAATGACGTTTTCTTCAACCCCAAACCAGTCCATTAGAATTGATCCATAAACAGATCTAAAATCATGTTCCCATTCAATATTATCAATGAATTCTAAAGAGGGCATGGTCCCAATATAATCAGGGTTTACGAAGGGACTAACAAAAAACATAGGAGCTCCCTCCCCGTGATCAGTTCCAAATGATTTATTTTGAAAAACCCTTCTTCCAAATTCAGAATAAGTCATTGTTAATATTTTATTTTCTAGACCCCTATTTATTATATCACTTTGAAATGCTGCAACAGATTCTGAAAGTACTTTTAAAAGATATGAATGTCTGCCTTCTTCAGGGTTCCCATTTTCTACTTGGCTATCGTGAGTATCAAAACCACCAATTCTTGCAACATATATCTTAGTTTTTAGTCCACCATCTATAAGCTTAGCAATTATTTGAAGTTGATCTGCAAGATCATATTCTGGATAATTTATACTACTATTTGCTCCACTATTTGCCGCTAATTCAACTCTATCTAGATAGTCATTTGTAAGCTTTGATGCTTTTCTAATGTATTCCAGTTCATGCCCATATGGTGTGTCTGGAGCAGTTCCATCACCCTCTTTTATATCAATAAAATTGTTAAAATTTTTTACTGCTATTCCCATATTAATCATGGGACCTTGACAGGTGTTTGAAGTAATTCTACCTACTGTTAATGCTAGAGGGTCAGTAAATTCCGAATTAGGATAATTATCAGGATATTCTGGATGATCTGAACTTAAATATCTGCCAAGCCAACCACTAGTTAAATATTCATCGGCTGCTGATCCGGTATTCCAAATATCAGAAGATCTAAAATGTGATTTATTTGGATTTGGGTACCCAACATTTCTAACAAATGTCATTTTATTTTCATTATGTAAGTTTTTTAAACCTTCCATTTTTGGATGCAGCCCTGTGGTATTATTTATTTTTAAAAATTTATTTTCTGGTATCATTAAGTCAGGTCTTCTTAATGGTTTTGAAGATCCTCCTGATCCATCCCTCATCAATATGTCATACTGATCGAGAGGCATGATTGTATTTATACCATCATTTCCACCATCTAAAAAAATCAAAACTAATGCTCTATCAGATTCATCCGACCCATTTACTAATTCTCTTAAATTTTGAGATTCAGCAATAGCACTTACAGGCATTCCTCCAATCATTAGTGGAACTGAAGCAATAGGAATTGTGTTTTTTATAAAGTCTCTTCTTTTCATATTAGCTTAAGTGATATTCTGGTGTTTTAAACATTTCTTTAATAAGATCTTTTAATCTTTTATTTATAGAGATTTCTTTAGCAGGAGTTGGATCATTAATGTAATCTGTATATTCATCTTTCCACATATTTGGATTATTTCCAACTACAATATTTTTAAAATCTTCTTTTTGAGACGAGGTTATTTCAGAGAAGACAGGAAAAAACCATTTACAAAATAATTCAATTATATAATCAATATTATCTGGCTCTGTGATTTCATCAAGAAGTTTAATAGGTTTGGCATATACAACACCAGGATTTAATGCTGCCATGCCGTTATCAGAAAGATAATGATTCACATTTAATGTTCTTAATGGCAAAGTAACTGAGTTAATCCATAACTCTTGAAAAAGAGGACTTTGATAATATGCTGGCCATCCAGCTACACTTGGGTGATTTATAATGTCTTGAGATTGGTTTCTTATATCAGCACTTCTTCTATTCCAAAAACCATATTGATCTTTTATATCTAGAGATAAATAATCCGAAAGTGGAATTTGCCTTAAAACCCCAAAATTATAATCAATAGGAGATTTAATTAAAGCACCTCTTGTGTGAATTTCAAAAAAATGTTTGCTATGTAAAAGCTTTTCTAAAACAGGTTTTATTTCATAGTTGTTTTCTCTTAATATTTTAGCTAAAGGCTTAATAACTTTTTGAGATACTTCTTCATCGATTACATAATAGATAAACCATCGATATAACTTTTCACATATGTATTCTGAGGTTCTTTCTTGCAAAAATATCATATCAACTAGATCTTCATGCTCTTTGTCCCAATTATTTTGAATTACTTGATTATTGAATTTTGAAGAAAAAGTTTTGTTACTGTTATCATGTCTAGAAGGTGTAAATTTTTGTCTATCTGGACCAGAAACATTTTTTGTAACTTCCCATCCTGTTAAAATTTTTGATGCTTCAATTATGTCACTTTCTGTATAATACGTATAACTGTCTACGCCATCAAGAGGACCTTTTCCAATCGTAAAAAGTTCAAATAATTCTCTAGCATAATTTTCGTTTGGAGCTTCTTTTGTATTGAATTGTCCGCTCAGATATACAAGCATTGCAGGGTCAATATTGATTAGCTTTACTAGACTTTTAAAGTTCCCTAAATAATTTTTTCTAAGTTTATTGTGGAACCAATAATAATATCTTGCATCTCCTACAACATCAGCTTCTGTTGCAAAATGATTTTGCCAAAATAAAACCATTTTTTCTCTAATAGAAAAAGGTAATATTTCAGTTCCGTTATGAGGTTGATTTAGTATAAGGCCTATTCTCCATCCAGCATAAGATGCTCTTCTTATAAAATCATTTTTTCTCTTTGTCGCATATACCCATGTTTGTCCAATGGCAATTTCAGTATCATCATCATCTTTGACATTAATAGGAGGATCGGGAATGAACTCTGTGTTGCTAAGTAATTTATCTATAGAAGCAGATTTTCCTAGGCTAACGGCCTTTTCGATTTCAGATAACTTAGGGCCAAATGTAGTCCTTCTAAGTAGATGAGCAGCAGTTTCAAAATTCCATGCTCCACTGTACGCTTCATCTATATGTGCAATCTGGAGTGGAAAGTCTGGTAATTTTTGATTTGCATGTTTAAGAACCTTATCTCTTTTTATAGATGACTTTTTTTTTTCAATTACTTTTCCCATATTTATTCGGTTGATAATTTTTTTAAATTATCTTCATTTAAAGTTAAGCTTTTATGTCAACTAAAGAAAATAATACAAAAGTAACTCCTTTAATGAAGCAGTATAATGCAATAAAAAAGGAACATCCTAAAACTTTGCTTTTATTTAGAGTTGGTGATTTTTATGAAACTTTCGGTGAAGATGCTATAAAAGCAAGTAAGATTTTAGAAATTGTTTTAACAAAAAGAGCTAATGGAGCTGCCTCTCATATTGAGCTAGCAGGTTTCCCTTATCATGCTCTTGATACTTATCTCCCAAAATTAGTTAAAGCAGGTCTAAGAGTCGCAGTTTGTGATCAATTAGAAGATCCAAAAAAAACTAAAGGTATTGTTAAAAGAGGAGTTACTGAACTTGTAACACCAGGGCTTTCATTAAATGATAATATTTTAGAATCAAAAAAAAATAATTATTTAGCTTCGCTATCGAAGCAAGGAAACTCAATTGGGGTTGCATTACTTGATATTTCTACTGGCGAGTTTCTTATTAGTAGAGGAAAAAAAGAATTAATAGAACAAGTTTTACATAATTTTTCCCCCTCTGAAATTATATGCTCTAGGACTGATAGAGAATACTTTGAGCCATTTTATAATGATAAAAGCATTTTTTATTTAGATGATTGGGTTTATAAAATTGGATATGCTTATGATAAACTAATTTCTTTTTTTAAAGTTCAAAACTTAAAGGGATACGGTATTGAAAATCTAGAAGAAGGAATAATTTCAGCCGGAGCTATTTTGTTTTATCTTGAAAGCACTGAACACCTTGATCTTGGTCATATAAATTCAATTTCTAGAATTGAAGATGATAACTATATGTGGTTAGATAGATTTACTATTAATAATTTAGAAATCACTCGACCTTTAAATGAAAACTCTTCTTCATTGTTAAACATAATAAATTATACCGTCACCCCAATGGGCTCAAGACTATTAAACAGATGGATAATTCTTCCCCTCTTAGATAAGAGTCTAATTAAGGAAAGGCAGAATTTTGTACAATCATTTGTAGATGATTCAGATTTGCTTAAAAACATAAGAATTACTTTAAAAAACATCTGTGATATTGAAAGAATTATTTCAAAAGTATCTGTCAAAAGAGTAAATCCTAAAGAACTAATTCAACTAAAAAATTCTCTCAAAAATATTTCAGAAATCAAATTTTTATTAAAACACAGTAACAATAAACTTTTAACTTCTTTTAATGATGAGATAAATGAATGTTTAGATGTATCTGATTTAATTAATAAAAACCTTAATGAAGATGCTCCTTTTGGCATTAATCAAGGTGGTATTTTTCAAGAAGGTATAAATAAGGAGATTGATGAATTGAGAGAAGTTTCTAGAAGCGGAAAGGATTATTTATTAAAAATACAAAATGAAGAAATAGATAAAACAGGAATTCCATCTTTGAAGATTGCATACAATAAAGTGTTCGGATACTATTTAGAAGTAAGAAATACACACAAAGAAAAAGTTCCTGATAGTTGGATTAGAAAACAAACTTTGGTTAATGCAGAAAGATATATTACCGAGGATTTGAAATTATATGAAGAAAAAATATTAAATGCAGAAGAAAAACTAGTTTCCTTAGAATATCAATTGTATCAAGAACTTATTGACAAACTATTTAAAAGTATTATTTCCATTCAACTCACAGCTAGGAAAATTGCTTTTATTGACGTGATTCATTCTTTTGCCAAATTAGCATCATCTTCCAATTTTTGTAGACCGATTTTTACAAATGATTATTGTATAGATATTAAAAAGGGACGACATCTAATTATTGAAAAATCATTTTCTCCAGAGGAAGTTTACATACCAAATGATATTTACTTAGATAATAATAAACAACAAATTATAATTATTACTGGCCCAAATATGTCTGGAAAAAGTGCCCTTATCAGACAAACAGCTCTTATTGTGATTTTAGCTCAAATTGGTTGTTTTGTTCCTGCAGATTTTGCTAAGTTAGGAATTGTAGATAAAGTTTTTACTCGTGTTGGTGCCTCTGATAATCTTGCACAAGGAGAGTCAACTTTTATGGTAGAAATGACTGAAACAGCAAGTATAATGAATAACCTTAGTAATAGAAGTCTAATATTGATGGATGAAATTGGTAGGGGGACAAGTACCTATGATGGGATTTCGATAGCATGGTCTATAGTGGAATATTTACATAATCATACAAAATATAAACCATTGACATTATTTGCTACTCACTACCATGAATTAAATGATATTTCTTCACAATTAAAAAGAGTAAAAAACTTTAATGTAGAGGTTAAAGAAATTAATGATGAAATAATTTTTCTTAGAAAGTTGAGACCTGGTGGTACGGAACATAGTTTTGGTA
>Ga0208261_1000963_pt1 | contig 10638 bp, 10 predicted proteins | sample Knorr_S7_td_DCM__FD_185595 | JGI IMG/M metagenome (GOLD analysis project Ga0208261, IMG submission 185595) | Marine microbial communities from Southern Atlantic Ocean transect - Knorr_S7_td_DCM_ad_131m_LV_B (SPAdes) (version 3) | ecosystem: Environmental > Aquatic > Marine > Oceanic | place...
ATTTGAAAATTTTTCTGTGACTATCAGTCCAGCTGCAGCATTTAAGCAAACAGCTTTAGAAAAGTCATTATCTTCACCTTTAAATATATTGATCATTTTATCTGCATTAAATTTTGCATCATCACCAAGCAAATTTTTAAAATTTTGCGCATCAATATTTAAATCAATTGGATCTATTGTTATTTCGGTAATTTTATCCTCTTTCAGTTGAACCACATTAGTTTTTGCATATGGAGAAATTTCATCTAAACCATCTTCACTGTTTACAATCCATGCAAATTTAATATTTAAATTTTTTAATGCATTTGCAAAAATTTTAAGTAATTTTTTATCAAAAACACCCACAACTTGTTTATCAACAAGAGCAGGACTGCTTAAAGGCCCAATCATATTAAATATTGTTCTTTTGGCAATTTTTTTTCTTGTTGGCCCCACATATTTCATGGCTCTATGATAGTTTGGTGCAAACATAAAACCAAAGTTATTTTTATTAATTTGATCTTCTATTTGTTTAGGTTCTAAATTTATATTAATATTTAAAGTTTCCAAAACATCACCAGATCCACATTTTGAAGATACGGCTTTATTACCATGCTTTGCTACTTTTACACCCATACTTGCCAATAATATGGCTGAAGCTGTTGATATATTTAGAGTGTTTTTGCCATCACCACCTGTTCCACAAGTATCAACACAATCTACAACATTAACTCTTTTTGATTTGTTTCTTAAAACATGAACACCACCAGCAATTTCTTCAGAAACTTCTCCTTTGGCAGATAATAATGTTAAAAAATCAAAGATTTCTTGATCTAAAGCTTTTCCTTCCATTAATATTTCGAAGGCATTTTTGCTTTCCTCAAAATTCAAATTTTCATAATTTTGTAATTTTTTAAGAAACTTTTTCATTTTTCAGTAACAAAATTTTTTAAAATTTTTAAACCATATTTTGTTTTAATACTTTCTGGATGAAATTGCACTCCATGGACACTATAAACTTTATGTTGAATACCCATTATTATATTATTTTTTGTTTTTGCGGTTATTATTAGATCTTTAGATAAAGTTTTATTGTCGATTATAAGGCTATGGTACCTTGTAGCTTCAAATTTTTTAGGAAGATTTTTTAAAATTCCTTTTTTTTTTGAAATTATTGTGCTTGTTTTGCCATGAACAAGATTTTTAGCTTGTTTTATTTTTGATCCGAATACTTGTCCTATTACTTGATGACCAAGACATACACCGAGAATAGGGATTTTATTATAAAGTTTTCTTACAATTTTTAAACAGTTACCAGCCTGATTTGGATTTCCTGGTCCTGGCGATATAACTATTTTATTATATTTCTTTTTTATTATATCTAAAGCAGTAATTTTATCATTTCTAATTACATCAACATGACAATAATTAGATAAATAGTGATATAAATTAAATGTAAAACTATCGTAATTATCAATTAATATAATTTTCATAATTTTATTCTAATGCTTTTATTAAAGCTTTAGCCTTATTAATAGTTTCCTTGTATTCATTTATTGGTTTGCTGTCCGCAACAATACCTGCTCCTGACTGAACATAAAATTTATTATTTTTTGAAATAGCTGTTCTCAAAGCTATACATGTATCAAAGTCACCATTAGCAGAAAAATAACCTATACCACCAGCATAAACTTTTCTTCTTGTAGTTTCCAATTCATCTATTATTTCCATAGCTCTAATTTTTGGTGCACCAGAAACGGTCCCAGCAGGAAAACCTGCTAATAATGTATCAAATCTGGAGAATTTCTTATTAAAAGTTCCTTCAACGTTTGAAACAATATGCATTACGTGTGAATATTTTTCAATTTTAAAGTTTTCCGTTATTTTAATAGAGTTGATTTTTGATACTTTACCAGCATCATTTCTTCCAAGATCTAAAAGCATTAAATGTTCAGATAATTCTTTTTTATCTTTTAATAATTCTTTTTCATAAAAAATATCCTGCTTTTTATTTTTCCCCCTAGGTCTTGTACCGGCTATTGGTCTTATTGTTATTTTGTTATTTCTTAATCTTACCAAGATTTCAGGACTTGCTCCAATAATTTGAAAATCTTTAAAATTAAAAAAATACATGAATGGAGATGGGTTTGTTTTTCTAAGTTTTTTATATATATCGATTGGTTTTTTTTCTAATTTACATTCAAATCTTTGACTAAGAACTACTTGGAAAATATCACCAGTTTTAATATATTTTTTTGCAATGTTAATATTTTTTAAAAATTTTTTTTTTGTAACATTAGATTTTATTTTTACTGAGTTACTATGCAGTTTTGCATAAGAACTGTTAGTATTAAAATTAGCTAAAAAAACCATTTCTTCAATTTGTTTATTTATTTGTGCTAACTTTTTTTTAAAATTATTTATTTTTTCATCTTTATAAACGTTAACGATAAAGTACAATTTTTTATCAAAATTATCATGTATAATAATTTCTTTTGGCCTCAATATTCTAGAGTCTGGAATATTTAAATCATTTTTTGTTGTATTAGGTATATTTTCTATATAGCGAATTATATCATAAGAAAAATATCCTGAAATAATTGAACTTATAGGTGGCAGATTTTTTGGTAAATCAAATTTGAAATTTTCGATAATTTTTTCTATATTTTGTTTTGGATTTCCTTTTAAAATTTTAAATTTATTATTAAAATAAAATTTACATTTATTTTTGTTAAACTCCCATATTTTATCAGGATTTTTACCAAAGATAGTATAACGTCCTTTAATGAAACCTTTTTCAACTGACTCAAATATAAAACTATTTCTTTCTAATAAAAAATTGTTTATTAGGTTTTCAATTTCATCTTGTCCATCAGTATCAATAGCATAATATAAAATTTGATTTTTATTTCTCAGATATTGAGATTTAAATTTACTTAAACTTATATTAAGCATTTAATTAAAATTATTTTTTATTCTATCTAAAGTTTTTTGAAAAACCTTAACATTATATTTTTCATTTAATGACAGATCATAAGAATTATAAATTTCATCAATTATTTTTTTTTTAGATTTTTCCTCGTATTCTTTTTTTTTATCTTCGGATAAACTTTTAGTATATATATTGATAATTTTAGCGAGATATATATTATTTTTAGCATCTGTAACTAAAACGAAACTATTTATTGGAAGTGAGTAAATTAGTTTAGTTGATTCATTATCAAATTTTTTATTATTATTTATTGAGTCAATTGTAATTTTTTTAATGTTATCTTGTCCACTTGATATTTTTAAAAATTCACTGTCATTTAGTTTCTTATTTTGAATTTTCTCGAACAAGTTTTTATTATATTCATATTTTTTTTTAAGAATTAAATTTTCTTTTACTCTTTTAATAAATTCTGAATCTGACTTATCTGGTAAAACTTTATTTATTTTTATTATTTCAAATAGCAAATAATAATCATTTTTATCTACTAGTTGAACTCTATCACCATTCTTTTTTGAGTAAATTTCGTTATGAATATCATTATCTTTATTATCATTATTATAATTATTTAATGAATTAAGTTTTAAATTAAACTGTTCTTTTAATTCATTTATGCCATTACCATTTAGGATACTATTTTCAATTTCATCAATTTTTTTGAAAAATTCTTTGTTAAAATCATCAATTTCAATTAAATTTTTTGGCGTTATTTTAGCATAAGAAACATCAATAAATTCTTCTTTAAGATTTTCTACATTTTCATTGATAAATTGATCGATCTCACTAGCTGATGTTTCTTTATCGTAAACTAAATCTAAATTGAAATAATCTATTTCTACATTTTTTTCTTGATCATTAAAAACTTTATTGATTAAAAAATCAGGTGATTTAATTCCTCCGCTGATATAGGAAAATAAATTACCTTTAAGTTCTTCAAGTTTTAATTTAAATTCAAAATCAGGTGCGTTTAAATTATTTTCTAATAAAAACTTTTCATATTTTATTCTGGAAAATTGATTCTGATCATCTAAAAAATATTCATTCTTTTTTATTATTTTTACTAATGTTTTTTCTGATATTGTTAATTTTAAATCATCAATTTCCATATTTAAAAGTTTTTTTGAAACCATTTCAGATATAATTCTTTCAATTATATTATTTTCAATATTGTTTTTAATATAATCATTATCAATTCTTGATTCATTTATGTAATTTATAAAATCTTGTGTTGATATGGTTTCATTATTAATTTTTGCAACATTATTGGAATTTCCTCCACTAAAAACACTTCCCATGCCCCAAAAAACAAAAGGTATAATTATTATTGTTATTAAAACACCTGCTAATTTTGTATTTGAAAAACCTCTTAATTTATTTAACATATTATTTAAATTGTTTATTTATTGATCTATAAAAAACAAACCTATAAATTAAATTATTCTTTATGACAAATAATAATATGTATTTTATTGCAAATTGGAAAATGTATGGAAATACTACGGATATTAACAAAACTAAATCTGTTATAAAGCTTGCCAAACATAAAAAATACAAATTTTCAAAAATTATATATTGTCCACCTTTCACTCTACTAAAGACTTTTAGTGATAAAGTTAAAAAATCAAATATTTTTATTGGTGCGCAAAATTGTCATTCTGTTCCTGAATATGGAGCATACACAGGATCTATAAGTTCAAAACTAATTAAATTCACTGGAGCAAAATATGTAATATTAGGTCATTCAGAAAATAGAAAAAGTGGAGATACAGATATAATTATAAATAAAAAAGTTCATGCAGCTTTAAAAGAAAATTTAAAAGTTATTTTTTGCATAGGAGAAAAGTTGTCTGAAAAAAGAAAAAAAAATACTTATAATACTTTGAGAAAACAATTAAATAACGGATTAAAAGGTATAAAAAAAATTGAAAATATTATAATAGCTTATGAACCTGTATGGTCTATTGGCACAGGGATAGTTCCTAAAAATTCAGAATTAATTAAGAATATAATAAATATCAAAAAAATTTTATATAACTTAAAAAAATTAAAAAATGTTAAAATACTGTACGGGGGCTCTGTTAATCCAAATAACGCTAAAGAACTAGCTCAAATAAAAGATATAAATGGTTTTTTAGTTGGTGGAGCATCCTTAAACCCAAAAAAATTTATTGATATAATAAAAAAATCAATTAATTAGAATTTGTGGAAAATATAATTTTATTTTTAAATATAATACTTGCGATAATTTTGGTTATTTTGGTTTTAATCCAAAAATCAGAAGGTGGAGCTCTTGGTATAGGAGTTTCTCAAGATAATTTTATGTTTTCAAGAACAGCAGGGAACTTTTTGACAAAAGCGACAGCTGTTGTTGCTACATTGTTCATAATTTGCAGCTTAACTCTTACAATATTATCAAGAGGAGAATTAACTCCAACGACATCTGTAATCGATAAAATTGAGGAAAATGCAGATGATACACCAAAAGTTCCAGAAAATAACAATTAATACTTTTATTTTTTTAATTCTTTGGCTATAACATAATTCCATGGCGCGATATATATTTGTCACTGGCGGCGTGGTTTCATCACTGGGTAAAGGATTATCATCTGCTTCATTAGCTTATTTACTCAAATCACAAGGTTATAAAGTAAGATTAAGAAAAATGGATCCTTATTTAAATGTAGACCCTGGAACTATGAGTCCTTTTCAACATGGAGAAGTTTTTGTAACAGATGATGGAGCAGAAACAGATCTAGATTTAGGTCATTACGAAAGATTTACAAATATTTCTTCAAAAAAATCTGACAATATAACAACAGGCCGTATCTATAGCGATATAATTAAAAAAGAGAGAAGAGGTGGATACCTTGGAAAAACTGTCCAAGTAATTCCACACATTACTGACAGAATTAAAGAATTTATTAGAAATGATATTTCAAATGAAGATTTTGTTATATGTGAAATTGGTGGTACGGTAGGCGATATTGAAAGCCTTCCATTTGTAGAAGCTATAAGACAATTTTCAAACGAGCATGGAAAATCTAAAACTTTATTTATTCATTTAACTTTCGTTCCTTTTTTAAAATCTTCAGATGAAATTAAAACAAAACCAACTCAACATTCAGTAAAAGAATTACGCAGTATTGGTATTCAACCAGATATAATTATTTGTAGATCTCAGCAATCTATACCCCATGACCAAAGAAAAAAAATATCTCTATTTTGCAATGTTCCAATTGAAAATGTAATAGAAACAGTAGATGTTAGAACAATTTATGAAGCACCTATTAGTTTTTTTAATCAAAAGCTCGATAAACAAGTTTTAAAATATTTTAAACTAAAGTCTAAAAAAAAAGCAAATTTATTACCTTGGAAAAAAATTACTAGTATTGCATTAAATACAAAAAAGACAATTAATATTGGAATTATTGGTAAATATGTAAATTTAAAAGATGCATATAAATCTTTAGATGAGGCCTTAACTCATGGTGGTATATCAAATAAAGTTAAAGTTAACTTGATACGTATAGAGTCTGATAAATTAAAACCTAATCAAATTTCAAAAAAGTTAAAGAATGTATCTGGTTTGTTAATACCAGGCGGATTTGGGAAAAGAGGAACGGAAGGCAAGATTACAGCAATTAAATATGCTAGAGAAAAAAAAATACCTTTCCTAGGTATATGTTTTGGTATGCAAATGGCAGTAATAGAATTTGCTCGTAATAAGCTTAAAATTAAAAAAGCAGGCTCCACAGAGTTTGATAAAAATTCTTATCCAGTTGTGGGTCTAATAAGTGAGTGGAATAAGGATGGAATAATTGTCAAAGGCACTGATAAAGATTTAGGCGGCACAATGAGATTAGGCTTATATGAAGCTAAATTAAGAAATAATTCTGCCATAAAAAAAATTTATAATTCGAACACAATAGAAGAAAGGCACAGACATAGATATGAAGTTAATAATAACCTTAAAAATCAGTTTGAAAAAAAAGGTTTAATTTTTTCAGGTATGTCTCCAGATAATAAATTACCAGAAATTATAGAACTTAAAAATCATCCATGGTTTATAGGGGTCCAATTTCATCCTGAATTTAAATCTAGACCTTTATCACCTCATCCTTTATTCTCTTCATTTATTAAAGCTGCAAAATCATATAATGGAAAATAAAATTATTAATTGTAATGGTATAGAAATATCAAATAAAAATAAAATTTGTTTAATAGCTGGGCCATGCCAGCTAGAAACAGAGCAGCATGCTATTGATATGGCAGGTAAGATTAAAGAGATTGCATCAAAATATAATATTGGATTTATTTATAAAACTTCATTTGACAAAGCTAATAGAACTAGCATTAAAGGAAAAAGAGGTGCGGGTTTAGTAAATTCATTACCTGTATTTGATAAAATTAAAAAGGATTTAAACATTCCAGTTCTAACCGATATTCACAATGAAGAACAATGTTCAGTTGTTGCGCCTCACGTAGATATTTTGCAGATACCTGCATTTTTATGTAGGCAAACTGATTTATTAATTGCTGCAGCAAAAACAAATAAAATTATAAATGTTAAAAAGGGTCAATTTTTAGCTCCATGGGATATGGTTAATGTTACAAAGAAAATTTTTGATTCAGGAAATGATAAAATCTTAGTTACCGAACGTGGCGCAAGTTTTGGATATAACACTTTGGTGTCAGATATGAGATCAATTCCAATTATGGCAAAAAATGGTTATCCAATAGTATTTGATGCAACACATTCAGTACAACAACCAGGTGGCCAAGGTGAAAAAAGTGGTGGACAAAGAGAATTTGTAGAACATTTATCAAGAGCTGCGGTTGCAGTTGGTGTTGCTGCTATTTTTTTAGAAACACATCAAGACCCTGATAATGCTCCTTCAGATGGTCCCAATATGGTTCCATTAAATAAATTAGACAAATTAATTAATCAAATAGTTGAAATTGACAATTTGATTAAAAAATAATTAATGAGTAAAATTACCAAAGTTATAGCAAGACAAGTATTTGATAGTAGAGGAAATCCAACAATAGAAGCAGAAGTTTTTTCAAAAAATGTAAGCGCTTCTTCTATTTGTCCTTCTGGAGCGTCTACAGGATCATATGAAGCTTATGAAAAGAGAGATAATTCAAACAGAAAATATTTAGGAAAAAGTGTTTTAAAACCAGTCTCATTTATAAATAAAATATTATCTAAAAAATTAAAAAATCTAAATGTTCATAATCAAGAAAGAATAGATCATATTTTAATAAAATTGGATGGAACTAAGCACAAAAGTAAAATTGGTGCAAATGCGATTCTTGCTATTTCAATGGCAGTTAAAAAATTATCTGCAAAAATAAAAAAGATACCACTTTATAAAAGTTTTATTGTTAGAAAAAACTTTAAACTTCCTTATCCATTAATGAATATAATTAATGGCGGAGCACATGCTAATAATGGACTTCGGATTCAAGAGTTTATGATTAGACCTGATAAAGCAAAAAATTTTGCTGATGGTGTAAGAATGTGCTTTCTTGTCATTAATAGTTTGCGTTCACTCATTAAAAAAATGGGTCATTCAACTTCTGTAGGAGATGAAGGAGGGTTTGCACCAATGATAAGTGATAATGAAAGCGCCTTAAAGCTAATAGTCCAAGCGATACATAAAGCAGGTTTTGCTAATGGAAAAGATGTATCAATATGTTTAGATGTAGCCGCTAATGAATTAATAAAAAAAGATAAATACTCAATTCATTCAAAAAAATATGTTTCTGTAGACAAATCAATTCAGAAATATCTTAATCTAATTAAGAAATATAAAATTAAATCTATCGAAGATCCTTTTGGTGAAAATGACTGGTCAGCATGGACAAAATTTGTAAGTAAAACAAAAAATAAAGTCCAAGTAGTAGGAGATGATCTTTTTGTTACAAATCTAGAAAGATTAAAAGTAGGCTTTTTAAATTTATCTGCAAATTCTATTTTAATTAAATTAAATCAAATAGGAACAGTAACAGAAACTTTGGAAGTTATTAAATTTGCAAAATTGATTGGTTATAAAACAATTATTTCTCATAGATCTGGTGATAGTGAAGATACATTTATTGCTGATTTAGCTGTTGGAACCGACTCTAACCAAATTAAAACAGGATCATTAGCTAGATCCGAAAGAGTATCAAAATATAACCAACTTATTCGCATAGAAGAGCAGCTTGGAAAATCTTCCAAAATGAATAAAGTTAATTAATGATAGATAAGTTAAAAAAAAATTATTTTTTGCTTACAATTACATTTTTAATTATTTATTTTTTCTTTAATTTGCTAGAAGGAAACAGGGGCTTAATATCATATTTTGAAAAAAAAGAAATTTATAATAATCTTGAAGTAGATCAAAAAGATCTCAGTGACAAAATTGTAGTTTTAGAGCAAAAAAATTCACTTTTAACAGAAAATATTGATTTAGATTTTATTGAAATTTTAATAAGAGAAAAATTTTTATTTGGAAAAGAAGGTGAGACTACCTATATTATAAAAGATAATGGAACTGAAAATTAGACCAAGACATCCTGAAAAAGTTAATAAACCTATAAATCCAATTAAAAAAAAACCAAAATGGATTAGATCAAAACTTTTAAATACTGAAGAATTTTTTTTAACAAAAACAATAGTTAATAAAAATAACTTATCTACAGTATGTCAGGAAGCTAATTGTCCAAATATAACTGAATGCTGGAGTAAGAGACATGCAACATTTTTAATTATGGGAAAAACTTGTACTCGAGCATGTGCTTTTTGTGACGTAATAACTGGCAAACCTAAATCCCTTGATCCATTTGAGCCATTTAAAATTGCTAATGCTGTTAAAAAACTTAATCTAAAACACGCTGTAATTACATCTGTTGATAGAGATGATCTTGATGATGGAGGTGCTAACCATTTTTACGAAGTAATTACTGAAATAAGAAAACAAAATCCATCAACAACGATAGAAGTGTTAACTCCTGATTTTTTAAGAAAAGGTGAGTCATATAAAAAAGTAATTACTGCAGCGCCAGATGTCTTCAATCATAACATTGAAACTGTACCAGGACTTTATAGAAAAGTACGACCTGGTTCTAGATATTTTGCATCAGTAGAACTTTTAAAAAATGTTAAAAAAATTAATAAAAATATTTTTACTAAATCAGGAATAATGGTCGGCTTAGGTGAAAATAAAGATGAAATTTTGCAAGTTATGGATGACTTAAGGTTTGCTGAAGTTGATTTTTTAACAATCGGTCAATATTTACAACCTTCTACAAAACATCATCCATTAGATAGATATTATAAACCTGAAGAATTTGATGAATTAAAATCCAAAGCTGTGTCAAAAGGATTTTTATTAGTTTCGTCATCTCCACTAACAAGATCATCTTATCATGCCGATGAAGATTTTGCAGTACTACAAAAAAATCGAATAAATTCAACTAATGCCCAAAGCATCAGTTAAAAGATTAATTGGATGTAAAAAAGAACAATTAATTGATCTTGTTCTTGATATAGAAAAATATCCGCAATTTGTTCCATTCTGTCTAGATTCTAAAATTTATGAAAAAAAAGAAAAGAGTGATTTAATATTAATTATTGCAGATTTAACAATTGGAAAAGGTCCTTTTAAAGATACTTATAAAAG
>Ga0208261_1000964_pt1 | contig 10632 bp, 10 predicted proteins | sample Knorr_S7_td_DCM__FD_185595 | JGI IMG/M metagenome (GOLD analysis project Ga0208261, IMG submission 185595) | Marine microbial communities from Southern Atlantic Ocean transect - Knorr_S7_td_DCM_ad_131m_LV_B (SPAdes) (version 3) | ecosystem: Environmental > Aquatic > Marine > Oceanic | place...
TGAGGAGTGGGGATCACCTAGCTGTTTATGGAAGCATTGTCTGGACAGCAGCCTGTTTTTTATGGATAGTTCCAATCCTTTCTCGACGAAAATCTTAGGTATAAATAGTTTCACTTTCATTCGTGAAATATTTGGAGCGATTAAAAAGGGAATGCACCTTTGCAGAAAATAAAAGTAAGTTTCGATTGCATGCTTCAAAAAGAATGCAAAAACATAGATTATTTATAAGGGAGGGAGTTGGTTTTTAAAATTATTTAAGGCCATATAGACTGAAAAAGCTTGGAACAGATTTTTTTTAACTTAAACCTAAAAGAGTTTTCCTTTTTTCTGCCCATGTACGAATTAAATTGTCAACGGCCAGTCCGATAAAGGCAACGCAAAGACCAAGAATTAATCCTTTGCCCCCACCTTTTAAGTCAGATAAGGCTTTTAAAATATATTGTCCTAAATCTTCTGTTCCGATCATAGCTCCAATAATTACCATAAATAACGCAAATACAACTGTTTGATTAATTCCAAGCATAATATGAGGAAATGCTAGAGGATATTCAATCTTAAACAATCTTTGTAGCCTAGTTACACCAGACATAGAACCTGCGTCATGCAAAGCTGGTGGGACACTGCGAAGTCCTTCAACAGTGTAACGTGTTGCAGGAATAGTTGCATAAATAATTACAGCAATTAGTACGGATGTATCAGTTACTCCAAAAAGCATCATGACGGGAATCAAATAAACAAAAGATGGAAAAGTCTGCAGGATATCACAAATTCCCAAAATAAATTTAGTACTGTATTTATGTTGCGCGCACAAAGAACCTACTATTGTTCCAATTATAGCCGATGCAATTACGCCAAAAGTGGCCATGTAAGCAGTTACTAAGGCTCTATCCCACCATGGGCTTAAAGCAATAAAAAGAGTAAATCCTCCTACAATGAGTGCTGAACGAATGCCGCCAATTATATAACCAGAGCCCATGACCAGAACAAAAGTCGCAACAATTGGCATCCTTAGGTAGACAGCTCTCATTGGCTGTAATACATCTACAATTAACCATGTATTAAATATTTTTAAAGTTTGAAAAAAGGTATCCCACACCCAATCAACTCCTGCATTCCAGAAATTTTCAGTTGATATCCCCTTGTTATGTGGAACCTCATATAAGTAATTAAATCCGGCTTTGAAAAACAAAGATCCAACAGAGGCAAGTATAATTCCAACTAAAACTGCCCCAACAAACAATAATCCATATTTATGACGCTGAAAAAAAGTTAAGTTGGCAAAATAATCTGTTTGTTTATTTGCCCAGGCTAAAGACATTTTATCTAAAAGTACTGCAATTAAGCTAATACAAACGCCGGCTTCCAAAGCTAAACCAATTCTAAGTTGATTTAAGGCCAGTAGTAAATTCCAACCTAATCCCCGAGCACCGATAAATGATGCAATGACGGCCATAGCTAAGCATTGCATGATGACTTGGTTAACACCGATCAGAATATCTCTCCTGGCAGTTGGAATTAATACTTTAAATAAAAGTTGGAAATCGTTACAGCCACTCATTTTTCCAGCTTCAATAACTTCTGGAGAAACCTTCCTTAATCCCAAAAGTGTTAAACGTACCATTGGCGGAGTTGCAAAAATTATAGTCGCAATTGCCCCTGCATGATCTCCAATTCCAAACAGCACCGTAATGGGAACCAGGTAGGCATAGTGAGGCATGGTCTGCATTACATTCAGTACAGGATTTAGTATTGTTTCTACCCATTTATTTCGGTATGCCCAAATGCCCAAAAAAAGACCGAGCAGGAACGAAATTGGTGCAGCAACCATTACAAATGAAAGTGTCTGCATTGAAGGTTTCCATTGCCCAAACACAGAAATATAGATCATTGTTATTGCAGCAAAAATTGCCAGTCCTCTTCCATTAAGTTTATAGCCTAGTATTATTGCTCCCGCTGCAACAATGGTCCAGGGTAGTCCGGGTAACTCTGCCCATGGGTTTGCATCAATCCAATCCCAACTTGAAAATGCAACTATAGTTTCTAGGCCTCCAATTAATATTTCACGAAAAGCTTGAATCAAAAAAAGCATAGATGCTGAAATTGCTCTGGTAATTTGCAGAACAAGTGGACGTGTTTCATACTCATCAATTTCAGCGTCATAAATCTCAATTGGCATCCAGTCATTTAATAAGAAAAACATTGAGTCATTTACCCAAATTGGAAGCCATGCAAGTAGTGGAGGTAATCTCCATAAAGCACTGTATTCAATATATCTGACTTCTGTACCCAAAAAATTGTATGTAACTTGATTTGGGTCTTTTATGTGTTCTGCTTGAGCCCTAATAAATTTATAACCTTCTGGTACATCTATCGAGAAACACAATGTAAAAAACACTATCAGCAAAAAGGCCCACTGAATTGACTTTGGGTATTTTTTTAAAATTTCCATAAATTTATGAATTCTCTTTTCTTGCACCAAATACAGTGTGAATTATTTTAGAAGGTTTCACTATTCCTACAGTTTTGTTATTAGAATCGATAACTTGTACAGGCTTTTCCTGACTTAAAATTTGTTCAGCAACCTCTTCAATGATCACATCTTGAGAAACTATTAAATCACTTAAATTTTGATCATCGCTAATCGGGTCCATTACAGCCTCTATTTTTAAGACTTTCTCTCTTGGGACTTCTTGAGTAAATTTTCTGACATATTCTGTTGCTGGATTTAATACTATGTTGTCTGAAGTATCTAATTGCTCAATTATGCCGTCCTTCATTATTGCAATTCTATCTGCAAGTCTAAGGGCTTCGTCAAAATCATGTGTAATGAACATAATTGTTTTTTTTAAAACACCTTGCAGTCTTAAAAATTCATCCTGCATCTCTTTTCTTATTAAAGGGTCTAGAGCGGAAAATGGTTCATCTAAAAACCAAATATCAGGCTCAACGGCCAAGGATCTTGCAATACCTACACGCTGTTGTTGACCACCAGATAATTCTCTGGGAAAATAATTTTCTCTTCCATCAAGACCAACAAGTTTAACCATATCCATTGCTTTCGAAATACTATCTTCAGTTTTTATTCCTTTTATCTGTAATGGAAAAGCAATATTTTCTAAAACTGTTTTGTGAGGAAGAAGAGCAAAACTCTGGAAAACCATTCCCATTTTATTTCTCCTTAACTCAATTAATTCCTTGTTTTTCAAAGATAATAAATCTTGGCCTTCAACAAAAATTTTCCCCCCTGTTGCATCTGTCAATCTTGAAATGCATCTAAGCAGAGTGGATTTCCCAGATCCGGATAATCCCATCACTACCAACATTTCTCCTTTTGAAACTTCAAAAGAAGCATTGTTAACTCCTACGATACAGCCGGCTTCTTGAAAAGTTTGCGCATCAACATTTCCATTAGATTCTTGGAGCATTTTTTCCGCATTTACTCCAAAAATTTTATAGACAGACTCGCATTTGATTACTGGTTGAGATGACATAAATTTTCTTTAATTCAATAAATTACAAAATTAAAACAAAATCCTATATTTATTATGAAAGCGTACTAAAAATTTTTTATAAAATAGACTCTTGTGTCTATACTGGTTTTTAAAAAACCTTTTGCTTCACCTGAAACTGTAATTGTATCACTCGTGCCAGCTAAAGCCCTTATCGTATATTCTGCAAAACATTTTTTTGAAGAGCTGTCCCATTTAACAGAATATTTGTCAATTAAATTACCATTATCGGTATACAATTGCTTTGCTTTGTAGTTTGTAATGTTTGCTCCCATTATTGCACGCTGGGTTACAATTTTTGTATTTTTGCATACTGCTTCATATTCACTGGCAGATAATTTATGACCTTCACTGCTTTCAAAAAAATTTAATCTGCCTTTAGGAAGTTTAGAAAGAACTTTTGTATTAATCTCTCGAGACTTATCACTCTCTGCAGCTTTATCACGCTCTCCAAAAGTAAAAAAATTCAAAATACTAAATATAAAAATTATTGTAGCTGTTAATCCCACAAGGCCTATAATATTTTGTACACCTTCCGGAGTTTCTTTGTATTTTTTTAAATTAATTTCCAAAAACATTATTCTCTCTAATTCTACTTAACCAATTCGCCGTCTTTCCAGATGCCTTTCTTAACTGTCCCATCTGCCAAAGTAAATGTACCTTGTCCATTCATGTTCCCAACACGCCACTCACCAACGTATGTGGCTCCATCTGGAAAAGTCAACGTCCCTTGTCCATGCCATTTACTATCATGAAACTTTCCCACGTATAAGTATCCGTTTGGCCAGGTCACAGTTCCTTGTCCATGCTTTTTACCATCACGCCACTCACCAACGTATGTGGTTAAGTCTGTATAAGTCCAAGTCCCGTATCCATTATTACAGTCGCCATCAGTACATCCAGTTGAACGTGTAAATCCAGTATTACAAAAAATCAAACTTACAATTATCGGCAGAAACAGCTTTTTCATGTTTTCTATTTTACAAATTACACTATAAAAAAACAAAGCCCCCCCCAGGAGAGAAACCCGGGGGGGGCTAAGCTACAATTAACCCCCCAAGAATATCAAGAGGGTGTTAGAGATTAAAAAGAATTAATATACTAATTTTTATTTAGTCCAAGGCTTCCAAACAGCTTCATTATCAGCGAGCCATTTTTTTGCAGCGTCTTCATGAGTCATTTTATCTAAGTCAACTAAAGCTGCCATTGCACCAATTTGACTTGTTGTAAATGACAACTTTTTGAAGATCCTAGCTGCATGTGGATGCGTTTTAGGAAATTTATCATTCACCGCTTTTTTCAAATAACCATCAGGTGAACCACACTTGCCATCACCACCGTCTGCTGGTCTGCAACCATCATAGTATGGAGGGAATTTAATAAATGTAAATCCCGCACCATCTGTAAAGTTTGGTGTCCAGTTGAAGATGATAGTTCCTCTTCCTTCTTTCTTAGCTGCTTTAAGTTCTGCCCATAGTGGATCAGCACCACCAGCAAATTTAACCATCCATAAATCGCTAAGCCCGAGAGCTTCAAGACGCTGAGGCATTAAATCCTGGTGCCAGCTTTGTGGACCTTCCAGCCAACGGCCTTTTCCGCCAGAATCTGGAGTTACGAAGTTTTTAGCACAATCAGGATTTTTTAAAGCTTCCCAATTTGGCAAACCAGGGCATAGACCAGATTCAGCAACCCAGTTAGGATAACCCATATCCTCTAATGTCCTTGCTTCATGATCTCCCCAATCGAGCAAACCACCTTTGTCACGAGCTGTATCAAACGATTTACCAAATGCTGACTGCCAAACTTCATGAGATAAAGTCACATCTCCAAGACGAATTGACTCGTAAACTGCTTGAGAATCAGATGGAGTATACGCCACTCTATTACCGATGCTCTCAAAAATTCCACCAATCACATATGCCATAACAACTTGGCTTGACCAGTTATGAGTTGGAATTATTATGGGCCTTTTACTATCTGCAGCATTTATAGCGCTTACTCCAAATGTGAGCATAGTGCAGACTATAAATACTCCAACGAATTTCTTAATTGAACACATACTGTCTCCTCCTAAAAGTAGGTTTAAGAAAGGTTTTAGAATTCAAAGAAATCCCTAGAAATTGGACTGACCCCTCACCCTTTCTTTCTGATAAAAAATGCAAGATATGAACTCTTGCAAATTAGGGACTGAATATTAAGTAAATTGATAAAACTGTCAAGTTTTTTTCTTGACATGTTATACCTATTTAATTATATTCGCTCAGCCTCACAATTCAGTGAAGGTGTTCGATACTGGCTTTATTTTTAGGCCTAAGTATAGAATGCGGGACCTTAAAGTGATAGCCAGAATTTTTAACCACGTATATAAGGAGTATATATGGGTTATGATATGACTATGGAAGTTTCCGCACTCAATGAGATTTTCGTTGAGTTCTACTACTGGATTACTGTTCCATTGATGTTCCTGATTCACGTTGGCTTTTGCTTGTATGAAGTCAGTGTATCTAGGGCTAAAAACCATTTGCACACTTTGATGAAGAACGCAATGCTGATACCAGTGGTAACAGTGACTATGTTCTTTTTCGGATTCTGGATTTACTTCGCCCTACCAAAATTCCCATTCGGTGATTGGGGAGGAACTACTGGTCTGCCATGGGACATAACCATGGGATCAAACATCAATGATCACATAATGGGAGTCTTCTGGGCAGCGTTCCTTCTATTCTCATGGACTGCTGCATCAATAGTTTCTGGTGCAGTGATTGAACGTATTCGCACAGGCGCTTTCCTGATTCTGGCCGTTTTAGTCGGTTCAGTCTTTTGGATGATAGATGCTGCATGGGGATGGAGTGCCTCAGGCTGGATGGTAACCGACTGGGGTTATCATGATGCCTATGCATCTGGAGTAGTTCATGGAATCTGCGGCGGTGCCGCTCTTGGAATACTTGCTGTACTAGGACCACGTATAGGAAAATTTGCTTCAGACGGAACTCCCCGTGATATCCCTCTTAGAAATCCGTGGATTGCCGTTGTTGGACTTTTTGTAATTTATGCAGGTTTCTGGGGTTTTTATGCTGCCTGTAACATTCCAATTATTGAATTCAATGGTACCTGGACAGCAACCAATATTTATGGAACACCAACAACTTTAAGTACAATTACATTCAATTTCTTGATGTCACTTGCCGGTGGTATGTTGGCAGGATACTTTCTTTCCAAAGGAGATGCTTTCTGGACGTTCTCTGGAGGTCTCGGTGGAATCATTGCGGCTTCGGCTGGTAATGACCTCTATCACCCCCTACATGCATTCATAATCGCAATTGCTGGGGTATGGGTTGCATATCGACTTCATTTCTGGGTTGAAAGAAAATTCAAGATTGATGATGCTGTCGGCGCAGTCGCAGTTCACGGCTATGCGGGCACTTTTGGAGTTATAGTCTGTGGCTTCGTACTCTGGGGATACCCTGCCGTTGCAGATGGTTCTGCTACAATTACTCCTTGGGGACAAATTGGTGGAGCAATCATGATGTTTTTTGTACTTGGATTCATCCCAGCTTGGATTGTTGCCAAAATTTTGAATGCGATGGGAATACTCCGCATTCCTAAGGAAGTTGAACTGGCAGGACTTGATTACGTAGACAATCAAGCAACCGCTGCAGATAACAAGGCAATTGTTGACGCTGAATTAGCAGAAGCAAACGCTGGTTCTTCTGTATAACTTTATTATGGAGAAAATATTATGAGTACTGGAGTAGAAAGCTGGAGCAGTATTACAGATATGGGTGCAATTTATCCATTTGTTGGCTCGGAAGTACTATTTACTGTCATAGCGGTGGTTATTTGGATAGTCTGGCAAGTTTGGCAGATCAAGTCTGAAAACAGCACCTATGAAGAGCAAACCAGTAAACTGCAAGGGAATCTTCCAAACGCAATTTCTGGAGATTAGGTCATTATCTTAAAAGGTTAGTGACATAAGCTCTTCCCGAAAATAAAGGCTGCTGCACTTAAAGTGCGGCAGCTTCCCGCACCAAAAATTACTTTAAAAAATTTGTAGATATACATAATTAAATTTAAATTTCATTTCCAGTTTTTCCAGGAATCCAGTCTGTCCCACATAAAGGAACTTGTGCAATTGCTGCAGCCTCCACTGTCAAAGCGACCAGGTCTTCTGGCTCAAGATTATGAACATGACTTTTGCCACATGCACGCGCAATTGTCTGTAGTTCCAGTGACATTACCTTGAGGTAATTCGACAACTTTCTACCTGCAGTAACTGGATCAAGTCTTTTTGAAAGATCTGCGTCCTGGGTTGATATACCAGCAGGATCCAGACCTTCATGCCAGTCATCGTATGCACCGGCTGTAGTTCCTAGTTTTCTGTATTCATCTTCAAGTTCTGGATCATTATCCCCCAATGCAACAAGTGCTGCAGTTCCAATGGAAACAGCATCTGCTCCCAAAGCCAGAGCTTTTGCCACATCAGCACCATTCCGGATGCCGCCGGAAACTATCAGTTGTACCTTACGATGCATTTTCAATTCTTGTAAGGCTTCAACCGCAGGTCTAATACATGCCAGTGTGGGTTGTCCAACATGTTCGATAAAGACTTCTTGAGTTGCCGCAGTACCTCCCTGCATGCCGTCGATTACAATAACGTCAGCACCGGCCTTGACTGAAAGCGCTGTATCATAGTAAGGACGGGCACCACCAATCTTTATAAAAACTGGTATTTCCCAGTCAGTGATTTCCCTTAATTCGTTAATTTTTATTTCAAGGTCATCAGGACCTGTCCAGTCAGGATGACGGCATGCTGAACGCTGGTCTATACCCTTGGGGAGATTTCGCATTTCGGCAACTCGATCAGAAATTTTCTGTCCAAGTAGCATTCCTCCACCTCCAGGTTTTGCACCCTGTCCTACTACAACTTCTATTGCATCTGCCTTCCGTAGATCATCCGGATTCATTCCATAGCGGGAAGGCAGATACTGATAGACAAGAGTTTCGGACTGTTCACGTTCTTCCGGAGTCATACCACCATCACCGGTTGTTGTTGATGTGCCAGCAGTTGATGCCCCCCTGCCCAGTGCCTCCTTGGCCTGTGCGGATAACGAACCAAAACTCATTCCTGCAATTGTGATTGGAATCTTCAACCTGAGAGGATTTTTTGCGAATCTCGTTCCCAGCACCACATCTGTACCACAGGATTCGCGATATCCTTCAAGAGGATAACGCGACATAGAAGCTCCTAGAAAAACAAGGTCATCAAGTCCCGGCAGTGAGCGTTTTGCTCCACCGCCTCGAATATCATAAATACCGGTAGCTGCGGCTCTTCGTATTTCAGATAAGGTGTAGTCGTCAAAAGTTGCAGATTTTCGTGGATGCGTTCGTGGTATATTTTCAGTCATTGTAAGTCAGTAAGATTCAGCGTTATCAATATCAAAATTATAGAGTTTTCTAGCGGAGCCATAGCGACGAAAATCAGCTGGGTCCGCATTTATTCCGGAAGATTTTAAAAGCTGAGAGATTTTAGTAGAATGTTCAGGTCTTACTTCTTTTTCAATACAGTCAGCCCCTAATCCGGAAACTTCTCCGCGTACAAAAATGTTGGCTTCGTAAATAGAATCTCCCAATGCGTCTCTCGTATCTCCACAAATAACTAGATTCCCACTTTGTGCCATGAATCCAGACATGTGTCCTACTGAGCCACCGACAACTATATCTATACCTTTCATTGATATGCCGCAACGAGAAGAAGCATTGCCTTCAATCACCAATAAACCTCCGTGTGCAGTTGCCCCTGCGGATTCAGATGTATCACCCTTAACATGTATATATCCTGACATCATATTTTCCCCCACCCCAACTCCGGCATGACCAGAAATAATTATTTTTGCGTGCTTGTTCATCCCTCCGCAGTAAAACCCAACATGTCCTTTGACTTTTACATTAAGTGGTGCATTGATCCCACAGGCAATTGAATGCTGTCCCTGGGGGTTTAGAATTTCAAAGTTTTCTTTTCTGTCTTCAGGAACATCATGCAGCGCCGAATTTACACCTCTTACTCCAATATTTTTCAGGTTAAGAACTTCCATTATTCTTCCCCCCATATGTAGATGGTAGAGGGTTCCGGCTCCCAGATTTCAGCATTTTCTGCACCAGGTAAATTAGCAATAGCCCGAAACTCAGTGGCCATTGCAACCCAGTCATCTGTTTCTGCAAGTACAGCGTGTTTACATGCTATAGGATCGCGAACCACTGCAAATCCGTCTTTTGTGCCAATGCAGAGGGTATAAAACCCATCAAGCTCCTTGATACCGTCTTCCAAAGCCTGACGAAGAGTAGATCCAGAACGAAGTTTCCATGTCAGGTAAGCTCCTGCGACTTCTGTATCATTTTCTGTCTGGAAACCTATTCCTTCATTTTCCAAATTTCTCCTGATAATATTGTGATTTGATAGTGAGCCATTGTGAACAAGGCAGAGATCTGCACCAGTGGCAAATGGATGTGAACCGGCAGTAGTTACTGCACTTTCTGTAGCCATTCTGGTATGTCCAATCATGTGAGTGCCGGAGGACTGGTCAAGATTAAACTGCTCATAAACATTTTTGGGAGATCCTGTTTCTTTAAAAATCTCAATCGATTGTCCACTTCCCACAATCCGAATTTTTGAAAAAATGTTTTTATTGGAGGAAACGTACTGACCGATCTTTATTTCATTCAGCCATTTAACAACTAGGTCTTCTTGGGAGTCAGTAACTAGAATACAGTGGGTGCCAATAACTTTAATGCCAACATCACATTTGAGTGATGCCGCCAGATCAGTTCCAAGTTTATTCCATGAGAAACCAGGATCAATGTGAGCTAATGAAAATTTTGTCTGCCCAGCTTTAACCTGATTCCTGTAAATTGCAATTCCTGCTGAATCTGGTCCCCGGCTGCTCATTTCAACCAGCATAGGTTTAAATAACTTTCCCAGTTGAATTTGAAGTTCAGATTTTTTCAGATACAAACCTACAATTCCGCACATAAGGTTTTTTTAAAATAGGAGATTATTTAAACATCAAGTGCATTTAACCTTTCCCATTCAGAGAAATGCTGCATGTACTGATTCCATTCATCCATC
>Ga0208261_1000967_pt1 | contig 10620 bp, 11 predicted proteins | sample Knorr_S7_td_DCM__FD_185595 | JGI IMG/M metagenome (GOLD analysis project Ga0208261, IMG submission 185595) | Marine microbial communities from Southern Atlantic Ocean transect - Knorr_S7_td_DCM_ad_131m_LV_B (SPAdes) (version 3) | ecosystem: Environmental > Aquatic > Marine > Oceanic | place...
TACTAATATAATTTCAGGGTCTTGTCTTAAAAAAGATCTTAGCGCTGTTCCAAAGTTGTATCCTATATCATCTTTAATTTGGACCTGGCCAACACCATCTAATTCATATTCAACAGGATCTTCTGCTGTTAGAATATTTAAATGAGGTTGGGATACTTCTTTTAGAATACTGTAAAGTGTAGTTGTTTTACCTGATCCAGTTGGGCCAGTCACCAACACCAATCCTTGAGTAGCATGAATTGCTTTTCTTAAATTTTTTAAATCATTTTCTTCGAAGTTAAGTTGTTCTAAACTAATATCTCCAGCATCTTTATTTAGAACCCTCATTACAATTCTTTCATTAGTTGCTGTTGGTAAAATTGAAAGACGAAGGTCAACAACTTTTCCTTTTATTTTAAAAGGTATGGCTCCATCTTGTGGTAAACGTCTTTCTGCAATATCTAATTTACCCATAATCTTAAATCTTGTAACAACAGCACCATAATTACTATGTAGAAACTTTTTAAAATGTTCTTGTTCTGTTAACATTCCATCCATTCTATATCTTACTCTAGAAGAAAACCTATAAGGCTCAATATGAATATCCGATACTCCCGCTTCAATGGCTTCGGCAACTACTGCTGTACTAAATTTGATAACCTCTGACTCATTTTCTATTGCTTCTATATCTTCTTCAGGAGTGTTTTCTAGGACTTCGGCTTCTTCACTAACTTCATAATCAAATGTTTTGGTTTTTTCTTCTTTTTCTTTAATTTCTTCATTAGCTTGCTTTATAGATGCTATTGTTGTTTCTGATCCCCCCTCTTTAAGCAATTTTTCTATAAAATCTGATATTTGAGAAACTTTTGCCGCATGAAGCTCTATGTCTTTTTTTGTTATTGTTTTTAAGTTTCTCATTAAACTTAATTTAGAACTATCTGAAATTGCTATATGAAGCACGTTACCTTCAATTTTAAATGGTGCGATAAAATTCATATTAATATAATTTGAAGGTAAAACTGTTTTTATTTCGTCAGAAACTTCTATAGTTGATAAATCAACTACAGCAAGAGATTGTTCTTTTACAAGAAGATTTAAAATAGTTTCTTCGTCAGTTAAATTGAGCTCAAATACAGCATCTATCTGAGATTTTTCACCTTCGGATGATGCTTTCTTTATGTTTGCTAAATCTTTTCCTGAAATAATATCTTGATCAATTAAAAGATTGATTAAATTAATTTCTGACTCTCTACTTATTTTTAACATTATAATATTCTTGGAGCTATGAAAACTAGTAGTTCATTTAAACTATCAGATTTTGCTTTACCTTTAAATAAATTTCCTATTACAGGAACGTTTCCAATTCCTGGCGTTTGATTTTTGCTATCAGTAATTTTATCTTTTTTAATTCCACCAATCACAACTATATCACCATCGGCCAATAATAATTTGGTGTCTATTTGCATTTTGCTTATTGGCGGTGGGTTTGAAGCAGAAGCCTTAGGTTCATCATTAGATACTGAAATTTCTAATAAGACATTGCCATCTCCTATTATGCTAGGCGTAACATCTAACTTTAATACAGCTGGTTTAAATCCAGTTGTTGAGTTTCCTTCAGAATCTGTTGTGTTATAAGGAATCTCCGTACCTTGCTCAACACTTGCTTTTTGATTGTCTAATGTAAATACTTTAGGGTTTGATATCGTCCTTCCCATACCTAAACTTTCCAATGCGGTAATTTCTGCTTTAAGTACTGCAGATCCTGTCCCTTTTAAAATTCCGATACCGCTTGTTGCTCCTGCGGCAGGAAAATTTGTTATAGTGTCATTGACAGATCCTAATTGAGCTGTTGAAATTGCTCTTGTTCCTGCAGAACTAGTTCCGGCTACACCTCCAATTATTTCATCTTGTCTTTGATAATATCCTCCTAACTTTGTTCCTAGAGCTCTTTCAAAGTCAGAATTTGCCTCAACTATAAATGCTTCAATTAATACTTGTTTAGTTCTTATATCAATTTCTTTGATTACCTTATCAACTACATCTAGGTCTTTTTCTTTTCCTCTTACTATAATTGATCTTGTAGTTTGTTCTTCTGTAATTTGGATAGGTACAAATCCTCCCTCTCCAGTAGTTGATTTAAATAGTTCTCCAATTGTCTTCTTAGCTTGTGCTGGAGTTATATAATAAAGACGAAAAATTTCTGAATAAATTGGCTCTACACTATCTTCCAACTCAACCTTTTTCTTAACAGCATCAGCTCTCTGTGATTTATATGTTTCCTGTTCTGATAATACTGATGGAGAATGAATTCTTATTAAATTCGAATCTGTATCTACGTCAGATGCATAATTTTTCATATCTAAAAGCGCTTGAAATGCTTTATCCCAAGGAACATCAACTAATTCTGCACTTATACTGCCGGCTACTTCATCGCCAACCAAAATGTTGATTTCTCCTATTTTTCCCATTAATTGCATGGTCTCTTTAAAGTCTAGATTTTTAAATTTTAAAGTAATTCTTTGTTTCAAAAGTGGAAACTTGTTTGAAATAATTAAATAATTTTTTTGAACTTCAGATGATATTTTTTTTCTTTTTCCAAGTTTTCTGGTATCTCCTTCAACTGGTTTAGGACCCATTTCTAAAGTCTTGGCAATTTGTGATTTTCCCTTTTTCTGAATATCGTCTTTAATTAAAGGTGTATTATGTTTAAAAGGTTTGTTGTATTTTGAATTTGCACAACCATTTAAAATTAATGCAATAAGAACAAAAGAAATAATTGATATAAATTTTTTAATATTCATCTGATTCTCTAATTAAGTTGTTAAAATCAATAATCATATATTTTTTATCTTCTTTTTGGAAAATTACTTCTGTTAATCTCATATCAACTAATTTAATTTTTCCTAAATATTGACCAAGGGTTAATGTAAAAACTTCTCCACCAGAATTTGCGAGTGATACATAGCTATTTTGAGTTCCAGATATTAGACCTACAAGTTTAAAATTATATAAACTCATTTCATCTTCTTCTACTTCAACTGACGCGGTACCTGATCTATTAGATCCCTCATTGCCTGCAAATGGATCATTCAAAGGAACTTCATCTAATCCATCTTCTTGTAATTTTTTTGTTATTTCTTTAGCTTTGTCTACAACTTCTTCTTTTTTTGAATGATTATCAGCCATAGCTGAAAAATTTAAACAACTAATAATAAACAAAACTAAAAATATTCTAATTAAATTCATTTGGTAACCCTACAATTGTAAGCTCTCCTGTTGCAAGAATGTTTCCATTCGAGTTTTTTTCTATATTTATCACTTCTTTATTGAAATTAAGCAATTTTTTTGATTTAGCAATATCTCTCTTAAATTTAACATAATTCAAGAAATTTCCATTTATTTCATACGACACGGGTATCTCATAATATGATACATTCTTTTTTTCAATAGTTCCTTTTGCTTTTGCTTTTTTCCCTCCTTTTAAAATAGGTTCTGGATCTTTTTTAGATATTTTAGATATTACCAATTTATTTTTATCAGCAAATAAACTCAGACTTTCATAAAGACCTTCTACCTCTGCTTTTGAGTGAAATAATGCTGAGTTTTTTTTGAATTCAGGTGTTAATTTTTTTATTTTTTTTTTGTAAGCAATAATTGATTTATCAAACTCCTTTATTTCTTGTTGTTTTAAAATCTTATCTTGATGAAGAGCTTTTTTATTTTTTACAATTGGATTAAGAATTGCATAATATATTATTAAAAAAAGAATAATTGATCCAAACCCAATTCCAAATTTAATCCAGGTTTTTCTATCGATAGCAGAAATTTTTTCTTTGATATCTGCCATGTTTATGTTTTTTAGATCTATATTTTTTAAATCCATAATTAACTACTTTCTAATAGACAAACTACTTTAAAACCTTTCATACTTGGACTTCCGCTAGAAGCCTTTGGCAGAGACATGTTTGCAAGTGTTGCTTGTTTAATAAGTTTTTTATTATTTAAATTAGCAATAAGCTTTAAAATATCTTGGTCGCTAGAGCCCAAACCAGTAACAACTATTTTTCTGTCACCGTCATATTCAATTTTTTCAAATTTCACTCTTTTAGGAACCGCAGAAGTTACTTGTGCTAAAGTTCTAAAACTAATACTTTTATTAGATTTAATTGATCCGCTTAATTCCAGTGATTTTGTAATTGCGCCTAATTCCTTGGCATACTTGCCTTTTTCTTTTTCTTTTTGTTTATGTTGCTTCAACACATTTTCATAACCATTTAATTTTTTGTTTAGGTCGTGAATATTCCAAAAAGATAAACCAAATAAAAGAATGTAAATAGCGGCAACAACACTTACAACACCTTTGAAAGCAAAATTTGAAAATGCTTTTGCTTTTTTTTGAGCCATCATAGTCTCTCTATTTGGCAACAAGTTAATATTTTTAACTGCTGTTACAAATTTGAAGTATCCGAAAACATCAAGTTTTCTAAATGCAAGTCCTACAGCTGTAGAAAAATAAGATCTATTGGCGTATTTAACATTTTCTTCTAATTGAGCAGGAACTTTTAATTCTTTAATTGGATCAAATAATTCAAATCCAGTATTAACTAAAATTTTTCTAAAACTTTCTAAATATGTATCTACGTTATGTAAATTAGAAACTACTTTTAAATTACGTATTCTTTTTTCATACTTTGTTTCAAAATCTTGAATGGCTTGTTTGACTTGATTCATATATCTTCTAATCAAAGCATCCATTTCTTCTTGATTATCTGATTGTTTAAGGGTTGTTCTGTCTTGAGATCTTATAAAAATGTCTGTGATGATTGGATTGTTATCATACAAAATCATCACATAGTTTTCATCTAAGCCAAATTCTAACAATGCTGTTAAGTTTGCGTCTTCAGCAGATCCTCTAATTTGATTTGTTTGATCTACGGCAGATTTTAAAGCAAAACATTTAACATCAATTATTACAGGATTTAAACCACCTTTTTCTATTATTGAAGTATAACTATTTATATCAGACAATTTTGAAGCTACAAAAAGAAGGTCCATCGTATTTGCTTTTTGATCTCTATTGATGACTTGATAAAAAATTGAGTAATCTGACAAGTTATCAGTTAATTGCACAAGGTTTTCCCAAAGTGAATCTGTTGCAATTGCTTTTTTTAACTCTTCATCTGCCATTAATGGACTTGTTACGACTCTTATAATTGCTGATGTTACTGGAATAGCAATTGCTGCATTAGATGTATTTATCTTAGCTCTTTGCATTGCAATTTTTAACTCTTCACCTATTTTATCAGGATTTTCAATTACAGTTGCATCATCTCCTAAACCTTCAATTTTATGAACTAAAAATTTCTCCAAGACCCATTGATTGGCTTTATTATTTGTCATCTGTGCCAATCTTATTTCTCCAGCTGTTAGTTCAACACCAACAACTTCTTCTCCTTGAACAGCTTTTTTGCCTAAACGATTTTTAAGAAACTTACTAAAAAAACTCTCTTTTTTATTATTTGTTGGTGGAGTTATATTGGGCGCCCCATCTTTATTTTTTTTTTTAAACAAGTTTGCTAAAGGATTTTTCATTATGCTATCAAATTACTATACTCTAATTTTAAATCAACTCATACTCGAATCTCATATAAGTATGAAAATTTTTTAACTCTTTGGCTATCTTAATTGGATATTTCCATAATTTTGGTAATATATCTCTTTAATACAAATATTTAACAATATATTGTTAAAAAATTAAAAAATATTAGTAAAATTTATGTTTGAAAAGTTAGAAGAACTAGCAAAAAATAACAAAAAAATATCTGATTTTCATTTAAGATCTGGATCAACAATGGCTTATAGGCAAACAGGTGAAATTGTTAAGGTAAAAGAAATAAAAGTAAGTTCACAAGATCTTAAAGATTTACTTTCGATGAATTGTAATGAGGCTGAACTAGAGAAATTTGAAAAAACTCATGAGTTAGACTCAGCTGTGATGCTAAGTGGTTTAAGATTTAGGGCAAATTTTTATAAAACTATTAATGGACCTGCTGCAGTTTTAAGAAGAGTGGAAAGTAAAATTCCTACTATGGACGAATTTAATCTTCCACAATCACTTTATGATGTTATCGATTTTCACAAAGGTTTGGTTTTAGTTACTGGCCCTACAGGTTCTGGAAAATCAACAACACTTGCTGCTATAATAAATGAAATAAATAGAACAAAAACCCATAATGTAATAACTATTGAAGACCCAGTCGAATTTATTCATAATGATGATAAAAGTATAATCTCACATAGAGAAGTTGGAAAACAAACTGAATCTTTTGCTAACGCTTTAAGAGCAGCTTTAAGAGAAGATCCAGATGTAATTTTAGTTGGAGAATTAAGAGATTTAGAAACAGTAAGTTTAGCAATAACTGCTGCTGAAACTGGACATTTGGTTTTTGGAACTCTTCATACTAGTGGAGCGCCTGCTACAATAAATAGAATTATAGATGTTTTTCCTCCTGATCAACAAGAACAAGTTCGTGCACAAATTTCAAATTCATTAAAAATGGTTGTCACTCAAAGATTATTAAAAACAAAAGATGGACTAGGTCGTTGTGGAGCATATGAAATTATGAAATGTACGCCACCAATTCAAAATTTAATTCGAGAAGCAAAAATTCATCAAATCCCAAGTGTAATGCAAACTTCAGTTCGAGATGGAATGATTACAATGGATAAAGCTTTGGAAGCATTAGTTCAAAGTGGAAAAGTAGACCCAGGTGAAGCGAAATCGGGAAGTTAAAGGCTTTACTTTATTAGAACTCTTAGTTGTGCTTCTAATAGTAGCGCTCATATCAGCAGTTGGGTATCCAAATTTTCTTAGTTGGAGCAAAGATAGAGAAGTAAGACAAGCTAGTGAAAAACTTGCAAATTCAATTACTTCGATAAATACACAAACTCAAAGAGGAACGTATTCATTTACTCAATTATTAATAGTACCAAGCAGTTCAGGGGTTATATTTAAGACAAAAGGAAAAAATAAAAAAAGTTTTTCTGATTTAGTTAATGCTGGAACTGCTGTTACATGCGATACTACAAGTAGTGCTTTTTGGGATAACCATCAAATTAAGATAGATGATATAAAAGAAGTTTATGTACATTTTGGCAATGTTAGTGCTATTTGTTTTTCCAAAAATGCCGATTATTATTTAGAAACTGGTGACATTGCAGGACAGGCAACAGTAGTAGATGATGCCAATGTAGATATTGATAATTACATAATAATTTGCGGCTCTAACAGTGACTGTGATACTGAACCTGCAAAACCTGCATATATGGTAGTATGGTCCCAGTTTGGTAATGTAAGTAGGTTTAAATATGGAAAAGATGCTTGGGTTAGACAATAAAAAATTAAAAGAAAAAGGAACTACCCTTTTAGAAGCACTAGTTGCAACGGCAATTGTTGGGATTGGTTTTATAGCGGTGTTTCAAATGGTCAATTTTTCCCTTCAATCTATAGATGTTTCTTCTGAAAGAACAAAAATTGGTTACTTATCTGACATGGTAGCTGAAGATTTATTGGCGTATAAAAATTCAACAAAAAGTGACGTAAAGTTTAAAGATGCTCTTTTAAGTGCAAGAGATGCTACCACCGCATCATCATGGAATTTGTCTGGATGTAATGATGGAGTAGGAATTAATAATTCAACAACACCAGGGATGACATTTACAAATGCGGAGGATAAAAGTTTTGATAAATGGAACAATAGATTTTCAAAAAGAAGAATAAAATGCAGAGGGACTTCTGATAATAAAGATCTAAAAACTTACACTATCTGTAATACTGGTTGCTTAAATACTTATAATAATTCATCAAGCAATATATTTGACCCTTTATTTTTAGGGAAAGTTGAAGTCGTAACAGGTGAAAAAACAAAATATCTTTATTTTAGAATTGACTAATGAAGAATAAATTAAATTTATCTGCTGGCGTAACATTAATTGAAATTTTAATTGGTATAGTAATTTCAGTTATAATTATGGCAGCTATGTATGCTTCATACGATGCAGTAAATAGCAGTTATTCTCAAATAACCGATAGAGCTAAAATATCTCAATCTGGAAGAAATATTTTAGGAATGATGGTTAGAGATATAAGGCAAGCTGGATTTAAATATTTTGAAGATACAATTGCAAATAGCAATGAACCAATTAAAATTACAGAGAATAAAGGTGGACCAAATGCTAGCGATGATTCTGACTGTGATCACATAGATATTGTTTATGGTGATGTGACATATGATAGTAGCCAGCTAGATCCAGAGGACCGGCACACATTTCATAGATATAAAATTACATATTATTGTGAACCTTCAAAAATTATAGATAAAACTATTATTGGTTTAGCAACAACAATAGATACAAATGCTGTTTATAAATCTAAACTAATATGGATAGATTCAGATGGAGATGGGATAGGAACATGGGGCACCGGACCCGCGGGTAGCAAAACTTATCAAGCTCAAATAATTACTGATTATGTTGAAGATTTAGTTTTTATTCCAAAAGATGATAATGGATTAAGAATAGATCCTCCGCCAACAAACAATAACTCAAATAAGGAAAAAGTTTTGAGCATTAAAAGTGTTGAAGTAGCTTTAACAGTTAGATCAGTAAAAAAATTTTATAATTACACAACAAAAGCGGATGGCACCAAAAGAAAAATTGCAGATATTGAGGATAGAAATGCAGCTGTTGAAAATACCGATCTTATATTAAGAGATACTATTACCGTTTCTGTAAATACAAGAAACATAGGATTACAATGAATAAGTTAAAAGAAAAAGGATTTGCGCTAATATTGTCTTTGGTTTTATTAATGGCTATGTCTTTAATGAGTGTCGCTTTAATATTAATATCTTCTGAAGATCATAAAAGTAATAATATTACCGATGAATATCAGCAAACATTTTATGTTGCAGAAATGGCTTTGGTAGCTGGAGAAGAATATTTACTAAATCAAAAAAATGGACCTTATAATAGTAGCGGTGTTCGACAAACTGCCTTGGCTAATCTTCCGTCAAATTTATCTCCATCACCTCCATGGAATGGGACAATGACAGCAAAAAATCATGGCGAAGTAACTACTACAAATTGTTACAATAGCTTTAAAGATATTGATAGATTGGAGTTTAAACGAGTAGTTGCAGAAAGTTGGAATTTTGGAAATATACTTTCAGATTCGGGAATTGGTTCTGCAAAAGAAATTGAAAGACTAAAAAAATTTTATTATGAATTTTTTATTACAAAAATAGGTGACGCAACGTTTATGGGCCAAGGATCAAGCATCACATTAGGGGCTGGAGGATCGGGTAAAAATGGCGTAGCTTATAGAGTTTATGGTTGCGGTATTTATGACGGCTCAGAACAAATGATAGTTTCTCTAGAAAGTGTTATAGTACTTCCAAAATGATTTACTTAAAATTATTAAAGAACATATTTTTATCTTTTTTGTTTATATTTTTTTTAACTAATTTCGCTCAAGCTAAATGTAATTTTGGAATTAATATTGGGGACAATATATCCAATCTTAAAAATGAATTAGCTGAGGAATTTATAGAAGAATCAATTATAAATGATATCTCTGGCTCAATAATAGATTTTTGCCCTAACGAAAACTTTGATGAAAACATATATGTAAATTTTACTTTTGTTGAAAAAGAATTAGCATCAATACGCATAATTGTGCAGAACCGTACTAAAGAAAATATTACATCAAATAAATTATCATTAATGAATTATGCAAAGCAAAATTATGGGGATTTTAATACTGGCCAAAATCCAAAAGCTTATAATAATTTTAAAGTTTGGAGAGGCAATAATAACTTAATTGTATACAAAAGAATTTTAAATCATAAAGAGATATTTGAAGAAGAAATTTATATTACAAACAATATACACCAAAGCAAATTAGACAAAGCAAATGCGTTACTAGAAGCAAATAAAGCAAGATGAAAGAATTAAATTTATGAAATTTTGTATTTATATATTTAAAGTTGTTTTCTTAATTTTAATATTACAAAGTAATACTTTTGCAAAAGGCTTACCTCCAGGAACAGGTGAAAGTGATATACCGGCAAATGTACTAATCTTGTTAGATAAGTCGGGAAGTATGACTACAGGAATGGGTGTTAGTGGAATTGACAAGCCACAATCTATAGCTATCGATAGTGCAACTGGAGATTTTTTTGTGGCCAACAGAGACTCGGTTAATACCATGGTCAAAGTCACTTATTCAAATATGCAAGTTGATACAAGTTGGTCAGCAGGAGAGTATATTGGAACTGGTAATTGCCAAATAGACGATGTTACAGAGTTAAGAGTACATGGTGGAAAAGTTTATGTGCTTAGCGAAGATGATAATAGAATGTTTAGACTTGACGTAACTACTGCAGATTGTGACTGGAATTTAAGTATATCTGATCCAATGTCGATGGATATCCAAAATAATATTTTATATGCTTTATAAATAGTCAATGTCGAGCTAAATAAGCTTAAGATAAAAGACCTAAGGAATCTACCTTGACACAAAAACTTTTTTAAATGATGTCCGCATCGCAGCCTATTTTGATTTCAGGGGCAGCAGGTTTT
>Ga0208261_1000968_pt1 | contig 10619 bp, 9 predicted proteins | sample Knorr_S7_td_DCM__FD_185595 | JGI IMG/M metagenome (GOLD analysis project Ga0208261, IMG submission 185595) | Marine microbial communities from Southern Atlantic Ocean transect - Knorr_S7_td_DCM_ad_131m_LV_B (SPAdes) (version 3) | ecosystem: Environmental > Aquatic > Marine > Oceanic | place...
AGGTGAAAAGGAAACTGGAGGTGGAAGAGAATCTGGTTCTGATTCCTGGAAACAATATATGCGTCGACAAACAAATACGATAAATTGGAGTAATGATTTGCCATTAGCCCAAGGAATAAAGTTTGATATTAAATAGTAATTATAAAGGATAAGATTAAATGGTTGATCCAAAAAATGTGCATTCAATGATAGGTAAGCATATGCTAGCCGATGGAATGGAGCAAGTTATAGATTTAAATAAAAGTCATGGTTCTTGGTTGGTTGATGCACGTGATGGTAAAGAGTATTTAGATTTATTTTCAATGTTTGCCTCTATGCCTATTGGATACAATCATCCATTATTACTAGAAAACAAAGAAAGATTAATAGCTCCAACATTAAATAAAATAACTAACTCTGATATTTATTCAACTGAAATGGCTGAATTTGTTTCAACTATGGGACGAATTGCACAGCCTGATTATTTGCCTTATGCCTTTTATGTAGAGGGGGGCGCGTTAGCGGTTGAAAATGCATTGAAAGCTGCTTTTGATTGGAAAGTTCGTAAAAATTTAGCTGCAGGAATAGGTGAAAAAGGTTCAAAGATTATTCATTTTAAAGAATGTTTTCATGGAAGAACTGGCTATACCATGAGTATGACCGATTCTCCTGACCCTAGAAAAACCATGTATTATCCACAATTTGATTGGCCTCGAATTGATAATCCAACTATTAATTTTCCTCTTGATGAAGAATCGTTAAATAAAGTAATACAAGCTGAAAATACTGCAGTCGATCAAATTTTAGAGGCTTTAGATAAAAATAAAAATGAAATTGCTGGTTTAATAATTGAACCAATACAGGGTGAGGGTGGTGACAATCATTTTAGATGTGAATTTTTTCAACAATTAAGGCAATTAGCCGATGAGCATGAATTTCTTTTAATTTATGATGAAGTGCAAACGGGAGCTGGAATTACTGGTTCTATGTGGGCTCATCAGCAGTTTAATCCGAATAAGTGCAATTGTGACTGTAATAACGCTAATACACAACCTGATATTATTAGTTTTGGTAAGAAGACTCAAGTTTGCGGAATTTTTGCTGGTAAAAAACTAGATGAAGTTGAAAATAATGTTTTTCATGAATCGAGTCGATTGAACTCAACGTGGGGTGGAAATATAGTAGATATGGTTCGAATTACTATTTATCTAGAAATAATTGCTAAAGAAAAATTAGTTGAAAATGCTTCTTTAAATGGTCATTATCTTCTAAACAAACTTCAGGGTATTCAAGAAGAGTATAGTGACATTATAAGTAATGCCCGTGGAAGAGGATTATTTGCCGCGTTTGATTTACAAGACTCTGAACAAAGAGATTCCTTAGTAAATTTAATTATTTCAGAAGGTGCTCTTATTCTTGGTTCAGGAAAAAAATCAATTCGATTTCGTCCTCATTTAACTATTTCTAAGGAAGAAATAGATCTTGCTGATCAGATTATCAGGAGAGCTATTGCTCGATTGTGACACATAATTCTTTTGGCACTCTCTACATTGTTTCAACACCTATAGGAAATTTAAAAGATATTACATTTCGGGCGGTTGAAATATTATCTTCCGTTTCAATGATTGCTGCTGAGGATACCCGGCATTCTAATAAACTTTTGCAACATTATGATATTTCTACTCCATCAATAAGTTTTTTTGAACATAATCGATCAGCACGTATTCCACAAATAATGAATTATTTGAAAAAAGGTGATCATGTTGCTTTAATTAGCGATGCTGGTACTCCCGGGATCAGTGACCCCGCATACAAACTAATACGTGAAGCCATCGCAGAAGAAATCACTATAGAATCTATTCCAGGGCCAACTGCTTTAATAGCAGCTATTGTTAGTTCAGGTTTACCAACAGACCGTTTTATTTTTGAGGGCTTTTTACCTCCGAAGAAAGGTAGAAAAAAAAGGTTGATGAACCTTGTAAATCAAGATGCCACAATAATATTTTATGAAAGTCCGTATAGACTAATTAAGACCTTAGAAGAGATTAATGAAATTATTGGTAATAGACCTGCAGTTATAGCAAGAGAACTAACAAAAATGAATGAAGAAATTATTCGTGGAACTGTTTCGGAAATATTATCGTATTTTACTAATAAGAAACCACGCGGTGAATTTGTAATAATGATAGGAAAAAACGATTCAAATGTCTTCTTTAAATAAGGCTAAGTTTATTACGTTTGAAGGCATTGATGGTTGCGGCAAGTCTACGCAAGCAAGGATGCTCTTAGATGAATTAAATAATTCTTATTCTATAGATACCATTCTTGTTCGTGAACCTGGGGGAACATCTATTTCTGAATCTATACGTGATATTTTACTTGATAGTAATAGAGGAGATCTAGGTGATCGCTCCGAGTCTTTATTAATGACTGCAAGTCGAGCTCAATTAACGCAGGATGTTATTATTCCTAATCTAGAATTAGGTAAGTTTGTTATTGCTGATAGATATAGTGATTCTACATTAGCCTATCAAGGTGGAGGAAGAGGTATTGATATTGACTGGTTAATTGATTTAAATAATTATGCTACCTTTGCATTGGTTCCTGATATTACATTTTTAATAGATATACGACCTGAAGAAGCTTTACGAAGGATGGATAATAATTCAGATAGAATTGAAGGAGAGGGCATTGAATTTCAATCCCGTGTCCGTAAAACGTATCATGAATTAGCAGAAAAGTTTCAGGATCGTTTTGTGTTATTGGATGGTCATAATACAATCGATGATATCCAAGAAAAATTGTTAAATGAAATAAAAAGAAGAAATTTAATTTTATGAAATACAAGATAAGACCACATATGCGTTCAACGATCTTTCTCTCTTTATTTTTAATAAGTATTCTCTCTTTTGCTTTCACAAAATCAGATGTATATCGAGAACTTGCACGTTCGCAACGCTTAATTAATGAAGTGTATAAATCATTAATTACTCGCTATGCAGATCGGTTAGATACAGAAAAATTTACTAAGATTGTAATTAATAACATTCTTGATGATTTAGACCCCTATACTGTTTATATGGAAGAAGATGAGAAAGAGGGATTGGATTTATTGACAAAAGGAAAATATGGCGGTGTAGGTATAAACCTTGGAGTTCGCGAAAAGAAACTTACCGTTATATCTCCTATGGATAATTCTCCTGCGAAAAGAAAAGGTGTAATATCAGGAGACATTATTGTAAAAATTGATGGTTTATTAACAAAAGAAATGTCTCTGGATGATGCTGCAAAGCATATCCGTGGTCCCAAAGGAACAGATGTAACGCTTTCTATTAAACGTTTTGGTGATGATAAATTAATTGATTTTATATTAACACGGGATGATATCACTGTTAAAGACGTTGCATATACTGGTATGCTTGAAGGTGATATTGGCTATATACGTCTGACTCGATTTTCAAAAAATTCTGGTCCAGAAATGCGTTCTGCAATTAAAAATCTAGAAAGTGAAGATGCGTCTCGTATTATTATTGATCTACGTGATAATCCGGGAGGTTTATTGCAGTCAGCCATTGAAATATTAGATATGATATTACCAAAGGGTAGTGCTCTATTATCCACGAAAGGACGATTACCGGAGTCCAATAAGCAGTATGTTTCAAGAAAAGACCCAATGCTTGATGAGGATATAAAAATTGCTATTCTAATTAATGAAGGAAGTGCATCGGCAAGTGAAATAATTGCTGGAGCAGTACAGGATTTAGATAGAGGCGTGATTGTAGGGACACGCTCATTTGGTAAAGGACTTGTACAGTCCGTATATGGATTAGATGGTAGCGGAAAAAGAAATTTAAAAGTCACAACGGCTAAATACTATATTCCCAGTGGAAGGTTAATTCAAAAACCAGGATATATAAAAGATGATGTAATTCTTAATGAAGATAAAGAGGATACGTTATTTTACACGATTGGTGGAAGAAAAGTAAAAGGCGGTGGAGGAATTTCTCCAGATTATGAAGTTAAAATGCCAAAAGCTACTCCCTTAGTTTTAGAATGTTGGCGAAAAGGACTATTTTTTAATTTTGCACAGGAACGACAACACAGATATGATAGTTATGAAGATGCATTAGTCGATGTAACAATTTTGGATGATTTTAAATCTTATATGCAGGATCAAGATTTGGATGTTTCTACAGAAGGGGAAAAAGAACTTGAAAAAGCACGAAAGAAAATACTTTCTTTGGATAGTACGAATATGGACCTAACTCATGCATTTGATTTTGTAGAAACATTTATTATAGATCGAGAAGCAACATTATATGATGAAGAAGTTGATTTAATTAAAAGAAGGTTGTTTTTGGAAATGGTTGGTATCATGAAAGGTTCAGAGTTCCGTGTTAAAGAATCGATAAAAGATGACCCAATTGTAATGAAAGCAAAGGAAATCTTACAGGATCCAATAGCCTATACTAGCTCATTTATTCCTGATGAAGGAACTGATACTATCAGTAATTAGTCTATTTCTTTTCTAAGAATAATTTTATATTAAATGCTTTGAATAATCAGATTTCTCGACGAATTTCTGCTCCACTTGGGGCGATTAGCTCAGGTGGTTAGAGTGCTTGCTTGACATGCAAGAGGTCACTGGTTCAAGTCCAGTATCGCCCACAGATTTTATAGGAATATATTATACGAATAATAATAAATACTGACTTCGGCCTTAATGTAAAGAATCATCTGCTGATGATCGCCGATAACGTTTCTGACTTAGTAGCGGTAATCATATTTTAATTTTTACCAATAATTTATGATATAATGAGTCAAATTACCGTTACACTACCGGATAAGAGTACGCGCAATTTCAATCCTGGCGTTACTCCCTTTGAAATAGCAGAAAGTATCGGTGCTCGTCTAGCCAATGATGCATTAGCAGCGCAGGTCAATAGTAAATTAGTTGATTTAAACGTACCTATTGATTCTGATGCAGATGTTGCCATATTGACTGGAGATAGCCCGGAAGGACATGCTGTTCTATTGCATAGCTGCGCCCATTTAATGGCACAAGCTGTAAAAGAGTTTTGGCCAAATGCAAAACTTACTATTGGACCAGCCATCGAAAATCGATTTTATTATGATTTTGATGTTGATTTTACGTTTACGGAAAATGATTTATCAAAAATTGAACAAAAAATGCACGAACTTGCAAAAGAAGATTATCCCTGTATACGAACCAATTTATCACGTGATGAGGCTATCAATATTTTTAAAGATATGGGGGAAGATTATAAATTAGAGATAATTGAAAGCATTGAATCTGATGAGCAATTATCTTCCTATGCACAAGGTGATTTTGTTGATTTATGTCGTGGTCCCCATATACCATCCATTGGGAAATTAAAATATTTTAAATTATTAAATATATCCGGAGCCTATTGGCGTGGGGATGAGAATAATAAAATGTTACAGCGTATATATGGCACTGTATTTTCATCTAAGAAAAAGCTAAACCAATACTTGAATTTTCTTGAAGAAGCTAAAAAGAGAGATCACCGAAAATTAGGGAAAGAGCTTTCTTTATATGCGTTTGATGAAGAAGTGGGTCCTGGTTTGCCTTTATGGTTACCAAATGGTGCCGTTATTATGGATGAATTAGAGACACTTGCAAAGGAAACTGAACGTACGGCTGGTTTTCATCGAGTTCGTACTCCTCATTTGACGAAGGGTTCACTGTATGAAAAATCTGGTCATTTAGATCATTATCGAGACGCAATGTATCCAAGTATGGATGTTGATGGAACAGAGTACTATGTAAAACCTATGAACTGTCCTCATCATCATAAAATTTATGATTCAAGCCCTAAGAGTTATCGTGATTTACCCGTTCGATTATCAGAGTATGGTACGTGTTATAGATATGAAAAATCTGGTCAGTTATTTGGCTTGATGCGTGTGAGAAGTATGCAGATGAATGATGCGCATATTTATTGCACTGCAAAGCAGTTTAAAGATGAATTCCTTGCTGTATGTAATATGTATCTTCATTATTTTGATATTTTTGGAATAGACAAATATCAGATGCGCTTGAGTTTGCATGATCCAGCTGGTCTAGGAAAAAAATATATTGATGAGCCTACTTTATGGCAGCAAACAGAATCAGAAGTACGTCAGGCACTTATTGAAGGGGAGATTGACCATGTGGAAATTTCTGGTGAAGCTGCATTCTATGGTCCCAAGATAGATGTACAGGTTTGGAGTGCTATTGGAAAAGAATTTACTTTGGCTACTAATCAAGTAGATTTTGCAATCCCAAAACGATTTGGATTGACATACACAGATGAAGAAGGTAAAGAACAAACGCCATTATGTATCCATCGTGCACCTTTAAGTACCCATGAAAGGTTTATCGGGTTTCTTATTGAGCATTACGGTGGCGATTTTCCATTGTGGCTTGCTCCAGTGCAAGTAGCCGTGTTACCTATTTCTGATAAGGTTCTTGATTATGCAAAAATGGTTGAAAAAACTTTATATGAATCAGGAATTCGTGTTCAATTAAATGCTCAAGCAGAAAAAATGGGTGCAAAAATTCGTCAAGCAGAATTACAGCGAATTAACGTAATGTTGGTTGTAGGTGAAAAAGAAGCAGATAGCAATCAAGTATCTGTTAGAAGACGATTTCAAGGGGATTTAGGTATGCAACCACTTGATGGGGTTGTGAAAGAATTAAATAATGAAATAGAAACTAGGAGGAACACTTATCGCACTAATTGATAAAGCAAAAATAAATGAACGAATCGATGCTGCAGAAGTACGATTAATATCAGAAGATGGAGAACAATTGGGTATTGTCTCAATTGAAGATGCAATGCAGAGGGCAGATGATGTCGGATTGGATTTAATGGAAGTATCGCCAAATACAAAACCACCGGTATGTAGAATCGTGAATTATGGAAAACTCAAATATGAGAAAAAGAAGAAAATACAAACAAGTAAAAAGAAACAACATGTTATAAAAGTAAAAGAAATACGATTACGACCAAAAATAGGAGACCATGACTTTGATACAAAGGTCAATAATATGGGACGAAAGTTTCTAAAAGAAGGTTTCAAATTAAAGGTTACTATTATGTTTCGTGGTCGTGAAATTAGTCGGCTTGATTTAGGAGAAGATCTATTAAATCGAGTTGCAGATGCGTTAGAAGATATTGCCGAACCTGAAGGCAAAACGGATCTGGAAGGACGACGTATTTCTGTATATTTCAATGCATTATAGGAGAAAAATATCATGCCTAAAATGAAAACAAGAAGGGCTGCTGCAAAGCGATTTAAAGTCACTGGTAGCGGTCGAATTAAACGTAACAAAGCAAACCATAGCCATATGCTCATCAGGCGCTCAAACAGTGCTAAGCGGAAAATGCGTAAAGCAGGTCTCGTTGATAGTACTGAAGAAAAAAGAGTACGCCGAATGCTGGGCTCGTAAAGGAGATGAATCATGCCTAGAGCAAATAGTTCTGTACCTAGACATAGACGACATCGTAAGATCATTAAGCAGGCCAAAGGCTACTATGGTGCCCGGAGCCGCACTTTCAAAGCAGCAAAAGATGCTGTTTGGAAAGCTGGAACTTATGCATATCGTGATCGACGGCAACGAAAACGTGTATTTCGAAGATTATGGATCGCACGTATTAATGCTGGCGCACGATTAAATGGAATGTCGTATTCCGCTTTTATTGGCGGACTTAAAAGCAAGGGAATCGAATTGGATCGTAAAATATTAGCTGATTTAGCTGTACATAATCCAGAAGCCTTTGCTGAATTGGTTACATCAGTAAACGAGTGACCAATTCCTTAAAAGAAACTATCGAGGCAGTCCGGAAGTCATTTCTGGCTGCTCTCGATTCGTTTCCATCTGATCATATAGAGATTGAGACATTAAAGAATAATTATTTTGGCCGAAAAGGGGAGCTTGCAAAATTATATGCTCAAATGGGTTCCGTTGCCGCAAAAGATCGTCCTGATGTAGGGAAAGCAATAAATGCGTTAAAAGAAGAATGCTCTCGTTTATTTGAAGATGAGGCAAAAAAGTATATTTCTTCTGAATCCACCCGTGATGATGTATTAGACTATACATTACCTGGAGAAATACAGCGTTTGGGGTCCACGCATCCTATTTCAAAAACATTAAAAGAGATTAAAGATATTTTTACTTCTGTAGGGTTTCATATTACCTATGGCCCTGAAATTGATGATGATTATCATAATTTTACTGCATTAAATTTTCCTGAGCATCATCCTGCTCGCGATATGCAAGATACTTTTTTTGTACAGAAAGATGTGGTATTGCGTACCCATACTTCTAATGTGCAAATACACTTAATGGAAAGTTCTCAACCGCCTCTTCGTTACATTGTACCTGGAAGAGTGTATCGCAATGAAGCTATCAGTTTTAAAAGTTATTGTCTATTCCATCAAATAGAAGGTATAGTTGTAGATAAGCATATTTCATTTGGAGATTTAAAAGGCACCTTAGAGTATTTTGTGAAACGTGTATTTGGTAGTAGCGTCAAGATGCGTTTTCGTCCAAGTTTCTTTCCCTTTACTGAACCCAGCGCTGAAGTTGATATATGGGATGAAAAAAGAGGTGAATGGTTAGAAATTCTTGGTTGTGGCATGGTAGACCCAGCTGTGTTTGAAAACGTTGGTTATGATCCAAATATTTGGCATGGATATGCATTTGGTTTGGGTATTGAGCGGATTGCCATGTTAAAATATGGAATTAGTGACATTCGACTTTTCTTTCAAAATGATAAACGGTTTTTGGATCAATTCTAATGCGTATTTCTATTGAATGGTTAAAAGAATTTGTTGAGGTCAAAGAGAACCCTAGTGCTCTTGCCGATATGTTATCCATGCTTGGTTTAGAATCGGAAGTTGTCCATGATTTCTCATTGTTATCAAACGTAGTCGTTGGAAAGGTTGTTACAGCAAAAAAACACCCAAACGCTGATCGATTAAAGCTTTGTACGGTAAATGATGGAGCTCATACCTTAAATGTTGTATGTGGGGCTCCAAATGTAGATGCAGGGCAAACGATTGCCTTTGCGCAGGTAGGAGCAGTGTTGCCCGGTGATTTTGTTATTTCCAAGGCGAAGATACGCGGACAAGAGAGCCGTGGTATGATATGTTCCGAGCGTGAGTTAAATATTTCAGAAGAACATGATGGCATTATGGTTCTTCCAAATACATTGAAAGTTGGTAGACCAATCTATCCATATCTGGATAAAATGTATTCTGCATTAGAGTTGGATTTAACACCGAATCGTCCCGATGGCTTTTCACATTATGGCGTTGCCAGAGAAGTTGCCTTAAAAACTGGTAGAAAGCTTAAAAATATTTCTGTAAAAAAGTCGCAAGTCAAAAGTAAAGATGTACATAAGATTGCAAAAGTGACTATTGAAGATAAAGTAGATTGTCCACGATATATGGGTGCAGTGTTGCATAATGTTACCGTAGGTCCTTCTCCAGCATGGATGGTAGATAGATTAAAAGCAGCAGGTCAACGAAGTATTAATAATTTAGTCGATATATCAAACTATGTTTTATTAGAAATGGGTCATCCTACGCATATTTTTGATTACGATATGATTCCCTCTAATACGATTGCTATTCGAAGGGTAAAAAATGATAAAACCATCACAACTCTCGATGAAGAAAAAAGAAAACTTTCCAAGCAGCAATTATTAATTACAGATGGTAAAAAGCCCATTGCTTTGGCTGGAATTATGGGAGGGTTAGAATCTGCAGTTCAAGATAATACAAAGAATGTTTTTGTTGAAAGTGCCTATTTTGATCCTGTAACTATTCGAAAAGGGTCAAAAGAATTGGGATTACTTACTGAGGCTTCCAGACGGTTTGAGCGCGGAGCGGATGTGCAAGCTGCTGAAACAGCGTTATGGAGAGTTATAAATTTACTTCAAGAATTTGCAGGTGGAGAATTAGTCCCAGGAATTATTGATGAATATCCGGGAAAATTTAAATCCAAGAATATAACACTCCGACGAAATGAACTGAATTTATTTGCAGGTTGTACTATTACGGATAAAGAAGTATCAACAATATTATCTGGTCTAGAAATTAAACACGATAAGAAAAAAGAATCGTGGACTTGCACACCTCCTAGTTTTCGTCCAGATCTTGAAAGAGAAGTGGACTTAATTGAAGAAATTATACGTGTGTATGGGTATGATACTATTCCATCGTCAATGCATTATACCTCAACGTATTTACCTGATCATCCAGACCCAGAACAACCTATAGAAGATTTACGAAATTTATTTAGTGCATTTGGATATCAAGAATGTCAATCAAACACCCTGCAAAGTAAAGAATGGACAACTATACATGGTAAAAAATCCGTGGCAATGATGAATCCTCTTACGGAGCATATGACGCACATGAGAACCGATTTATTAACTGGTTTATTAGTATCGCTCGATTTTAACATTAAAAATGGTTCACCTGATTTATATTTATTTGAAATTGGTAATGTTTTTACACAAGTAAAAAGAGGATTATCTGGAATAAAAGAAACACCGCTAGTTAGTGGTTTGATTTATGGAAACAGGGTTTCTTTATCGGCTCAT
>Ga0208261_1000969_pt1 | contig 10617 bp, 8 predicted proteins | sample Knorr_S7_td_DCM__FD_185595 | JGI IMG/M metagenome (GOLD analysis project Ga0208261, IMG submission 185595) | Marine microbial communities from Southern Atlantic Ocean transect - Knorr_S7_td_DCM_ad_131m_LV_B (SPAdes) (version 3) | ecosystem: Environmental > Aquatic > Marine > Oceanic | place...
AATCTCAATCGATTGTCCACTTCCCACAATTCGAATTTTTGAATAAATGTTTTTATTGGAGGAAGCGTACTGTTCGATCTTTATTTCATTCAGCCATTTAACAACTAAGTCTTCTTGGGAGTCAGTAACTAGAATACAGTGGGTGCCAATAACTTTAATGCCAATATCACATTTAAGTGATGCCGCCAGATCAGTTCCAAGTTTCTTCCATGAGAAACCAGGATCAATGTGAGCTAATGAAAATTTTGTCTGCCCGTCTTTAACTTGATTCCTGTAAATTGCAACTCCTGCTGAATCTGGTCCCCGACTGCTCATTTCAACCAGCATAGGTTTAAATAACTTTCCCAGTTGAATTTGCAGTTCAGATTTTTTCAGATACAAACCTACAATTCCGCACATAAGGTTTTTTTTAAATAGGAGATTATTTAAACATCAAGTGCATTTAACCTTTCCCATTCAGAGAAATGCTGCATGTACTGATTCCATTCATCCATCTTGAGTTTATAGTATGAATCGGAGAAATCCTCACCCAAAATAACCCTAAGTATCTTGTTCTGCTTAAAATTGCTTAGGGCATCCAGTAGATTCAAAGGAAGTTTTGGAGCATTTCTAACTTTGTGACCTTCGGCATACATGTCGATGTCCAATCTCTTACCAGGATTAGTTTTATTTTCCAAACCCCATAAACCAGTACCGATTAATACCGCTTGAAGTAGATATGGATTTGCAGCTCCGTCTGCAAGCCGTACCTCTATACGGTCATTGTCAGGGATTCTTATCATATGAGTGCGGTTGTTTCCGGAGTATGTGACTGTGTTGGGAGACCAGGTTGCGCCAGACGTAGTTCGCGGAGCATTGATTCTTTTATAACTGTTTACAACTGGATTTGTAACGGCTGTAATGCTAGTTGCATGCTTTAAAAGACCTCCAATAAAATGATATGCAAGTTCAGACAAGCCAAGTTCTCCGCTTGAATCCTCCATGAGGTTATTTTTCCCATCATTATTCCAGACAGATATGTGGGCATGACAGCCGTTACCTGTCAAAGAAGGCAGTGGCTTTGGCATGAACGTCGCCCTGAAACCATGATTTTCGGCGACAGTCTTTACCATGTACTTGAAAAAACTGTGTCTGTCCGCTGTTATAAGAGCATCAGAATAATCCCAATTCATTTCAAACTGTCCGTTAGCATCCTCATGGTCATTTTGATAAGGTCCCCATCCGAGTGTTTGCATATGGTCACAGATCTCCGCTACCATATCATAGCGTCGCATTAGTGCCTGCTGGTCGTAACAGGGTTTGGGCTGCATATCTGCATGGTCAGAAACCTTTGTGCCTTCAGGATTAAGGATAAAATATTCACATTCAACCCCACTTTTCATTCTGTAGCCTTTTGATTCTGCATAGGCCAGTATGTTTTTAAGAACTGTACGCGGTCCATGTTCAACTATTTTACCATCCAGGTATATGTCACTTGGAAGCCAGCCTACTTCGGGTTTCCAAGGAAGTTGAATCAACTGTTCTGAGTCAGGAAGACCAAACATATCAGCATCTGCAGGTGTCATATCAAGATGAGCAGCAAAGCCGGCGAATCCTGCCCCGTCTTTCTGCATTCCACTGATTGCACTTGCTGGTACTAACTTGGATCTGACAACTCCAAACAAGTCAGTAAAACTGATTAAAAAATACCTTATGCCTTTTGCTTTTGCCACATCTGCTAAATTTTTACTCATATTTCAATCTCCCGTTTGTTAATGAGATTACTATTCTGCAAATCTTTTTTGTCTGCCGAATTTTTTACAAAATATTAAATTTATTGCTTACTGGAACCTTTTTTTGAACATTCACTGTTAGCGGTTATATTTTCACTATGTTGATTATAATCAGAAATGCGATCTTACTGAGCTGTCTGTGGAATGGCAAGATTTTATCACCTCGATTTTTGACTTGAACAAAAAAATTTACTTCATGATACTGTGCAGAATTCGTAACCTGTTTTGTTTAAACAAACATGGTAAGTAAATGCTGTTAGTTGGATTGAAAAAGCAGGCTCGAAATAGAATACTATTATTTTAGAGTAGGTATGAAGGTCTTAAAAAAAATACATCTATGGTTTAGACTATTTTTTATCCATTATGTAAAAAAATAAATTTTAAGATAAATAAGTTTCCAAACCCAATTACTGATAAGAAACTTATTAAATAATTCATGCATCTAAAGATCACATGTATAAAGCTGACATAAAAACAACCTTCAACATTTTAGAACCGGGGCTCTGGCAACTGGAACCTTCTCAGGAGCGATACACGGTTCCTGCCTGTGGTGTGATAGTAATTGATTTGTATGCTGATGATGAACTTGTAATAAAGGATCCTGAAGGAGGTCAACTGGCTGAGGTTGTGCCATTTACTGCAGAAGGTAAAGGTGATCCTGCTCTGCTTGGAATTAGAAAATCTATTCCGGCTGATGGAATGCGATCAATTCTCTCAGGTGAGTCTTATAGTGCAAGACGAGTAAGGAAGGCAATGGAAAAGCGAAATTTAGATTTGGCAACGGCCGAAGCGGGAAAACTGTTTTCTCCGGATTCTTTGGCGAGGGAGGAATTCAGTTTCCGGATTTCTTCCAATTGCACATGCGCTATTGCTGCTCCTGGATCTATGATGAATGTGGATGGTGAATCGTCTCCTCCAACGGATCTGCTGGTTTTTGTTAGGAGAGCATCATCACATGAAAAGTCTGAAATTGAACTGCCGGAACCACTTGCAGAACCTCGTCTTGATTTCAGAATTAAAGCCTGTACTGCTGAGGCATATGAAGTTAAGGCAGGAGAATTTGTTCAGGTGATAGACGTGATGGGGAGGGAATGTTCAGATTTTCAGGCATTTGACTTAAGGAAACTGGATAAAGGGATTGAGAGAGGTCTGGACGTTACAACCACTCGTACATTAATGGGTTTTGGTTACCCCGGGCCGGGACTCTTTTCAAAGTATTATGATGTTGACATGCAACCGCTTGTTGAAGTAATACGAGACACAGTAGGTAGGCATGATACGTTTGGACTGGCATGTGCGGCCAAATACTATGAGGATATGGGTTATTTTGGACATGCGAACTGCTCTGACAACTTCAATTTGGCCTTGGAGCCTTTTCAGATTGCTCCTCGAAAAGGCTGGGCAGCAGCTAATTTTTTCTTTAACACAGGGATTGACGAGCATAACGTACTCTATAGCGATGAACCATGGTCACGACCCGGTGACTATGTGCTTATGCAGGCACAAACGGACTTGATTTGTATTTCTTCAGCTTGTCCAGATGACACAAGCCCAGCAAACGGATGGCAACCGACTGATATACATGTCCGGATATATCCGGAAAAAAATAAATTCACCAAAGCAATTACAACAAGAATGACTCCCGACTCTGACGCAAAATTAACACAGGAGACCGCATTTCACCCCCGCACATCGGCTCTTACGCGAAACTTTACCGAATACCGGGGGTACTGGCTGCCCACCTGCTTTCGTAATAATGGAGCAGTTGAGGAATATTATGCATGCAGGGAAAGGGCAATAGTAACAGACCTTTCTCCGCTTAGAAAATTTGAAGTACTTGGTCCTGATGCAGAAGCATTAATGCAATGGACTTTGACAAGGAATGTTCGGAAACTAGCAGTGGGGCAGGTAGTTTACTCTTCAATGTGTTATCCACATGGTGGAATGATGGACGATGGAACCTTGCTGAGACTTGGACAAGATAATTTCCGCTGGATTGGTGGAGATGACTATGGAGGTATTTGGCTAAGGGAACAGGCCCAAAAGCTTGGATTAAAAGTTTGGGTAAAATCTTCAACAGATCAAATTCATAATATAGCAGTACAGGGTCCAAAGAGCAGAGAAATTCTTAAGGAAGTTGTCTGGACGCCACCCACTCAGCCAAAGTTGGAAGAGATTACATGGTTCCGATTCACCGTTGGGAGAATTGGTGATATGAACGGAATTCCGATAATGATTTCTAGAACTGGCTATACTGGAGAACTTGGTTATGAAGTCTGGTGTCATCCCAAAGATGCACCTGAAGTTTGGGATGCTGTTTTTGAAGCTGGTCAGGTACATGAAATTATGCCGCTCGGACTGAACGCTCTGGATCTTCTGCGAATAGAATCAGGTCTTGTATTTGCTGGATATGAATTCAGTGACGAGACAGATCCGTTTGAAGCAGGTGTGGGTTTCACTGTACCTCTGAAAACTAAGGAAGATGATTTTGTAGGTAGGGAAGTTCTTATCAACCGGAAGGCAAATCCTCAGCGAAAGTTGGTTGGGCTTGAGCTTGAAGGAAATGAGCCTGCTTCTCATGGTGACTGTGTTAATGTCGGGCGGGGCCAGGTTGGAGTTATTACCAGTGGAATGCGATCCCCCATTCTTCGTAAGAACATTGCGCTCTGCAGGATAGACGTAACAAATTCAGAAATTGGAACAGAGGTTCAGGTAGGCAAGCTTGACGGTCACCAGAAACGGATTCCTGCTGTGGTTGTGCCTTTTCCGTTTTATGACCCGGAAAAACTTAAACCTCGTTCTTGACATTTTTAATAATTGAAAATAGACTCAACCGCCTATTTATTACAGGCAATAAAGTTTGAAAATATTCTTTTATGAAAATACAATACGAGACGTTTTTTATTTTTAATAGGTAATTTTAATTGGTGATTTTAGAAAGATTGAAGTTGCTAATAGAGCTAAATTATTTAATAAAGGAGTTGATATGACAGATTTGGAAGCATATGTAAAGGCTGAAGGCAGGGACAAACTGGTAAAACAAGTCCGTTCAAAGATTAAAGAGCTTGGGATTACCTACATTTATTATCAATTTATATCAGTCACTGGACGGATTGTAGGTAAAGGAATTCCTGCCGATCATTGGGAGCGAACTGCCGAAAGAGGATTTCAGCTGGTGTATGGCTCTACCGCAAACCTTTTCACAGACAGGCATGGGGATTATATTGGATATGGTCCGGAAGCAATGGAATTGGTCGGTATTCCTGATCCGGAAACTTTTTGTCAGCTTCCTTGGGACAAACGTGTAGCACGCGTCTTCTGTGTTTGCTTCAGGAATCGTGAAGAGCGGGAAAATCCTGGAGCAGCTTTAACTTCTGACTGCAGAGGTAACCTTAAGCGATTCCATAACGAATTCAAGGAAAAATACAAAATGGACTTTCGCGTTGGTACAGAGCCGGAAATGATGTGGCTCAAGAGAGGAGAAGATGGAAAACCCGATGGTGGTTTTTCAGAACCATATTGCTACCATATAGATCAATTTGAGTCTTTGAGACCGGTATTCCTGAAGGTAATTGAGTACTGTCATGCAATGGGACTGGACATGATTCAAGGTGATCACGAAGATGCTCCCGGTCAGCTTGAGTTGAACTGGACTTTTGATGATGTAGTGCGAAATTCAGACAGGCTTTCTACTTACAGGCAAATTTGCGCCCAGGTAGCGAGAGAGAACAACCTGATTGCCTGCTTCATGACCAAGCCCTTCATGGGTGTTTCTGCTTCCGGATGTCATACCAATGTTTCTCTCTGGAAAGGTGGAAGTGAAAGTGTCAACAAACTCCACAACGATGTCCTTCCGGGAATGGATGACGTGTTTACTTACCGCAGCGAAGGAGAGAATACTTTCATGCCGGATACAAGCGATCCACAAATGCCGGGCAAGGTTGGTCTTCAGTGCGTAGGAGGAATTGTTAAGCACCTTGGGGCACTTACCGCTATTGGCAGCTCAACTGTCAATTCATACAGAAGGCTCTGGGACACAGGTTTCTGGGCTCCGGTATTTGCTGATTGGGGTTATCAGAATAGAACTACAGGACTCCGTATTTCTGCTCCGGGCCGCTTTGAGTATCGTTCTGTTGATTCAATGAACAATCCTTACCTGCTTGGTTCAGCTCTCCTTAAGGCATTTGAGGACGGAATTGATAATAATATTGATCCAGGTGAACCAGAAAACAGGAACATTTACCAAGCAATGGAAGAAGGTAAACAGGTTAAGAAATTGCCAATGTCATTAGGAGAAGCACTTGACCGGCTGGCCAACGACGAAGTTATCAAATCTTCAATGCCTGGTGATATGTACAAAATTTTTCACTGGTACAAGAACGATGAGTGGGAAAGATTCATGCACACTGTCACAGAGTGGGACGTGGAAACTTATATGGATTGCCTGCCTTAAACACAGTTGGTATTCAGGAGATATTGAGGACTCATTAATATCAAGAAAATTCTACTTGAAAATTATCCCTTAATGCTCGAAACAAGAGAAAAGGAGAAAGCTTTATGTGTGGAATTGCAGGAATAATCAGACGCGGTGCCCCGGGGAATATTGGTAGCGAAATGACTTCAATGCTTCGCTCCTTAAAACACAGGGGACCAGATTCAACTGGGTTTGCCATGTATGGTGTCCCAGAGGAAAATTATTACGTAATGCGTTTCAAAGTTGCGGAGCAGGAAGATCTTAGTAAAGGCTTTGATATTCATCAGCAGATCAAGGATCGACGGGCATTAGTTAACTCTCGTCTTGATGAGATGGGTGTGAATGTAAAAAATGAGGAAGAAGCAACTGAATATGCATTCCGTTATACTTTCAGTTTCGATGGTGATATGCGACGTACTGCAGATTACTTGGAAGATATTGAGGGTGTAGAAATCATGTCTTTAGGAGAAGGACTAGAACTGATCAAAGATCTCGGCGATGCAGATGTTGTGTCAGGTCAGTATAGCCTTGGCTCCTTTAACGGCACCCACGCTATAGGTCATACCCGAATGGCCACCGAATCAGATGTAGACATCCGTTCAGCACATCCTTATTGGGCATATCCTTTTAATGATGTATCTGTGGTTCATAATGGGCAATTAACCAACTATTGGAATTGGCGCAGGACTCTTGAACATCGTGGTCACAGGTTTATGTCAAACTGTGATTCAGAACTTATTGCTGTTTATCTTGCAGACAAAATGGATCGAGGTTATGAGCTAGAAGTTGCCATGCAAGATTCACTGGAAGAGTTGGATGGAGTATTCACTTATGTTGTTGCTACTTCAGACAAGCTAGGCATGGCAAAAGATTTGATGGCAGCTAAACCTATGGTGCTTTATGAATCTGAGGACTTTGTGGCACTTGCATCTGAAGAAGTAGCAATTCGAAGTATTTTCCCACATGAAATTGATACTTTTGACCCATATGAAGGAGAAGTGAGAGTATGGCAAAGTTAAATAAATCATTTGATTCTGGTCTCCACACTGAACAGCTGAGTGGAAGGACTCAGCAGGTTTTCTTTTCACCAGAAGAAGGAGAAAACTATTTTTATCCCTACAATGGCTATGAAGTTGATTTCAACAAAAAAGCTGAATTTGATGCCAAAGGTATGGAAATTCAGGAAATCAATTTGAAAATACGTGAGCTGATGAAAGATGGACATGGACATATAGTAATGCAAAATCCCATGGCCAAGCACTCACTTGTAGTAGGTATACTTAACCGTCTTCGATTGGACATTGAAGGCAGTCTTGGGTACTTTGGCTGTGGATTGATAGACGGACCGAATATTCGCATTTCTGGGCGAGTAGGTTGGTCATTTGCTGAAAATATGATGGCAGGAACAATTGTTGTAGAAAAGAATGCGGGTTCAACCTTCGGAGCAGCAATTCGCGGTGGTGATCTGGTTTGTAAAGGTGATGTTGGTTCACGTACTGGAATTGATATGAAAGGCGGTACAATTATTGTTGGTGGACGTACGGGAACCCTCTCTGGTTTCATGATGCAGCGCGGTCGTATGATTATCCTTGGAGATGCTGGACCTAATTTAGGTGATTCAATGTATGATGGAACAATATACGTTGGTGGAAATATAAATTCATTGGGCGTAGATGCAGTGCTTGGAGAAATGACTGAACTTGAAGCATCTTGGATAGAAAACAAACTGACATTATATGGACTCAAAGCCCCAAATGGAGCTGAAAATTTGCAGAAAATTGTAGCTGGCAAGCAGCTGTGGAATTACGATAACCTTGAGCCGACGGAGAAAAAAATTGTGCTCTGAAGCTCATTTTATTGAGAAATTATTATGACAAGAAGTAAATCTCACCTTGGAAAGAGTTTTATATTTAAACCCGAGGTAATTGACGACATTCACATCAAAGCTGAATTGGGAAGATACAGAATGCGCGGCTTTTCCCTTTTCAAAAATATCCCTACTTGGGATGATCTGACCTTTTTGCCAGGTACGTTGACAAGATTTGTGATAGAGGGATATCGTGAAAAATGTTTGACTAAAACTATAATTGGCCCAAAGGCAAAACGACCGCTGGAGCTGGATATTCCTATCTATATTACAGGCATGAGCTTTGGAGCATTGAGTTATGAAGCAAAAACGGCACTGGCTCGGGGCGCTACTATGGCAGGCACCGCAACATGTTCCGGAGAAGGAGGAATGATTCCAGATGAGCGTCGATATTCATCCAAATGGCTGTATCAGTGTATTCAGTCACGTTACGGCTTCAATCCTCATCACTTGCGTCTTGCTGATGCATGTGAATTTTTTATTGGGCAAGGATGTAAAGTAGGATTGGGAGGACACTTGATGGGGCAGAAAGTAACCGATCAGGTCGCAGAAATGCGTTCATTACCTGCTGGTATTGATCAAAGGTCACCAGCACGTCATCCAGACTGGCTTGGTCCTGATGATCTTGCACTTAAGATCCAGGAAATTCGTGAGGCGACCGATCACCAGATTCCAATTCAACTTAAGCTTGGAGCAGCACGTGTATATGATGATGTACGTATGGCATTGAAAACAAATCCTGACAGCATTTATATCGATGGAATGGAAGGTGGAACGGGGGCCGGACCACATCTGGCTACAGAAGAAACAGGTGTACCGGGTATTGCAGCAATCACTCAGGCTCGAAAGGCATTTGATGATTTAGGTAAAACTGGGGAGATCTCCTTAGTTTATGCAGGTGGAATCCGAAATGGTGCAGATGTAGCTAAAGCGCTTGCTCTTGGGGCAGATGCAGTGGCAATAGGTCATTCCGCAATGATGGCTTTAAACTGCAATAAAGATATTCCTGAAGCAGACTACGAAAAAGAAATGGGTGTAGAAGCAGGATATTGCTATCATTGTCACACTGGACGTTGTCCTGTAGGAGTTGCAACCCAGGATCCTGAGCTGCGTAAGAGACTCGATCCTGATAAGGCTGCAGAACGTGTATACAACTTTCTACATTGTCTTGCAATTGAATGTCAAATGATGGCAAGAGCCTGTGGTAAAACAAATGTTCATTCACTTGAACCTGAGGATCTTGCTGCACTGACTATGGAAGCGTCAGCACTAGCTCAAGTACCACTGGCAGGCTCCCAGCATACTGTTGGCAGACCTGACATGCATCGTTATTAAATTTAAAATTACCCTTTTTGTCGAAATAGGCAAAAAAATTATTCCATAACTCAAATTTGATTTTAAAGACATGAGTAACAAAGACGAACTTATTCCGGAGGACTTGGGGACTGAGCGCGAAAAAGAGATAGGTCAGCATATTGGCTATCGCTACGATGTAAACCTTGTGCCTGATTATGATCGGTTGACTCCATTTCTTAAAAAATACCTTGAAGTCATGCAATGGAATGATTTGAACTGGTTGGAGGATGTACATATGGGATATGAGGAGGACCGTCCTGCAGTATTTGACAGAAATATTAACGGCTGGGTTACAGTCCCTGAAGACATTAATCTTCCAGACAATCAGCAGGACAGAGATATGATCGCACGCGAACTTTTAATTAAGTTCCAGATGTCACAGCGCCACCCTATGGTGACTCTTGAAGATAGCTACGGAAAATTCTGAACTGAGACTGTAAGTAAAAAAGAATGTACCTTAAATAGGCGTTGGATCAGAAAAAGTTTCAGACCAGTCCGGCTTAAAATGAAGTACTTTTACCTCGGGTGATAAATTTGGATTGAAAAGGTAGTTGTGCCAATAAGTGAATTCATATACGGATTCATTTTTTGATGCTTTGCATACGTGGCAGGGTATTTTGAAGGTTTGTTGCTGGTAGTCGAAAGTCATAACACAGTACTGATTTTTATCAAGTATTTCCACCGCCTTTGAAGATTGGGGAAAAATTCCTGCCATAGCTCCACTGAAATCTTCTGTCTTCTGATAAAACCTGGCTGCTAGAAGTTGCAGGGCTTTAGTGTATCGTTCCTTTGGATCCTGAGTTTTGAGGGCCATAAAGCGGAATTGCCTGATGATTTGATCAGGATGTTCAGGTATGATCAACAACGTGGCAGCAGGAAAAACTGCTTTACCATTCTTTAGTGCTATTTTTGGCCGCATCCCTCTATTAGGCCGTCCTTCCTCACTTCGCAATGCTAATTCACGGACACGGCACTGCCAGCCAATAAAGTGGTTTTGGATTGAAACTCGATCGTTTTCATTCAGGAAATTTCCCTCTGCTGAAACTACTTCCATAAAGCTTATTTAATTTAATTTTGCTTGAAGCTGCTCGGGCCTAACTCCATGGAAAAGGACTGTTTGATACAGGATGTAGTTTCCCTTCTTCGAA
>Ga0208261_1000972_pt1 | contig 10595 bp, 9 predicted proteins | sample Knorr_S7_td_DCM__FD_185595 | JGI IMG/M metagenome (GOLD analysis project Ga0208261, IMG submission 185595) | Marine microbial communities from Southern Atlantic Ocean transect - Knorr_S7_td_DCM_ad_131m_LV_B (SPAdes) (version 3) | ecosystem: Environmental > Aquatic > Marine > Oceanic | place...
TTATTTGTTCTATGTTTTTTAAAAATATACTTTCATCGTTATTATTTTTGTTTTTGAAATTTCTATTTAATAAACTTTCCTTTGATAAATCTAAAAAAATCTTTCCCCATTCTAGAAAAGATTTACCTTTAATTTCTGTCTGAAGACCTTTTTTTGGTGACTCAAAATATGCATTCATTATTTCATTTTTATTCCAGTCCTTAATTATCTGATATACCTCATCAATATTTCCGTATAAAAGGCCCACAAAAAAAGCTGGACCAGCGCAATGGCAATTCCATTCACATGCATCTAGAGATCTTATCTCTATATATTTTTTTAGTCTAACCTCAGTAAAAATTGTAGACAGATGAAGTTCAAGATTTTTTTCATCTGCTAAACCCTCTTCAATCAAATCAGAATAGGTTTTGCCTTCAGGAAATAAATATTCATTTTTTTTTTTTAGAAATAATAGTGGAAAGTTTAAGATGAAATCTGCATACATTTCAAAAGAAATATTATTTAAAAAAATTTCAGGCAAACCACCTCTTGACGTGTTTTGCCAAACCTTTGAGCGATAGGATAAGAATCCACTAAATTTATTCTCCTTGATTGCTGAATTTGAAAATAGTCCGATACTTAAAGGTGTTAAATAGGAGATTACTTTAAATTTTTTTTTAAAATCATCTTCGCTTTTATAATCAATATTGATTTGAGTACCTGCTGTAAGATACATCATGTCTAAGCTTAATTTACCGTTTCTTGGCATCTCTTTTGTCATTACTCTGTATCTTTTCTTTGGATTATTAGGAATATTATCTAAATTTGAAAACGGGTCATAGCCAACTGATAATGTTTTTAAATTTACTTCCTTAGAAGCTAAATTTAATTTGTCTTGAAACTCAAATGATTCAGCACAAACTTCATGAATATTTGTTAATTTTTCCCCCGATAACTCAATTTGATTTCCTGGTTCAAGTGTAATTGCTTTTCCATTTTTTTTTAAACCAATGATATTATTGTCCTCTTTGATAGGTTGCCAATCAAATCTATCGATAAAAATAGTAAAAATTTTCAACAAATCGGAATATTCTGCTCTCTTATTACTATTTGTTTTAAATAAAAACTTTTCATTCTCTACACCGATAAGCTGTTCGTTTTTATTTCCAGAAATAAAATAATTTATAATTTGTTCTTTAGATTCAATTTTCATTTAAATAATTTAGCCAATTTCTTAATTCCATCATTCGTAAATTTTTATTAGAAACTTTATTTTCCTTTTCAATCATTTGAACATGATTGTTGATTTCATTTTGATCTTTAAACGCTTTTTTATCGATCAATCTATCGGTTCTAAAGTGTATTAATCTTATCATTTTATCATATGAAATTTCAGGGTGGTATTGTATCCCCCAAATATCACAATCTTTAATTTTAAAGTTTAATCCTTGTATGCTGTTTATCGAATTCGAAGATAAAATAATTGAATTTTCTGGTATTTTTGAAACTTCATCAAAATTAAATGCTGGGGTATTAAAATCATTATTTTTGTCTTTATATAGTGCATGCTTTAATCCACTCTCATTAATCTTAATTTTGTGAGCTATACCTCTATGTGTTCCTTTTTCACATTTTTTTACTTCTCCTCCAGCCGCAGTAACAGCAACTTGCATCCCCCAACAAATTGCAAGCATTTTTTTTATTTTATTCTGGCACTCTTTCATAAAATCAATTTGTCTTCTTATTTCAATCGTATTATTATAAATATTTAAACTACTTCCACCCCAAATAAGTCCGTCATATTCGTTTAAGTTTTTTAAATTCTCAAATATATTTGGATCAGAGGATGGATTGGCAACATCTATCTCTAAATCAGTCGTAAAATAAGAAATACTATCTTTCAAACTTTCTGTATGTGTTTTAATACCTACGTTTGTAAATTGTTGGTTTTCTTCTTTTAAATTCCCTTCAACAATTAATATTTTTTTCATTAAAATAAATCGCCTTTCAAACTTTGCTGATACAATTTTTTCATATCCTCAAGTTGAAGTTTTATTGGATTAGTGGATGTTGAAGGATCCTCAAGCGCCATTTTAGACAATAATTGTAAATCAAAATGATCTTCATTGATTACTTCAGATAGTTTATGTGGAATATTTAATTCATTTCTTAATTCTAATATCCAATTCAAAAAACTTTTAAAATCTTTTTTTAAATCTAGATAATCACAAATAGACATTATTCTTTTTTCTATAGCACTTTTGTTATATGTAAGTACATAGGGCATAAAAATCGCATTTGATAATCCATGATGTATATTAAATTGTGCATTTATTGGATGACTTAAAGAATGAATTGCACCAAGACCTTTTTGAAATGCAGTAGACCCCATACTTGCTGCAGCCAACATATTTGATCTAGCTTCTAAATTTTTTCCATCTTTAAATGCAATTATTAATGATTTTTTAATTAGTCGCATCCCTTCAATTGATATTCCATCGGCCATTGGGTGAAAGCCTGGGGCACAAAATGCTTCGAGATTATGTGCTAACGCATCCATACCAGTGACCGCCGTTAATCTAGGAGAAAGATCTATCGTCAAAACTGGATCTAGTATTACAATTGAAGGTAAAAATTTAGGGTGAAAAATTATTTTTTTTACTCCATTTTTCTTATTTATTATTGCTGATGCTCTTCCAGTCTCAGAGCCTGTGCCTGCAGTAGTTGGAACGGCTATTATAGGAGCAATCTTGTCATTATTTGCTCTTTTCCAATAATCTCCTATATCTTCAAAATCCCATATCGGTCTTGATTGACAAGACATAAATGCGATTGCTTTACCAACATCAAGAGCACTTCCTCCGCCTATTGCGATTATACCATCACAAGATTTGTTTTTAAATACATCTACTCCTTCTTCAACATTTTCACCAATTGGATTTCCTGAAAAATTTGAAAAGACATTTAATTCTTTAAGCTTTTTTTTAGTTTCAGATATAATTTTTATAATAAAAGGTAAATTTACCAGATCTTTATCAGTAACAAATAAAGGTTTGCTTATTTGTAAATTAATACAACCATCAACTAAATCTTTTATTCTGTTCTCTCCTACCCAAACCGTTGTTGGGTAATTCCAATTAAATTTCATGTTATATAAACTAAATTTTAAGTTTTTTATTATTTAGTATAGTTCTAATTAAATTATTCATTAAGGGAATATTGTTTTTTTTAATTTTCTTTAACACAAAAGGTCCTATTTCTCTAATAAGTTGCTCTCCTTCAATTGTATCTTTTGACATAAATTTTTTCTTAGCAGCTTTATAAGTGTATCCTTTACCCAGATAATTTCCCATTTTACTATTTCGGCCACCAGCTGCACTTACGTATAGATCGCCAACTCCCGCTAATCCTAAAGTTGTAGGTTCTTTACCTTTAAAATATTTTGTCAAATATTTCATTTCATTTATCGACCTTTGAAATAAGCTTGAAGACGTATTCAAACTTTGTCCAGCACCAATAATCATAGCATAGATATTTTTTATAGCTGAACAAACTTCAACTCCGATTACATCTTTTGAAAATTCAATCAAATAATATTTTGTTGCTATAGATTTACCAATCCACTTAGCAATCTTTATATTTTTATTAGCGATAATTACACTGGTTTGATTTTTTCTTACAAGTTCTTTTGCTAAACATGGTCCTTTTAAAACTGAAATGTTTACTAGGCCGTAATTCTTTTTTAATCGTTCAGAAATTGTCAGTAATTTTTTTCTCTTTTTTTCATATTTCAATCCCTTTGTAAGAACTAGAATTTTAGCTTTTGTTTTGCTATCTCTAAGATATTTACCTATAAAATCAATCCCGGCTAAACTTAAAGCTATAACAATTAAATCAAATTTTTGTTTTAATAGTTCGTTAGAAAATTTTTTGTATTTTAACTTTTTTGGAAGGTTAATTTTTAAACTAGAGTGAAATTTATTTTTTGATGATAAGTCTTTGATAAAATTTTTACTATAAGGTTCTGTGATAGTAACTTTATTATTATTTTCTAAGCATGGTATTGTAAACGCAGAACCCATTGCCCCACCACCAATTACTAAAATATTTTTCATATCAGCTAAGTATCAAAAATTATTAACAACTTAGTTAATAAATACAACATATACGTGAAGAAATAACATTCGATAACTTTTATAAAGATTAATTATTTTATTTTAAATTTCATCATTTTATTAGTAAAATAAGCAAATAAATTTAAATTATAGATAATAAATGACTAAAGTAGCTATTATAGGAGCCGGGCCTTGTGGTTTGTCGATGTTAAGGTCTTTTGAACAGGCAGAAAACAAAGGAAATAAAATTCCAGAAATAGTTTGTTTTGAAAAACAAGAAGATTGGGGTGGATTATGGAATTATAGCTGGAGAACAGGTTCTGACCAATACGGAGACCCTGTGCATAATAGCATGTACAGATATTTATGGTCCAATGGACCAAAAGAATGTTTGGAATTTGCTGATTACTCATTTGATGAACACTTTGGCAAACCTATACCGTCATTTCCTCCTAGAGAAGTTTTGTACGATTATATCATCGCTAGAGTTAGTAAAGGAAATTTAAAAGATAAAATTAAATTTAATACAAGAGTAGTTAACACAATTTATAAAAATGATAAGTTTGAGGTAAGCTACCAAGATAAAGTTAATAACAAAATCTTAAAAGATAATTTTGATTATGTAGTAGTATCAACAGGACACTTCTCTGTACCTTATATACCTGAATACAAAGGTATGAGTTCTTTTCCTGGGAGGATTATGCATTCTCACGATTTTAGAGACGCAGAAGAGTTTAGAGGTAAAAATATAGTTGTATTAGGTAGTAGTTATTCAGCAGAAGATGTTGCGCTTCAATGTAATAAGTATGGCGCTAAGAGCGTGACTATAGGATATAGACATAATCCTATGGGGTTTAAATGGCCGAATGGAATGAAAGAAGTTCATTATTTAGATAGGCTTGAAGGTAAGAAAGCATTTTTTAAAGATGGCACCGAACAAGAAACTGATGTTGTAATTTTATGTACAGGATACTTACATCATTTTCCATTTTTAGAGCAAGATTTGCAATTGAAAACAAGAAATAGACTATACCCACCTAAATTATATAAAGGTATTGTTTGGCAAGATAATCATAAACTCTTATATCTTGGAATGCAGGATCAATTTCATACATTTAATATGTTTGACTGCCAAGCATGGTATGCAAGAGATGTGATAATGAAAAAAATTAAAATACCTAATGATAAAGAGATTGAAAAAGATATAAACAAATGGGTATCAATGGAAGAAAAATTAGAGAATCCAGACCAAATGATTGATTTTCAGACAGAATATACAAAAGAAATTTATGAAATGTCAGATTATCCAAAAATTGATTTTGAATTAATAAGAAAGCATTTTAAAGAGTGGGAACATCATAAAGTAGAAGACATTTCAACTTATAGAAATAAATCTTTTTCATCTCCAGTAACTGGTTCCGTTGCTCCTATTCATCATACCCCATGGTCCACTGCTATGGATGATTCTTCAAAAACTTTTTTAGATAAATAATCTAGAATTAATCAATACCTAAGTGTTTTTTTCTTTTTTGGACATAAGCTCTAATTAAGTTATCAAATATCAAAGCTATAAAAGCTACGCAGATACCAAGTGTTAATCCGATTCCTGCGCCTTTTTTGTCTGATAATGCTTTTAGAATATATTGACCTAAATCTTCTGTACCAATAAATGCACCTATAATTACCATAAATAAAGCAAATACAATCGTCTGGTTTATACCAAGCATCATATGAGGAAATGCCAAAGGAAACTCTATTTTGGTCAACCTTTGAAATTTATTTACACCCGACATAGTAGCTGCATCATGTAAACCGGCTGGTACACTTCTTAATCCTTCAATTGTGTACCTTGTGGCAGGTATCGTTGCATAAACTATAACTGCAATAAGTACAGATGTATCAGTTATGCCGAATAACATCATTACTGGAATTAAATATACAAAAGACGGGAATGTTTGAAAAATATCACAAACACCTAGCATAAAGTTTGCTGAATGTTTGTTTTGGAAACATAAAGTTCCTACCGTAAATCCAATGGCACACGAAACAATAACTCCAAAAGTTGCCATATATGTTGTGACTAAAGCTCTATCCCACCATGGGCTGAATGCTATAAATAAAGTTAAAGCACAAACTACCAATGCTGAGCGTAAGCCACCAATTAAATATCCTGCACCCATAACTAAAACTATAGTAGCAATTGCGGGCATTCTTAAATACAAAGCTCTCATCGGTTGAAGTACATCTTGTATCAACCATGTATTGAATGCTTTGATATATACAAAGAAAGTCTCAAAAATCCAATCTACTCCTTTATTCCAAAAATCAGCAGTCGATATTCCTTTGTTGTGTGGAATTTCAAATAAATAATTGAAAGTATCTTTGAATAAAAAAGTTCCAATATAAGCTAGTATTATTCCAATAACGAATATAGCACCAAAAAATAAAAGATTTTTGTTTCTTTGATAAAAGGTAAGATTACCAAAATAATCTGTTTGTTTATTTGCCCATGCTAAAGACATTTTATCTAAAAGAATTGCAATTAAACTAATGCATAAGCCTGCCTCTAGAGCTAATCCAATATTTAATTGGTTTAATGCTAATAATAAATTAAATCCTAAACCTTTTGCTCCAATAAAGGCTGAAATAACTGCCATCGAAAAACAAACCATGATGACTTGATTTACTCCAATTAAAATATCTCTCCTAGCAGTTGGAATTAATACTTTAAACATCAATTGAAAATTACTACATCCACTCATTCTGCCTGCTTCAATAACTTCTGGTGGTACCGCTCTCAAACCTAATAGAGTTAATAATATCATAGGTGGTATTGCTACAACCATAGTAATAATTACTGCAGCATGATCACCTACTCCAAAAAGAACTAATGCTGGAACTAACACAGCGTATTGTGGCATTGTCTGCATCACTAGTAGTAATGGATATAAAGCTTTTTCTACACGTTTGCTTTTAAAAGCTGCTATCCCTAATCCTAAACCAAAAATAAACGATAATGGAGCAGCAACTAAAATAAATGAGAGGGTTTGCATAGATGGTTTCCATTGACCAAATACAGAAATGTAAATCATAGTTAAACCTGCAAACAAAGCTAGACCTTTGCCGCTTAGCTTATAAGAAAGTAATGCTGCGCCTGCCGCAACAATAGTCCAAGGTAATCCTGGTAGTTCAGCCCATGGGTTTTTGTCTATCCAATCCCAACTAGTAAACGCAACTATAGTCTCGAGACCTCCTAATAGAATCTCTCTTATTAATTCTATCAAAAAGGTCATAAAGGCAGTTAAATTTCTGCTGATTTGTAAAACTAACGGACGACTTTTAAATTCTTGAGTATCTTCGTTCCAAACCTCAATTGGCATCCATTCATTCATTATGAAAAATAATGAATCATTTATCCAAATAGGTAACCACCCGAGTAGTGGTGGCAATCTCCAGAAGACATCAAAAGCATAATATCTAACTTCTTTACCTAAGAATACATAGCTGCTTTGATTAGGATCCTTTACAAATTCTGCTTGACCCCTAATAAACTTATATGTTTCAGGAACATCAATCCCAAAACACAAAGCAAAGAATACAATTAATAAGAATAACCATTGAAAAGTTTTTGGATATTTCTTTAAAAGTTCCATAATTTAATTGTTATTTTTTCTTCCTCCAAAAACTGTATTAATTATTTTGGTTGGATTTATAGAGCCTATAATTTTATTATTATTATCAACTACAGCAACTGATTTTTCTTGTGTAAGAATTTTTTCTGCAACGTTCTCAATGATTTCATCTTTTGAGACCTTTAAATCACCTAAATCATCTTTTGATAAATCCATGACATCTTTAATTAATAAAACTTTTTCTCTTGGCACTTCTTCAGTGAATTTTCTGACATATTCCGTAGCAGGGTTTAAAACAATATTAGCAGGTGTATCTAGCTGCTCAATTATACCATCTTTCATAATTGCAATTCGGTCTGCAAGTTTTAAAGCCTCATCAAAATCATGTGTAATAAACATAATTGTTTTTTGTAACTTGTCTTGAAGTCTTAAAAACTCGTCTTGCATCTCTTTTCTAATTAACGGATCCAAAGCTGAAAAAGGCTCATCTAAAAACCAAATATCAGGCTCAACTGCTAAAGACCTTGCAATACCTACTCTTTGTTGTTGTCCTCCTGAAAGTTCCCTAGGAAAATAGTTTTCTCTACCATCAAGACCAACTAGTTTAACCATATCCATTGCTTTGTTAATACTTTCTTCTGTTTTGACTCCTTTAATTTGAAGAGGAAAAGCTATATTTTCAACAACTGTTTTATGTGGAAGTAAAGCAAAGCTTTGAAAAACCATTCCCATTTTATTTCTTCTAAGGTCTATAAGATCTTTATTATTTAATTGTAACAAGTCCTGACCTTCAATAAAAATCTTTCCACCTGTTGCATCTGTCAATCTTGAGATACATCTTAATAAAGTAGATTTACCTGAACCAGATAAACCCATAACAACTAACATCTCTCCTTTTGAAACCTCAAAAGAAGCGTTGTTCACTCCAACTATACATCCATTTTCTTGAAATGTTTTTGCATCAACATTACCGTTTGATTCTTGAAGCATTTTTTCAGCATTTGCTCCAAAAATTTTATATACATTTTCACATTTGATTACTGGCTCAGACATAAATTTTAATCAAGTTATATGAAATTAAGATAAAATTAAATCCATAATATTGTTACTTTCCTCCTAAAAATTTTTAATATAATAAACCCTTGTATCAATTCCTGTACTTAAAAAACTTAATGCCTCACCGCTAACAGTTATTGACTCATCAACTCCAACATTATTTCCACTTACTGTAAAACCAGCAAAACACTTATTTTTTTCCTCGTCCCATTTAACAAATGTTTCATCAATTTTATTCCCATTAATTGTATAAATTTCATGTGCTCTAAAATTTAAAAAATTTGCCCCCATAATTGCACGTTGTGGAATTAATTTTGTTGCTTTACATACTTGTTCATAAACTTCATCTGTTAATTTGTAATGATCTGTGCCATCAAAAGTTACCAATATTCCTGAAGGTAATTTAGATATTAATTCACTTAATTTTTTTTCTTTTGCAATTCTTTCTTCCTCTAATTTCATTTTTTTAACGAGTTCATCACCTCCACCGAAGATTATGTTTAAAGCATAAAAAGATGATAATATGATTAAAATTATTAATACCAAACCACCAAACTGTTTTGTTGTCTCAGGTAGATATTTTATTTTATTTAAAAAATTTTCTTTTGACATTTACTCTTGTAACTTTCCATTTTTCCATATTCCAGTTTTTTGGGTTCCATCGGACCAAGTAAAAGTTCCTTTTCCATTCATAAAACCTTTCGCCCATTCGCCTTCATAATTTGAACCATCAGGAAAGGTTAAAATGCCTACCCCGCTCCATTCACTATTTTTAAACTCACCTTTATAGATGTATCCGTTTGGCCAGGTTTCAACTCCTTGTCCATTTTTTTTCGTGCCCACCCACTCACCTTCGTAAGTAGTTTTATCTGTATAAACCCATTTTCCAAAACCATTTTCACAATTACCTTCTTTGCATCCTGTGCTTCGTGCTATTGCAACTGTACTGACAAGTAAACTTAAAATTATTGTTAAAAGATATTTTCTCATAGTAATATTTTACACAAAATTAGCTAAAACAAAATTATACTTTTTTGTCATCTTTATTGCATGAATAAATAGAAATATACTTTTCTGAGTTTTCACTTTTAAAATTTTTTGTTATTTCGTGAATTAATTCACCTGTTTTTCGTGTAATAATGCCAGACTCAGAATAATTATTTTCTTGATCGATTGATTTGAATAAAACTACATCTTTATTCACTATTTTAACATTTAATTTTGTTGTATCTGAAAGAAATGAAGATAATCCTTTAATCAAAAGTGTTTCTGGTTTTTTTGATACAACTTTAAATCTATCTAAACCTTTCTCATTTAAATCTTTAGCTAAAAAGGTTTGATAATTATATTTTGAATTTTTGATTATTTTTTTTTCAAAAACACAAATAAATTCGAGATCAATATTTTCATTTATGCTAATATCTTTTGCTAAAGTTTGATTAAAAAGTAATAGACTTATAAATATATTTAACAAATATTTAATCATTTTAATTTATTTCAAAAAAAAATCTCCCCCAACATTGTTGGGAGAGATTTAAGATTTAATTACTATTTACCTTATTTAGTAAAAGCTTTCCAAACTTTCTCGTTCTTTTTCAACCATGCTTTTGCTGCATCTTCGTGAGTCATCTTGTCAACGTCAACTAAAGCTGCCATTGCACCAATCTGACTTGTTGAGAAAGAAAGTTTTTTGAACATCGCTGCTGCTTTTGGATGAGTTTTTGGAAAGTCAGCATTAACTGCTTTCTTTAAATATCCATCTGGAGAACCACATTTTCCATCTCCGCCATCTTCTGGTCTGCAACCAGCAGTG
>Ga0208261_1000974_pt1 | contig 10586 bp, 10 predicted proteins | sample Knorr_S7_td_DCM__FD_185595 | JGI IMG/M metagenome (GOLD analysis project Ga0208261, IMG submission 185595) | Marine microbial communities from Southern Atlantic Ocean transect - Knorr_S7_td_DCM_ad_131m_LV_B (SPAdes) (version 3) | ecosystem: Environmental > Aquatic > Marine > Oceanic | place...
TACTCGCTGACCTTCACCCCCGTTATTGGGTTGATGCGATCGGCTCTGACGGACTCGGTGGACTCTTCGGAGTCATCTGTGGAGCTGGAGATTAGTTTCAGGATAGGCCTCGAGAATGATGAGAGGACCTGGGGGATGTTGTCCTGCAGGAGGAGGACGCCTGCGACGAGGGCCCCACCCAGGAAGAAGAACGGGACCTGCGTCCCTGGCTTGAATACGAAGACGTCGTTTACCATGATGTAGTAGCAGATCAGGTAGGCCAATATTGCGAAGAGCGACGTGGAGATTGTGGACCAGTCGAAATCCTCCTGGTCCTCCTCTCTCGAAGGAATTGGCAGAACCAGCGAAAGGAATCGTGGGAGCCTTGAGATGGCTCTGGCCATGTCCCTGAACTCGTTCTGTATGAGGAGGAAGCAGAGTAGTATCGTCCCCCCGTAGTATAGCATGAGCTTGTCCATGGGGTAGAATGAGAGGTTCGCCTGGTTGCCGTTGACTACTATGGATCGGGACATGGAGGTGATGTAGTCGGCGGACATCCCGAGGAACTTGTTTGAGTATAGCCAGAACCCGTAGATCACGGCGATGTAGGCGATTATCGTCATGAGCTCCCTGAAAGCGCCTTCGGGAGTGGATGCCCGAGCCATGGAGCGTCGTATCGGAGGCATTACGCTCCGGTCTACGAAAGATTGTATCGAGGACTCGGCCATTATCTCACCTACGCTCCTCTCCGACTATTAGAATTAGTGTGGGCCTCCGGGGGAGTTGGCCCCCCCGGGGGCTTACGTTTCTCCGTCTAACCGTTTATGCGATCAGCGCATTGCAGGTGCGTACTGGATCCCACCCTCTGAGACGAGGGCGTTCAGGGTTCCAGCGCGGGAGATCAGGCAGTCGTTCATGGCGTCAGATCCGCTGACTCCATCGTAGTCGCCTGCGCAGAAGGCGTCGTCGTAGGCCTCACCGTAGTTACCGGCTGCTCCTAGGACGGCTTGCATCCAGGTCCCAGCTAGTGGGTTGGTTGCGGTTCCTAGACCTAGGTTCTCGGTCAGTAGCCTGCATACTCCTGGGTCGGCTGTTCCGCCTCCATCAACGGTAGCGCAGGCATCTGTAGCCATTTGCGCGTAGTTGCCGGAGGTTACGCCGTTCTCCTCAGCGGTTACCATTCCGTACCATACCCATGTCACGACGTCCTTGAAGTCTGAGTCGTAGTCTCGGGTAGCGGCTCCTAGAGGCTCCTTGGACATTAGCTCCTGAGCGATCCAGATTCCCTCAGCGGGTGCATCGGTCCAGGTGTCGTCATTGTCCAGCTGCCACTTCTTGGCAACCATTGCGGACATGTCGCCGGTGAATGCGTCGCACTCTCCGTCTCGGAACTTCTGGGTTGCCTCAGCGGCGTCAGCCACAGGCACTGAAGTGAAGTCGATCGACCTGGAGGAGAACCAGTCCTGCATGTTGCCCTCGGTGGTTGTACCGATTCCGACGCAGATGTTAGCGCCGTTCAGTCCAGCTGCCGAGTTGCCTGCGTCAGCGGCTGCGTACCTGTCGCCGCGGATTAGGATTCCCTGCCCGTCGAAGAAGTTCATTCCAGCGAAGTCGGCGTTCAGGTCAGCGTCACGGCTGGTTGTCCAGGTCGTGGTCCTGATCAGAACGTCGATGGTCCCTGATGCTAGCTTCTCGAACCTGTCCGATCCCGACGCTGGGATGTACTCAACGTCAGTGTCTGGGTTCAGTCCGAGTGCTGCAGCCACCGCACGGCAGTAGGAGATGTCCAGTCCCGAGCGCACGCCAGTGGCCGAGTCTAGGTATCCCATTCCGTACTGAGACTCCTTCACGCCGCACTTCATGGAGCCGCGCTCCATGATTACGTCCAGTGTGCTAGGAGTGGTGGCCTCTGCAATTCCAGCGGCCCTGCCTTCCTCTCTCGCGGTGTCGATGTCTTCCTGGGTAAACCCAGTGCTATCGTCATCGTCGCCCGCACAGCCTGCTAGGGCTGCAGTCATCATTAACAGCATCATTGTTGTAGCGAGTAATCGCTGCATAGCCCGTTTGACGCGATGTAGCAGGTATATACCTTCTCCCAAATGCGGCGAAAACGGCTGTTTGGAGGCTATTTAGTAATTTTTTTTGGAGGTTAGGTGGGAGGCGGGGCGGCCGAAGCCGCCCCGACCCCCGGTTTTCCGAGTTTCGTAGGAGGTGATCCATCTGCAGGTTCCCCTACAGATACCTTGTTACGACTTAACCCTCCTTGTCGAAGGCAGGCTCGAATACCCCATGGTTAAGGCAGCCTCACCCACCCCCAACTAAGATGGTTTGACGGGCGGTGTGTGCAAGGAGCAGGGGCATATTCACCGCGCCCTATTGAGACGCGATTACTACCTAATCCAGCTTCATGAGGGCGAGTTACAGCCCTCAATCCGAACTACGAACGGGTTTCGGGATAGCTATCATTCCTCTCGGAGCAGCAGCCCATTGTCCCGTCCTTTGTATTGCGCGTGTAGCCCATGGCATTCGGATCATACTGACCTACCGTTGCCCTCGCCTTCATCTGCCTTATCGACAGCGGTCTCCCTATAGTGCGCTGTGTCCGGGGACGCAGTTGGCAAATAGGGATGAGGGTCTCGTTCGTTATCTGACTTAACAGAACGCCTTGCGGTACGAACTGACGGCGGCCATGCAATACCTCTCGAACAATCCAGCAAGCTCGTTACACTGGCTTTCATTTGTCCGTCGGCCATGGTGAGTTTTCCGGCGTTGAATCCAATTAAACCGCACAATCCTCAGGTTGCAGTGCTCCCCCGCCAATTCCTTTAAGTTTCAGCCTTGCGACCGTACTCCCCAGGCAGTGGACTTATCACCTTCGCTTCGACACTGAGAGCGCTCGGAGCGCCCCCAACATCAAGTCCACAGCGTTTACACCTAGGACTACCCGGGTATCTAATCCGGTTCGTGCCCCTAGGTTTCGTCCCTGACCGTCGGATCCGTTCTAGTGTGGCGCCTTCGCAACAGGTGGTCCTCTCAGGATGACAGGATTTTACCCCTACCCTGAGAGTACCCCACACCTCTCCCGGTCCCAAGTCTGGCCGTGCTCGCAGAATTCAACCCGTTGAGCGGGTTGATTTACCCACGAATGCACCAGACCGGCTACGGACGTTTTAGGCCCAATAAAAGCGACTACCACTTGAGGCGCCGGTATTACCGCGGCGGCTGGCACCGTCCTTACCCACCCCTTATTCCAAGACCTTTGAAGAGTCAAGAAAAGCGTAGGTCTTACCCTACGCACTTGGAGTTCCCTGGTCACGATTTCTCGCATTGCCAAGTTTCCGCGCCTGCTGCACCCCGTAGGGTCTGGATTCGTGTCTCAGAATCCATCTCCGGGCAATGTCTCCCAACACCCGTACGCGTTGATGGCTAGAGGGTACTTTACACCCCCTACAACCTGATACGGCGCAGGCCCATCCTATGCCGCCGGGGCTTTGACCCACTCACCGTTCCAGGCGTAGTGGGCTATGGGGCATTATTCTCAGTTTCCCGAGGTTATTCCCCAGCATAGGGCAGGTTACCCACGTGTTACTGAGCGGTACGCCGAGTCCCGAGGACTCTCGACTCGCATGGCTTAATCGAACTCCAATAGCGGTAGCCTCCGGCAGGATCAACCGGATTTCGCGTGAGCGGAATCACTGATCCTATCAGAGTCTGTTTGTCACAAGTTTCACTTATTGGTTATTGGCGCAGGTGCACTTCATTTCGTTACATGAAATACCCTGCTCTTGCACCCCCTATCGGGGGCCAAGTCATAATTGTGGTTAACCTCCTAAACCACGAAAAGTCTCGTGGCCGCACTTCCTCGGCTGCGTCATGCTTGATGGAAGACGTCATAGCACTAGGTGCTCGGTCTCCAACGCCAGCTCGACGCAGCGTCTCGCCGACCTTCATGCCGTATAAGAACGTGACGAGAGGGGATACGGGCGCTTCCCTGCAGTGCCCTAGTCTGCTCCGAAGAACTCTCGGAGGACAGGATGCATCTCCATTGCCTGCTCCTTCTGTATCTGCTCGTACGTCCTGAGGATGATTCCTACGGCCAGTAGGAGACCGGTTCCCGTGGCGTTCCCGACCGTCCCGAGCAGGTCCGCCCCGGCTGCCAGGAGCCCGACGAAGGCACCGGAGAACAGCGTCACGGGGGGAATGTACCTCTCCAGTATCCGCTCCAGGACTACCGGGTTCTTCCTGAATCCGGGTATCTGCATGCCCGTCCTCTCGATCTGCTTCGCTACGTCCTTCGCCCCCATGTTGGTCGTCTCTATCCAGAACTTTGCGAACACGGTCGAACCAGCGGTCATGAAGAACACGTAGACGAACACGTGCATCATTATCTGCCACAGGGAGTGACCGTGGATGTCGCCCTGCTGGTTCAGCAGGGGAATCAGCCAGTCGCTCACCCCCCCTATCATTGAGCTGTACCAGGCGAAGCCGTCGTGGGGGGTTGTCGAACCCTCGTAGTAGGAGCCGAACCACTCTGATTGGCTCCATGCCCCGTTGGACCCGAGTATCGGGACCGTGGAGAGGGTGGGGTGGCTGTGGAAGAGCAGTGTGAACATGTTCACGTTCGCCAGAAGGGCTGCCATCAGAATCACCGGGATGTTGCTCGCATAGACCAGCCTGATCGGGTACTGCCCCCTGTGGCCCCTGACCTTTCCATGGGTCAGCGGTAGTTCCAGCTTGCTTGACTCAGCGTACGCCACCACCAGGAACACTATGATCGAGGAGATGAGCGCGACTATCGGGTTTGCATGCTCCAGGAGCATCATCTCGAACCCGTTCTCCTGAACGAGCTGCGAGTTGCTTGCAGTCCTTAGCGTGTAGAATATCATCGGGAGAGTCCCAGACGGCGGGTTCTCGAACGACAGTGGCTGCCCCTCGATAGTGGCCAGTGGGGAAAGGGTTCCGACGAACGTCGATTGGGCCACTCCCGCCGCGATGAACAGGGAGATTCCGCTTCCTATCCCCCACTTGCTGACTAGCTCGTCGAGCAGGAACACCAGTAGGGATCCCAGGAACAGCTGGAACACGATGATCGCGCCTGCCCATCCCTCGCCGTAGTCAAGGATTAGCGAGGGCGAGGGGTCCAGGAAACCGTATACCTGCGGGATTGACTCGATTGGGATCATTATCAGGACCAGGATCTTCTGCACGCCCTGGTACAGCTGCTTGTCTGCCGAGTCCTGCAGGTCGAGCTGGATTATCTTAGCACCTGAGAAGAGCTGCATGATGATCGAGCCGGTAACGATGGGGCCTATCCCCAGGTGCATGATTGAACCGGAGGCTCCGGCCATTATCGCCCGGAACGACGAGAAGACGTCCAGGGTTGTGTCGGACAGCCCGTAGATCATCACGTTGGTCATCATGAAGTAGATGATGAGGACCAGGGTCGTGGTCCACAGCTTCTGGTTGAAGCGGACGTGCCCCTCGGGCTTGGAGATGCTGGGGTAGACGTCTACGAGCCTCTTGAGTCCGTATAGCCTGCTTCCGCCTTCGCCTGTGTAAAGGAGGCACGAGAGCGCCAGACCTGTGGCAAGTCCGAACAGCACCACCCCCACTAGGAGGAATCCGAAGGCTGCCTTGTCGACCCAACCCCAGTAAGAGAATGAGATTACTATTGCCAGCCATATGTAGGCCTTGGCGTACTTCCCCACGACGGGTATCTCAGAGACCTGCTCTGGGAGGTCCGTCATCGTCCCCCACATTACGAACGCGACGTAAGGGATCGATGTGGCTAGTAGTATCAGGGCCCTGCTCTGGTCGTCTCCTCCTGCGGAGAGCTCGTCCCGTACCCAGTAGTACAGTGCTCCCCAGTATATCGCGCACATAGCGACGACGCCGAACCAGTTCGGGCCTTTGCTTACCATAGTCTAGCCTCCGTAGGGAGAAGCTACTCCTCTTCCCACTCACCCCAGTCTTCGCCATCGTCGCCTGCCTCGATGGAGCCGCCTGCGGCCTCCACCTTCTGAATCGCCTTTGCGCTGGCCTCTGCGACCTTGATTGTAAGTGCCCTGTCGATGCTTCCCCTGCCTAGGAGCTTGTCGAAGCCCATCTCTGACAGGTCTATGGAGTCGCCTTCTGCGATCTCTGCGACCTGTCCCAGGTTGATCGAGGAGTTGACTACCCTGAGCCCCGGGTGGCGGTTGAATCCGTGCATCCCCCAGTGACCTGGCATGTACTTCAGGCGAGTCATGACCTTGTGCTTGTTCAGTCCGGCGTTTCCTCTGCCGCCCCTCTTTCCTGCACCTCTGCCTGCCTTCTTTCCTCGGCCGTGGTAGCGGCTCCTTCCTCTGAATTTGTTAGTCCTTGAAACCATGAATATCCCTCAGTACATCCTTGCCGCCAGTTCGACTATGTTTTCGCCTCTGAATCCCAGGGCTCCGCCGACGGAGTAGGCTCTCTTGACCCCGCCCCATCCCTTGGCCCCTCTCGGCGGGTGGAGTCTGAAGACGGGTTTCATACCCTCTACGTCCTTGGTGGTTGCATCGCCGGAGGCGATGGCCTTGGAGAGGGACTTGATCGTTGAGTGGTCGCTGCAGGACTTGACCTCTGCGTCAGTTACCTGCTTGTCTCCGGACATCCTTCCCCTCTCGTTGATGAGTGTCGCGATGGTGTCAGCGTCGACCTCCCCCCATGTGACGTAGTCCTTGGCCTTCTGCAGCATCCCCTCGTAAGCGGGGGTCTTGGGGACGAGGACGGCGTGGTTGACCCTGGTTAGGTTCAGCATGGACATCGTGTCCCTGATCTTCTTGGTCACGCCACGGTCGCTGCGGACCCTGATAACAAGGTAGCTCATGCGTTTCTCCTCCCTACTGTGATGTGGAGCCTGTCTACGACCTGGTCGCTGACCTTGGTCTTGCTTAGCTCCTCTAGTGCGTTGTATGTGGCCTTTGCGAAGTTGATTGTGGACCTGGTCTGGCCCGAGGACCTTGACCATACATCTTCGACCCCTGCCAGGGTCAGGACCCTCCTGCCGTAGTCCCCGATGACCAGTCCCTTACCTGAAGGTGCGGGAAGAAGCGTGATTCGTGTTGATCCCGATCTTCCGGTTGTCTTGAACGGGATGCTGTTTCCTGGGCCCTCAGCTGACTCCCATGAGCCGTTTCCTCTCAGTACTGGTACCAGCTTGAGTTTTGCTTGTGTGATTGCCTTCTGGATTGTGCTGGCGACCTCCTTGCCCTTGCAGATGGATAGCCCGACGTAGCCGTCCTTGTTTCCTACTGCGCACAGCACGTTGAACCTGACCCTCCTTCCGGAGTCCGTCATCCTCTGGATCATGTTGACGCTGAGAACGTCGTCCTCCATCTCCGGGAGTAGCGCGTCGACTATCTCGACCTCCCTGATTGGGTATCCTGTGGCCAGAGCCTGCTCGTAGGTGAGTATCTCGCCGTTCATCACCATCCTGCCCAGTCTGGTCCTGGGCTGCCAGCTCCTGAGAGCGGCGAGCGGGTCAGGACCACGCCTTCGGAAACCGTCTTCGGGTTCCTCCGGGGCCATGGCCAGAGCCAGTCCAGGTGCGATCTGCGTATTTTCCTCTTCCACCGTTGTTGGTTCCTCTGTCATCACTTACCACCCTCTATCGACTTCTTAGTTGCGGCTACTGCCTTGGTAATGCTCTCCCCTATGTGCTCTCCGTTGACCCTCTCGTCGCTTGGTAGGACTGTCTCCGAGTGAGGAATTTCCATTCCTGCTTCGACCATCCCCCTGAGCGCTGCGTAGGCCCTGTTTCCAGAGGTTGAGGCTGCCAGACCTATGTCCAGAATAGCTTCGGAGTGTCCCTTTGAGATGGCTGATGTAGCCAATGCGAACCCAGCTAGGTAGCATGCTGGGACTGACTTCCTCGAGGCGTCAGCCGGCCACTTGAAGGAGTCCACTAGGGACTTACCTGTTACCGATGCCAGGATCTTGTCCCCGCCTTCCTCGTATGCGACTAGTTGGCACGTTACCTGGGAGTTAGACACTCTTACCACGGCTCTAGGTGTGCCACTGCGCAGCATCCTTGACCTCCTGTGGTAGTCTGTCTCTGCGTTTCTTCTCCTCTTGAATCGTAGTCTCTGGTTCTTGCCCTTGGCCATCACTCTTCACCCCCCAGTGCTGTCCCATCCGCCCCTATGTTGCTCTTCAGGTGGGAGATGGATCGGTAAGAGCCGCCCTTCGACTTCCTGTAGAAGTACCTGTACTGCGAGGGCGTTATCTCGCCTTCCTCTCTGAGTTCCTTTAGGGTCCTCCTCTGGGCCCTAATCTTTGACATCCACCTCTGCTTGCGTGGGCTTCTCGAGTTGGCGCTGCCGCTTCTCGAACCTTGGCCCTTCCTCCTTCCCTTCGACTTCTGGAATGCGGACTTCCTGGCCCTTGAGCGACTGGTCCCCTTGATTGGCTTGGCCTTGATTATGCCGTCCTCTATGAGCATCCTGACATCGTCCTTCTGGACTGCGTCGGCTACCTCGCTCAGGTAGTCTGGGTTGACCCATATTCTGTGGATTCCTACGGGCTTGCCCAACTTCTTGGAGAAGATAGCGGCGGCCATTCTCTTCTGGTTTGATATGAACATCAGAAGTCCCCCTTCCCATCTATCTGACGGCGGTTTAGTACCCTGAGCCCTAGCTCGTCCGCCCTATCGTGAATCCTGGCCCTCTTCCTGTTGCCGACGCTGGAGCCGATCCTGACGGCCTGCGTTTCGGGGTCTAGGCCTTCCAGTTCGCCTGCATTGTGGACCAGGACGTCCTCGAATCCGGAGGGATGGAGGCCTCTGGCCGCTGCGATCTTGCCGTAGCCGACCCTTGCCATCGGTGACCGGTACTTCCGGTTCTTCCGCATGCTCGAGTCGTCTCCCTTGGGCTTCCGGTATCCCGTCTTAGACAGGCGTCGGTACCTGAACCACTCCTGCCTTCGGAACTTCGGCTGCTTCTTCTTCTGCTCGGACCTCTTCTTGAGTGCCTCCTTGGTTGAGTCGTCCAGAACTGGCTTCTGCCTCGCAGTGTGCAGGTCGTCCCACTCCTCGAAGTCTCCCTCGTCCTCGTCGTAGTCGTCTTCTTCGAAATCTTCCTCGGGGCCTTCCTGGGGCTCCTCTGCCTCCTGGGGCTCCTCTGCCTCCTGGAGCTCCTCTGCCTCCTGGGGCTCCTCTGCCTCCTGGGGCTCCTCTGCCTCTGAGAGCCTTGCAATCAGGTCTGCCTTCTTGCCCGAGAGAGGCAGTCCGCGCTCCCTGAGCAGGTCCTTCAGCTCCGGTACGGTGAGATCTTCGTATGCCATTTTCATGCCCCCTTGGATGTAATGTAGATCCCGTCCTGGAAGACTCGTGGATCTCGCTTCTTGACCTTGCAGGCCCTCTCGATGTTGGCTGCGGACTGTCCTACCTTCTCCCTGTCCGCTCCAGTGACTATGATGTCTGACTTGCCCTCGATCTTGACCTGGACCTCTGAGGGGGTCCATGGGAGCTTGGCTACCCTTGGGACCTTCTCCCCGAGCATGTTTGTGATGGTGAACTTGTTTCCATCCACCTTGAGTGTCATAGGGAAGTGGCTGAAGACTGCCTTCAGCCTGTATTCGAAGCCCTCGTCGAGCCCCTTCACCATGTTCCTCAGATGAGCGGCCCATGTCCCTGCTATCGCCTTCTCCGATCTGCGTGGGAGGCTGCAGAAAACCTCCAGGCCGTCTTCGGCCTGGTTTACTGAGACCCTGTTGTGGGTGAATTCCCTGGAGAGGTTGTTTCCCTCCTTGGAGAGTGTCACGGTGTTCCCCTCTATGCTGGCCGCCATCCCGTCTGGGAGTGCGATATTGTGGGACACCTTGGCTTCTCTTGGCATGCATTTTCCTCCTAGAACACGTATGCGAGCAGTCTTCCGCCCACCCTCTCTTTCTTAGCCTCGAAGTGATCCATTATCCCCTGATTCGTGGTTAGAATCAGCAGGCCGAAGTCCCTCGCTGGTAGGTACCTAGACTCCCACTTGTCGAAGTCGGACCTCTTCACCGAGTGTCTGGGCTTGATTACGCCGCATCTGTTGATCGCCCCTATCAGGGAGACCTTGTAGGAGCCGCCTCTGCCGTCCTCGAGTTTCTCGAATCCGCCCACGTATCCGGAGGTATGCATGATTGAGAGCATGCTCCCGAGTAGCTTGCTGGCTGGGCTTACCGTGACTTCGTACTTGCCAGCGGTCTCTGCGTTGTATATCGTCGTGAAGGCATCATTCAATGGGTCAAACTGCATCTTTCATCACCTCATGAGTATTTCTTGAATCCTAAATCCGGGGCCATGTCTCGGAAGCACTGCCTGCATAGTCTCAGCCCGTGTCTGCGGATCATTCCCCTCTTCCTTCCGCAGCGCCTGCATCCCAGGCTCCTTCCAATCCTCTCTCCGTGATCGCGTGCCATACTACTTACTCCTCCACAATTTTCAGTTCGAACTTGTCGATGAACCATGCCTTGGACTCTTCTCTGCCGACTCTATGGGGCATGGAGACCTTCGACTTCCGCCTCCTCCTTCTGGAGACTCGGTGCCCTGGTCTCTCGAGGACCACGTTCACGTCCATTCCGAATATCCCGATGTCCGGGTCGTA
>Ga0208261_1000977_pt1 | contig 10553 bp, 12 predicted proteins | sample Knorr_S7_td_DCM__FD_185595 | JGI IMG/M metagenome (GOLD analysis project Ga0208261, IMG submission 185595) | Marine microbial communities from Southern Atlantic Ocean transect - Knorr_S7_td_DCM_ad_131m_LV_B (SPAdes) (version 3) | ecosystem: Environmental > Aquatic > Marine > Oceanic | place...
TGAGGGGCAGCGGGTCCAACATCGAAGCTTATCCTTGACCATCTCTGATCATCAGATTTAGGTCCAAGATGACTTAACCAGTTGATATCTAAAATTAATTTTTGACAGAAGATAGAGAAGTTATCAGCTCTTTCTTTAGAGGCACTAATAACAAGAATCTTTTTGTCATGATCTTTATAGAGAGTCCAAAGAACAAAGGCGGCTGTAATCCAAGATTTACCAACACCTCGAAAAGCTTGTATCTGTAATCTCTTAGGACCGTGTTGAAGATGTTCAGCTATTGAGAGCTGCGCTCTAGTGGGTTTAGGTAGGTTTAGTTCATGCCAAACAAGAGTAAGAAAAGCTCTAAAATCTTGTCTAAGTTTTATATCGAGCTTTTGAATATCTGTGGTCATAAGAAAGAAGCCCCCAAAGAGGGGGCTGTATAAAGTTAAGCAGTTACGGTAATTGTGAAAGCTTTCTCAAATGATTGACCCTCAGAATCTGTTGCTTTGATTCTAAAGGCTTTTGTATCGTTAGTAGATACAGCGCCGCCTGTATAGGTGAGTGTTGTTCCACTAATAGCAAATTCAGAGTTATTAGTTGAACCTGTACCACTTACAAGCGTGAAGCTGATTGTAGGATCGCTAGAAGTAGCACTAAGAGTTCCAACAGTAACAGCTGTTGAACTACCGTTGTCTCCATTTGAAAGTCCTCCTGTATGAGCTATGTCTGTTGGAGGGTTTCCATAAAGGATGCTAGTAGCACCTCCATTTGAGTTTGTACCAACAGCGTGATATCTCTCGATGTTTGCATCAAGAATTACTAGAACATCTCTAACTGAGCTAGAGGTTGTGATGTTTGCTAGAGCTGTATCAGCGGTTGAATCAATAGCAATAGTCGCGTAACGGTAGGCTCCAAGAGTCCCTACTCGTCTTTGAGCGTTAGCTGTAAAAGTTTCAGCAGTCATTATTTTAAGCAGTTGTTAAATTTAAAAATTGAAATAGATCTAAAGATCCTTTTTTCTGGTTACAGGTCAAGCAAGCAGTAACGCAATTGTTAGCAGTTGTTTCACCACCTCTACACCGAGGTCGGATATGATCGATAGTGAGTTGTTCAGTTGATCCGCAATAGACGCAACGGTTTTGATCCCTAAGCTTGATGTGATCTCTCCACATTCGTTTAGCGTCACCGCTACGAAATGTAAGGAGGTCGTGCATGAGGCTTCGGGGTGTATCCATTGGCTCATAAATAAGGGTTTACTTTTTGGTTGATTTTCCGTTCTTGCCGTTACGAGCGCGGTTCTTAGATCTAGCTTCTAAGACTGTTCCCCCGCTCTTTGTATGGCTTACGTCTTTTCCTTTAGTGCCTGATTTACCATCTTTACCAGCAATTCCTAAGCTTTTTCTTTTAGCCCATCGTTCACCATCTGCCTTTTTAAGACGAGCTTTTTTAGGACCAGATGCTAGAGAACCTTTCTCCTTTTTCCGATAGGCTTTATCGTACTCTTTCTTTTTAGCTAAGGCACTAGGTTTTTTTTTGTAATAGCTAGATGAACTGGAGGTAGCCATCTTTATATATGTCTTTTGACATCATCGAAAGTTAACTCAGGAATTAGCCCCGCAAGACCCGCTAAGGGGCTTCCATCAACAGCTACTCCTGTTATGTCATTAACTTTTAGCCACTCGATAGCGGCTCTTAAATCAGCTGTTGTAGCTTCTCCAGTTTTTATCCTATTTGTTATTTCAGTAGTGAGGATTGAATGTAATTCTTCAAAGTCCTCACCCTTTGCTCTCTTAGTCATAAGTTTATGTAATTACAACTTTATCTTGAAATAATCTTGTTTCGATAAAATCAACAGCAGCATCATCAACTGTGTTATCTGTTGTTGAAGTTAGTTTCCTAAGAAGATCAATGATTAGTTTTTTAACTGGAGTTGAAGTTGCAAACTTAATCAGTATTGGTTTGAGTAAGGATACGATCATTTTGTTCTTTTAAAATTAGTGAAATAGGGACTACATCTGAACATAATTTTTCAAAAGTAGATCCAGGTCGCAGCATGAAGCCGCGCTGTTGAAATTTCGTACAATTATCTATACGAACAAGCTCAAAATTGAGCCTTTCTTTTTCTAAACGTCTTTTTCCTAGTGACTTACATAATTCAACACTCTCCTGATCCAATGGAACCAAGAAAGTAAATTGAACCCCCCAGTTTTGATTTATCGAATAAGATTCTTCATCCCAAGGCTTAGCTTCACTTCCTAAATAAAAAGGAGAGAATGACATTGTACTGTTATTACATATGACATTCCCACCATAAGACTGTCTTGAGACAGCTGAATTATTCTGGAATTGCACCGCTTGATTTACGACATTACCCGTTGCAGCAGCTGAGGTTTGGGGGTTTAATACTGTATCACCTTCCTCAGCATAAGTTATACTTGGAGTGAAAAATAAGACTACTGAGAAAACACACTTAAAGAAGTTGTTGTACTTGTAGTATCTATGTTTCTGTTTATAACTTGAGTTTCTATAATTCCAGCCGCTCGGTTTACTATTTCTAGCTGAAAGTTGTCTCCAGGGGTTGTAATATCGAATGTGACTTGACCTCCATTAATATCTCCAGTTGCTGTAACATTGTGTCCAGTCCAACTAGAATAATCACCTCCATAAACATTAATGGTTTGTGTTTCTACTACTTGTTGTGTAGATGTGGTAGTTGAGTTCATAGAACCATTGGTCCATGAAGGTGTAATTTGATTGGCTTTAGCTGCGGGAGATAAAAGTAATAAAAGAATTAAATACTTTTTCATGTTGTCTCCTTTTTCTTGTTCATCATCGGACAATTAACAGGGGCAGCTTTTCCCCCTTTATTATTATTTGACTGAATGCCAAAACTGAAAAGACCAGATCCAAACACGCTAGCAACGAAGGTGATATCCGTGTTTGCGGTCTTAGTCACTCCTGGGATTTCGACGTAATTTAGAGTTATGACTCTTTTTCAGATGAAGCCGCTCCAGACCACGACCCCAAGTCTTACGAAAGTTCCGAGAATTTCTAAGTTATCCTCAGTCCTTTCCTTGATCTTGGAGATCAGTCCTTGCGGCTTCATCTCCTCCTTTGTTTCCATTTAATTTTTTTTGAATGCGTTTAGCAATTTGAGTAATAATTGGCTTCATTACTTTTACTGTTTGTTTAAATAATGAAGTCACTGTCAAAGTAGCTATTACGGATACGCTCGCAGTTGTTCCCGCCGTTATAAGAATTTCTTCTTTCGGTACGGGAACCTCAAAGTCAGTGAACGGTATATTTATACGAGTAACCTCAGCGGCTTGAGGTTTTGGTTTAGGTGGTTCTCCTCTTTCTTTTCTACTTTGTTCCTCCTCTTGGATTGCTTCCTCTAAAATTGTTGGGACACCTACAGGAGGTGAGAGATTATTAGGAGGTACAACTAAAGGTTTATAGCTAGGTAGTTGAGCTTCTGGCTCCTCAATAATAGGTCTCGGTAGTTCTATTGCTCCAGGTATCCCAGTGGCATCAGGAAGACTGATGGATGGGAGTTTCATCTACTCAGTTACTTCTTTCCATACTTTATTTTCTTCATCCCAGATAGAGTTCTTAGGTGGTGGATCGTCTTGAGGTGTAAATGCCTCTCCTTTAGCTTCTACCCATTCCTTTTTCGTATCGTTCCATTTATATTGAACTGTATCAAAATCAGATGGGAAAGGTGTGGGAGGTTCCATTAAACAAGTTTCTTTATTTAATACCCAAGTTGTAAACTTAGTATTTTCAATAAACTCTTTTTCAATTTTCTGCTGTTTAGCAACTTGCTCCTCTTCTGAAATAGTTTTTATATGCCAATAGTCTTCATAGTGATCTCCAACAAGTTTATATTCAAGACCGTTATGTTGAAAACCCATAGCTATATCAGCTCCAACTGATTCATCAAATATTTCATAAGGACTAAGAGTTGGTCTATCTTTTCTTACAAATACTTTCCAACCGTTAGGCGGTCCAATATCAAAATCATGCTTAGGATAAACTTTCATTAAGTCTGTTTTTAAGTTAGGATGGTTGATTGGTTTGTTGTCACCATCTACTCTGATGTATAAATCTGCCATTATTCGTTAGCTGTTCTTGTTGATGGGTATTGGCGTTCGTTACCAGGATAAATAATCCTAACAGCACCTTTACCGCCGTTACCTCCCGCACATGTACTTCCAGAAAAACCACCTGAACCGCCACCGCCGCCGCCGTAAGTTCCGCCAGCACCAGCTTGGTTTCCACCTTGACCATAGACACTACCGTTAGTTCCACCCGTGCCTCCAGAACCTCCATAGCCTCCTTTAGCCCAACTTGTTCCAGATGAATAACCATTTTGACCAGCCCAAGATCCATAACCACCATGTGGGTAGCCGTCAGCACCTTTTCCTAAGATACCAGTGCCTCCTCCGCCACCAGCACCCCACCAGTAGTAACTACCTTTAGCAGGGCGACCACCGCCACCGCCTCCAAAATAGCCATGAGTTGGTGTGTACATACCTGTATAATTACCACCAAATGGGTGAACACCAGCGTAAGTTTCTCCCTCATCGTCTGTTCCATACCATTCTCCATCCCTAGTTCCGAAACCGCCTTGGTAGCCATAGCCGCCTCCGCCGCCTCCGCCTGCTTGAGAACATTTACCGCCTTTACCTCCGCGACCGCCGTCATCTCCAACCCAGTTACCTCCATTTCCAGCACTACCTTGACTATTACAATTAACGCATAAACCCCTACCCCCTTTTACTGTTGAAGTATTTATAAAATAAGAATCAGTTCCATATTGACTATAGCTGGTATTTAGTGACCAATCACCACCAGCACCTACGACTACAGTGTATTGTTGTCCCGCTACTACTGCGATTTGATTTTTCCAAGCGAGACCACCTCCGCCTCCGCCTGATCCATAACTCCATTGCTGAGTAGATCCTCCACCAGCAGCACCGCCTCCAATACAAAGTACAGAAACAAACTCTGTGTTAGCTGGACATGTCCAAGTGTATGTACCTGGAGTTGTGTAGGCATCTTGTCCTATATCGGCTGGTGGTAATCCACCAGAACCTAGCAATATTTGTTGAATACCAGCCATTAGCTTAAGCCTCCGCCACCTATGTAGGCGACTGTTGAGCTAACCCAATACAGCGTACACATTCCTCTAGGGCCAAGTGTTCTTGTCCCACTTGTTCCATCAGCAGTCCAGTAAAGAGTACAACCTGATTGAGTAATAGAAGCGTTACTACTAGTCGTATTGATTAATGTAAGAGTATTTCCTGCTGTCCAACCACCACCGACAATAGGTGTAGTACCATAAATACCCATACATCTACCTTTTAAACTAGAGTTATGATTCATATTTCCATTAGTACCGCCCCAATAAACATCTTTGACATCCCACTGAACACCGCCGATTTTCTGAGTTAATATATCTGCGTTTAAAGTTCCTGTCGCTGAATCAAAAGTTAATTTAGCATTACTTTTTGGAGCTAAATCACCAGTAGCAGCAGTTGTAAATACAACATTGCAAGAGGTATCTGTAGTTTCGTCAGCTACTGTTACGTTTGTAGCTGTAGTTGCAGTAGCAGCATTACCAGTACAAGATCCAGAAGATCCAGATGTATTACCTGTAACGTTACCAGTCAGATCTCCAGTAAATACAGTAGAAGTTAAATTACCTGTTGAAGAGTTATAAGTAAAACCTGTGTCAGTACTAGGATTTAAATACCCTGTTGCTGTGGATCCATTACCTGCAAATAAAGGGTAAACCGTTGCTGCTGTGTTGTTTTGGGCTGTTACATTTACAGTTGAAGCTTGAGAAGCTGTACCTGTAAAACCAGTTGCAACAACATTTCCTGTTACTGTTACTCCATTTGCGGTAGTTTCTAGCTTGGCGGCTGTGTTGTGTTCTAAAACAACTCCTGTATAACTATCGATATAAAGCTTTAAATGTGAGTTATTTATATGACTTCCAACTGTGTCCTCATGCCAAATCTGAAGATCGTTGCCATTACCGAAAGTTAATTTATTACCATCTTTAAATTCTAAATTATTGGTTGATTGATCCCAAACCATAGCATCGGCTGCTGATCCATCTGAGAACTGTAAAGTACCTTCAATATCTATATTGCCGATAAATTTACCATTAGTTCCATCCGAATATATCTTTAAATCTGTACCATCACCAAACTTTATTACATCATTTGTATCAGCGTCAGAACTATCTCCTAATATAATATTCTTACCATTTACATCAAGGCTGCCACCTAGTTGAGGTGAGGTATCATTAGATAAATCTGTATTAACAGAATTAAGAGCAGATTCTGTAGCAAGTGGAGTACCACCAGCTGTTGTTCCATCATGTACAACAACTGTATCTTTAGTTGTATCTACAGTGACTTCGCCTTCTGCACCTGTGAAGCTACTGTGTTCTGAGGTTGTACCTCGTCTTAGTTTTAATAATTTAGCCATTGTTATGTAAGAGTTCCAAAGTCCATTTGTAAGTTATTTCCACTGACAGTTCCTACTTCAGTGAGATTTTTATCGTTGCAATCAAGATGACCACCAAGTTCTGGTGTTGAGTCGTTTATTACATCCGTTAATCCTGGTGTAATACCAACAAAAGAACTGCTGTTATAGAATTTCAATACGTTATTAGCACCGTCATACCAGAGATCACCAGATGAAGGACTACTTGGAGTAGAGTTTGAGATCGTATATTCAGTAGCGTAACGGTTAACATCAGCTATTGAGCCAGCTACTGTATTGATATTAGAAGCATTGCTTACAGCCGAATTAATATTAGAGGCATTACTGACTGCTGAATTTATATTAGAAGCATTACTGACTGCTGAATTTATATTAGAAGCGTTACCAGCTACTGCTGTGACATTGCTAGCTATACCAGCTACTGTAGTAACATTTGCAGCTATACCAGCAACTGTTGTGATATTTGCATTCACACCAGCTACTGTATTTATATTTGCAATCCCAGTAGCAACCGTATTGATATTATTACCAGTACCTGTAGTTAAAGCAGTTGAAATAGATCCTAAGTCTTCGATAAATGTAACTTCTCCAGAGACAATAGCTATATCATCAAGTACTGATTGACTTGGTGATATTGATTGAAAAGCAGTTCCGTTATGAACTTTTAAGGTCTTATTACTTGATGAATCAAACCACATATCACCAGCAGCTAGAGAATTACCTCCTCCATCTGTACTTGGTGCTGATGCAGATATTTGATAAAGATCTTTAAAGCTACTTACATCAGTTATGTTCGTGGCAACTGTATTTACGTTAGCAATGTTAGTACCAACATTAGTTACATTGGTATTATTAGCTGCAACAACGTTGATAGTACTTATATTACTATTAACAGTATTAACAGCACTTATATTACTAGCAACAGTATTTACATTCGATACATTACTAGCAACTGTAGTTACTTCAGTTGCTTTAGGTACTTGTCTATGGAATGTGTATTCATAATCAGTTGCGCTTCCACCTCTGCCACCACCACTATATTGAGTGGTTTCTAAGATCAGCCCAAAAGTAGCAGCGTATGTTGTGTTATTAGCTAGACCTGTGATATGTACTGTTTTACCAGACCCTGCGCCATTGCTAATTGATGCCACTCCAGATCCATTAGAGGTGAGGTTGCTAGATAAGGCTTTGATAGAGACAAGAGTTCCAGTTCCATTGTTTACATCAGGGTTAGCGTTAGGAAAAGATGTTTCATTTGCTATTGGTACAAAACCACCTACGTCATCTACTAAATCAATAATTCTGTCATTGATAGCAGCAGTTGTAGCTATGGTTGTGTCATTGTCTGGAAAGGCATCACCATCTTTAATAGTGTCACCAGTGCTTACGTTGAAATATCTAGCGTCAGATTCTGCTTCTGTGTAGTACCTATTATCTAAAGCCCCAGTAACTATCTCAGAGTCTCCTACTGAGTTTGGTGCTAAGTGTGAGGCATCTAAAGGTGATGTTGCTATTAATGTTTTTATCTCAGCTGCTGTTTGATCGTCTTTAGCACCTGTGTCTATACCATTTAACTTTGTGTGATCAGCGTCAGTAAATACATTACTGTCATTAGCAGCACTTACTAAGGATCTTATCTCACTAGCAGTTTGATCACTTGTAGCTCCTATCTCTATGCCATCTAATTTTGCTTTATCAGAAGACGACATACTACCTGCATTGCTTGAGGTAGAAGCTTGGAGCTTACTGCCTGCGATAGCTGCACTTGCATTTATATCATCATTAACAATAGTTCCATTAAGAATATCACTACTTTCGATAGATCCAGGGGTAACTTTAATAGTTATTTGACCACTACCTGGACTATTATCCGTAACCGTTATACGATCACCTCCAACTACGTCAGTAGTTAAAGCTGTATCGATCTTTGCGTCAATACGTCCATCTATAGCTCCTGTTGTAGCTATCTTGGTATCATTTCCAGCCCATGTTTCAGTACTAATAATAGTTGGATCACCTGTTTTCCAAGCTGAGGCCACCTCATTATTATTTTCCTGAATAACATATAGGTTTTGAGTAAAGTTATTGTTTAGATCCCTAGCTCTAATTGCTGATCCAGAGTAGAAAGTAGCTTGAGTTTCCTCATCACTAGTCTGTCTAAAGATCCTAATAGCAGTTCCTACAGCTGGAGCTGAATTTAATTGTATTTGAGTTAGATTTGGATGAGAATATGCAGTTGTAGCAACGCCATCAAGTTCAACCTTGATATCGCTTTGATTAATATAGGGAAATGTAAATGATCGGAGTACGGTAGTCGTATCCGATTGTGTATAAGTGTTTTCAGTTTGTGCCATCTCAATCTAAATTTTATTTATCGGTAAATACTGTTGGCTCGGTTATAGAGTTGTGTCTTTCTTTCGGTTAGTTTTCTATTAAATAAAGTGTTATTTCGTTTAAATTCATTTTTTGCCCATTTCTTAGCATCTGAGAACTCTTTAGTAATCATTTTGTACCATTGAGATTCCTCAGCTGGACCAGCTTTAAACTGCCACTTTGCTTTATCCCAAGCTTTCTTAGCTCTTATAAAATCAGGATCATTAAATAGTCTTTTTAAATTCTTATGTAGACCATATTCGGCTATATAACCATTTAATTGTCCTTTATCTTTAGCTGTTAGCTCAATACCATCAATAGTTTTTCCAAATTCTCCACCTGAATGAATACCTACACCATATTCGTTAAGCTTTTTGATCACTGGATCATCAGCTCGTCTAGAAATGTTGAAAGGTAAAACATTATTCATAACCCCAGTTGCTATATCAAGCCCATTCATTGACCAGGGGGATGTTTGATTCTCTATTGGCTCACCATCAAAGATATCTACTCTGTTATTAGTAAATAAATTATATCCTGGTAATCCTTGACTCATTGTTCTATCAAATTGATTTCGATATTCAATTAATCCAGGGGTTAAAGCTTTAGATAATTGTCTACGAGCGCCACTAAGGGGGATCATCGTATTTATTGCTTGCCAGCCTTGTCTAGATAGATTTTCACCCTTTGTTAGTTCAGTTGGATTTAGGAAAGCTAAAGCAGCTGACAAACCTTCAAAGTAAGATCTATTTGTTGTGGCTTGAGCTATGGTCCAAGTTAATTGACCTATAGCGGCTTGCGCTCCCTCATAATATCCACGCCTTAAAAGGATAGGTATATCAGCAGCAGCGGCAAAGATTACATTTAAAGGCTCGATAGAGGCATAAGATACCCATCTATTACCTATTCGTATGGATTGAGGTTGATTATATTGTCTCCAAATCTTGAATTGATCAGGATCACTAGGACCATTACCTGTGAGATTACCTGTTAATGCCCATGTAACTCCTACTCCAGCGGCAAGAGTTCCAATAGCTTCTCTACCTGCAAGTATCGCTAATTCATTTGGATCAGGATTTGGTGCATTTCTTATATCTTGTACTTCTTTTAAAAATCTATTTAATCCAGGGACATAAGTTCCTGAATAAACCAAGATGTTATGAGGAGTTTTAACAAAAGGTACAAAGTATTTAAAAACAGGATTCTCTTCTAATACTCCAGCAAATTTAGCCATCCAACCCTCTAGGTCTTGTTGGAAAGTAATTTCTTTTGCAGTAGATAAAAGCTTTTGATTAATGATTTCTCCATTAATACCTATCTTTTGATCTATTAATTTTGCATAGATATCTTCATCTACTTCAAATCCTTTATCAGTTTGCTTAAAGGTTTGCTCCATAGCCTCTCTCTTTAGTTCCATACGAGAAACCAAAGTTTTAAAAGCATCATCAGTAGCCGTCATAGTCCGAGTTGGATATGTTAGCCACGGTATATCTAGGAAGTTATGGACTTTTCTTAAGAAGTTAGCTGTGCTTTTCTCACTATCTGTTTTAGCAACAGCATCAAGTCTATCTAGTGCCTTTTTAGTTTCAGCTGTACGAGCTGCAAACTTCTCACCTTCATTAATAGGTTTCTTCTCATTCCAGCTCTTCTTAAAGATCATAAAAGCTTCACTCATA
>Ga0208261_1000979_pt1 | contig 10549 bp, 8 predicted proteins | sample Knorr_S7_td_DCM__FD_185595 | JGI IMG/M metagenome (GOLD analysis project Ga0208261, IMG submission 185595) | Marine microbial communities from Southern Atlantic Ocean transect - Knorr_S7_td_DCM_ad_131m_LV_B (SPAdes) (version 3) | ecosystem: Environmental > Aquatic > Marine > Oceanic | place...
AAATATGACAAGTATTGGCGCCTATAAATTTAATTTAAAAATACTTCAGTATGAGGCAATAAAAGGTTTTTTAAAAAACAAAAAATATGATTGTCTAACAGGTTCGATAATAAAAATGGGAATCTCATCAAAATAGGAAAAGTTTCTACCCGGCTTTGCTGCAAATCAGGTAAACTGCAGCTGTCCAGCTGAAGGACTCCCCGCCTAATCCCGATTCTCCAAGTGGATGGTAGTATTCGTGGAATCCCAGCTTTGAGATTAGTTCCAAAGTTTGCGTACGAATTATTTGGCTCAGATCGTGACGGTCGTAGTTTTTCAAACCTTCGCATATCATCCAGTTGACATGAGGCCAAATTGGGCCTCTCCAGTAGCGTTGGGATTCGTAATTTGGATCAAAAGGTGATGTAGAAGGAACAAGAAGGAATTCCTGCTTCATCCATTCCTCTAGGGTCGATATTATCTTCTGAGCCTGCTTATCACTTGCAAGCTGTCCAAAAAGAGGTAGGAAACATGCAGATGTGGGAATCCTAATCAATTCTCCGGAAATTTCATCCCTATTGTAATAATGTTCATGCTGTTCATCCCAAAGTTTGTCGAAAGCCTTACAGGTTAGCTCGATTCTCTTTTTAAGTTCCAGTGATTCAGAAAGCATCCCGAATTGATCAAATAATGCCAAAAGGTCGAGATTTGCCCTATGTAAAATAGAATTGAGACCAACGTCAATCACGCGAAAAGGGAAGTCTTGAAAAATATTTGTTGAATCATATTTCTCATCTCTCAGTTTTTCAACCAGATAGAGATAACGGTCATATTCTTTTTTCAAAGGACGTTGATTTGCATCGATCAGGGTAATGTCCTGCCTTTTATAAGATGAATTTTGTGTTGAAGGAACACTGACAAGAGATTTATCCCAGGCAGGGCTATTGTCCATTCCGCTTTCCCAGGGATGAAGGATAGAAACCATACCCATGTTTTCCGGGTCCCTTGCAGACCAGTACCAGCGATGCCAGTTCAGAATCTTTATACAAATTTGTTTTAATTCGCTGCTTTCGATTGCGGGTTCTTTATCTGCTTCCCATAATTTCCTTACACAGGTGGCCAACACAGGGGGTTGGCTTATCCCCGATGTCTGTGGATGCTCCACACCTTCCTGAAAACATGTTTCTGGAACGTTCCATACGTCTGCGTTAGGGAAGTAATCAGGACTGTCCTGATGGAAAATTATGTGTGGCAACATGCCATTATCCCACTGTCCTTTAAGCAGCATCCGAATTTCATTCCATGCCCTTGCTTTGTCAAAATGATGCCATCCCAGAGCGCAGATTGCAGAATCCCAGTTCCACTGGTAAGGATAAAGACGTTCCGTAGGAACCGTGTAACCTCCACGGTCATTGAGCCTGAGGATACTGCAAGCCTCTTCAATCAATGATTTAGGATATTTTTGATCTTTTGATTTCATATTATTAAATTAACTGACATCTTGTTTTAGCCCTTTACTGCACCGGCAGCAAGACCGGAAACAAGGTATTTTTCAAACCAGAAAAAAAGAGCCATCACTGGAACGGTTACCATCACCGCACCTGCCATAAGGTATTGCCGTGGCACTTCTGAGCTGTTCAATGAAACCATTCCCCGGGAGAGGGTAAAGATGTCTGGGTTATCAAGGAACATAAAGGCAAAAAGGAATTCATTCCAGGCAATCATGAAAACATAAAGGGCGACAGAGGAGATTGCTGGAAGACTCAAAGGTAGTGTTATCCTCCATATTACCCCTAAGCGGCTACAGCCGTCTATTCTTCCAGCCTCTTCTAGTTCTGCAGGAAGAGTACTGAAAAATCCCTTCAACATATAAAGCGCAACCGGTAAAGTTGTTGCTGGATAAACTATGAAGAGCCCAATAAGACTATTCCGTAGTTGTAATTGACTGAAAATACTGTATAAAGGAATCACCAATACTATGGCTGGAAACATATAAATAATCAGTATGCTACGGGAAAGCCAGATTCTACCAGGAAATCGCAGTCTTGTGACCGAGTATGCTCCCAAAATAGATAGACTGAGGGTGATTCCTACAGTACCCACAGATACTACCGTGCTTATCCATATATATCTCTGAAAATTAAAAGTAGTCCAGACTTCCTGGTATGATTTCATAAGACCTGCCAATCCAGATTCAAAACTTATGCTCAGATCAGTTGGATTAGTCAGCAGGGCCATTTGTGATTTGAGGCTTGTTATTACCATGTAAACGAAAGGAAAAGCGACAATAATGATGAAGAAAAGTAACCCCATACCCTGAAAAATTCTGATCGTAAATTTCTCTATTTCATCCCTATCAAAACTTTCTAATTCTATTCCTGATAAGGCTTTACGTGTTGACCACACAGTTGAGATGATCACCAAGAGAGTTCCTAATCCTGCAGCAAGTGGATTTTTTTCAAGATTGATATTCCAAGGAGAAAAATAATTGGTTACTAAAAAAATCAACGAACCAAGTACAATGGAGATGAAGATAGACTTTTCCTCACCCAGCTTTCTAAACTCGCTGAGTGCTCCGGTTAGCATTCCAGAGATTAATGCTCCTTGGAATGAGATTTGGATAGGTTCGATTCCTGAAAAAAGAAGGAGTATCCCCCAGATTACTGTGCAGATTGATGCAGAGATTCCACCAATTATTAGTGCCGCTAAAGCTCTTCGCCATTTAGCCATTCGATTCCTCCTCTGCTTGGGGAATAAATCGGAAATACAAAATCATGAAAAGTGATAGGAGAGCGAAAATAACAACTGCTACCGCAGAACCAGCACCCAAGTCTGCAAGCGCAAAGCCCTGTTCATAAACATCTACGGTAAGCGTCCTCGTACCGGCATTGCCCCCAGTAAGCAGGAATATATCGTCAAATTTATTGAACGTCCATATGAAACGAAGTAGGAACATCACAGATAGTATTCCAGAGATCTGAGGCAAGGTAATAAATAGAAACTGCTGAGTGATTGATGCTCCGTCTATTTTGGCTGCCTCATAAAGCTCATTAGGTATCGATTGTAAACGTGCCAGTATAAACAAAAAGGCAAGGGGGAAATAACGCCAGGATTCAAAGGCGATCACGGTTGAAAGTGCTAATGGGAACTGCATTTCAAAACCGAAGAAATTTAACATCACTGAACGCTGACCAAATAGATTGAGAGGTTCCGAGAGAAATCCTATTTTTACCAGCATTGTGTTAAGCGTCCCTGAAAAAGGGTCTAGCAGCAAAACCCAAGTGAATGCAACCGCAATTACTGGTGCAACATAAGGGAATAGCAATAGTCCCCTGAGAAACCCACGTCCGGCAAAATGCTGATTTAGCAGCTGTGCCGCAAACAGGCCAAGGAATAAAGAACCTAAAGTCCCAAGCAAGGTATATAGAAAAGTGGTTTTGAGAACAAAGAAAAACTCCGGATTTGTGAAGATCTTTAAGTAATTTTTCAATGTAAATTGAAAGTTGGTCAAGATGTTTTCAGCATCGGCTGAAACCTGTATCACACTTTTTTTGAAATTTATTTTTGAGGTCGTGAATGCTTCATTGATTATGAATTTTTGTTGGATTATTTCTCTGTATTTTGCAGGCCAATTGTCGAAAACGCATTGAATTTCATTCTCTGAAATAGTACATCTTGAATCAGTTTCCTGAACCAGCATTCCAGCAGGTAGCTTGTGGCGTATCAATATTTTGTTGAGAGGTAGTTTTTGACTGCTGTTACGAAGTCTGTATTGGAAAATAATGGGATCTCCGTGTTTTTTTGGCCATTTACTAATCTGAAGTTTGACGATTGGTTTTGGAGGCCTGAGATCTGAAAGTTCAACAGCTTTAAAACTAATCCAAAAATTTGCGAGTACTGGCACCAGTACAATTGAAATAACTACCGCAAGGGGAGGCAAAAGGAAAGCGTATGCGAGACCGGCCTCACTTCTGGCCAGAGGAGAATGAGACATCATTCAAAAAAGTACGGGCATCTTTAAAGATGCCCGTGAAGTTAAACTAGATACGATTTAAGTCGGATTTGATCATCCGCACTGTTTCACTAAGAGATCTAACTCCGTCAATGTATTCACGGACTCTCCGATTGAAGACTTGGCTGTTAATAATCTTCGACGCAAGTGACAACTGCCCTTCTCGGACACCCCATCGGCTTGCTGTTTCTAGACCGGCAACAATGTTGTTAATAACATCAGCTGAGTAAAGATCAGTTAGAGGAGCTTTGCGGTCCACACCAACTGGAAGTTTTGCCCATCCTTTGACAAATTTTTCTGCATCATTCCGTGTTCCTTTTCTGACTGGGAATTTACCCTCCGGAGCAATCGCAAGTGTGTTCATATAACCATCATCCATACAGAATTTAACAAATTCCATAGCATTATCTGTGTCTGCATCGGATGTGATTCCGAAATAACGAATATCTCCCCATGCAGCTCCATCCGGGTTGCTGGGTCCAGAAAATCGTGTTATAAAGTCTGTTTTTGATGCCAACTCTCGGCTTTTTGGATCACTGTTAATAGTTGGAGGAGCAGAGTCTCTCAAACCAGCTAATTCATCCATTATGAATGGAGACCAGATGATCATTGCCGCCTTGCCTGCAAAATAAAGTTCCCTGGATTGTTTCCAGAAAAGCTCTCCAGGAGGACTAGCCTTAGCAATTGTTCGGTAGAACTCCAGTGATTCAGAAAGCTTTTTATCGTCAATTTGAATTTTTCCTTCCTTGTTGACAGGATTTACGCCATTTGCAAGAAGAACATGCTCCAAGACCTGACTCATAAAATTTTCATCCACCTTGGTTGCTGCAACAAACCCATACATGTTTGGTGGGTTATGTAATTTTTTGATGGCTTTAACTATGTTTTCATAGCTTATTGGAGGTTGTAGTCCATGTTCTAAAAACAGATCTTTTCGATAAACAACCATCTGGGTCCATCCGTCGACAGGAACGGCGGCATAACCTCCACCAAAACCTGCCATTTTCAAAGCACCGTAACCGAAGGTCTTTTTCCCTAGTTCATAAACCACATCGGTTGCGGATTCGCTATCAAGAATTCCTGCCTCCGCCCATGGCAGGACATACTGCAGAGTATGATAAATCACATCGGGCAGATCGCCTGCAGCATATGCTGCAGTTGCCCTTGTGCCGAGGTCTTTTTCTTCAACCGGTATCACCTCGACGCTGACTCCAGTTTTGGATTGGAATGCATTTGCCATAGCCTTTTGCTTAGCCATCCGAGCAGGTTGAACTTCTGTCGTCCAAAATCTTAAATCTGCAGCTAAGGCTGAAGATACAAAAAGGCTCAGTGCTAAAGAAAAAGAAAGAATTGAATTAAATATTTTCATAACTAACTCCTGTTTATTTTATTAAAAAATTTGTGAAAAAAGGAAAAAATTTTAATTCATAGGCAAAACTCCATTAAATTGTTTCAATCTTGAGCCGGGGGTCCTTCACTTCCTCTTAGTTTCAAAGTTGCTGATGCTAATTTGGAAATAACAGGAAGATCAGGTGACTTAAGCCTCCTTAAAAGCATGGCCACAATCTCTCTTCCAGATTCTTCTATGGAAAAAGTTAATGTTGTCAATGGAGGATCCAAGTAACCACCGAGGGCAATTCCGTCATAACCAATTACCGAAAGCTGTTGAGGTATTTGGAGTCCAAGTTCCCTTGCAGCTTTAATCACTCCGAGGGCGGTCGCATCATTTGCACAGAGAATTGCTGTAGGAGGAGAGTTTTGTTTCAGTAGATTGCGAGCCGCTGTTTCTCCACCAAGACCTGTAAGGTTTCCCGGGTGTTCCAAGCTAGATATTTTTTTATGATAGGTTTCCTCCATCATTTTTCTATACCCTTTAAGTCTAAGCTGGGCGCTGAAAAATTCTTTTCCTCCTCCAACAAAACCAACCCGATGGTGACCAAGTTTAATCAAATGAGATGTTGCATCCATGAAGGCTTTTTCTCCATCAATATCAAACCAGTCATGCTCAGCCATACGAGCGGTACGTCCATGTGTGACGAATGGGAAACCTTCTTTAAGTAGGTAATCAACACGGGGATCTACTTCAAGTGTACGTAAAATAATGAATCCATCTACCTTTCTACTCTGAACAAGCCTCTTATATTGTTCTACCTCTGATTCTTCAGAATTGACCGAGTGGACCAAAAGGTCATAACCGTGAATATTAAGTGCCGTTGATATTGAGTCTATGAATTCACTGACAAAGGTGTTGACAGGTTGGGAAGGCATTGGCGGAAGAACCAGCCCGATGGTTTCTGTAAGCCCCATCGCGAGCCTCCTAGCCTGAGTGGTTGGGACGTAACCACGCATTCTAGCAACCTCCTTAACCCTCTGACGAGTCTTCATGGAGATGTCTTCATATCCATTGAGGGCCCTAGAAACAGTACCCTTGGTTAACCCTAGTTCTAATGCTAAGTCGTTGATACGGACTTCACGAGATTTAACCCTCACATCCATTTTGTCCTTTTTCTGGACATTAATTCCAATAACCAAAGCATTCTCCTCACATAAACGAAACCGGTTTCGGTATTCTATTAATTTTGTTCGTTAGAGGTCAAGTTTTTTAACAAAAATAATAGTAATTAAATATAGTTTGTTGGAATATTTGTGAGATTTGTTAATTATGCTTCTATAAATTTTAGTAAGAAATGTCAGAACAACAGGACTCTAATTCCGAGGCAAATTATAAAAGTCTTATTCATCAAGAGGCTCGACAACCATCTCAAGAACTTCCCATCCAGGGGGATTGTTTCTGAAAATTAAAGAAACGACTACTCTTTTACCTGATTCTTCATTCCCTACACGAGCACGAACAACTGAAGGGTTGCTAGTATTTTTCCGCAAGTCCAGATGCATTTCTGGATCCTCAATCTCAGGGTACTTCTCTAGGATGGGTTTAAGTTTTTCATTAGATCGAATAGCCTGTTCAGCTGTTTGAAAAACTGCAGTTTTCTCAATTCCAGAACGCTGCGAAATAATAGCAATTGAAAAAAATCCGAATAAAATTATATTTCCCAGCAAGATTCTTAATATTCCTCTGAGGGCATTCCTGTCATCAATAACAACTGTTCCCCACCACTTATCTGCAAGACGCCTTGCGTAGCTGTCACGCATTATCACGGCACCTTCAACAGGGAACAGCAATATCATCAGATTTCTTTTAATTAAAACAGCAAGAGTCGGTTGCTGTTCTAGGTTATCAATGTTTCTAATTGTCATACCCAACAGAATCTTTCCCAAACTTCTTCCAAAAATATCTTTAAATAATAACACCAGAGCTATGCCGCCATAAAATGGGAACAAACCATAAAAACCACTTGTTTGAGTAACGATATCCCAGTGCTCCTCGCGAAAAACATATACAATTGTATTTGCCAGAAGCAGTGCAAAAATAAAATCAATTAACAAGGCAAACAGTCGTTTCCCTTTCGAGGAAACCTGAATTCGTTTTTGATTTATCTGGTTTTCAGATTCTGTTTTTTGCATTGAAACAGCTTTATGTCTTCTCAGAAAATTTGTTCAGAAACTCATTTATAGCCATGGCTACAGGTTCCGGATTATCTAGGTGTAGATGGTGACCACCAGGAATAATTTGATGTTGAAGTTTATTCACATAGGGCATTCGCTTTTGCAAAAGTTCATACCAGTAATCTTTCTCTGTGTGTTCTGCCTCAATAAGCAACACAGGTGCAGTTATTTCCTTAATAAATGCCTGTGCCTGTTCTTCAGTAAAATAATGGCGTGATTTGCTTTTTAAGATGGGATCGCTCCTCCAGGTATATCCACCCTCTAAGGGCTTCAGACCCCTTTCTACTAGGGGTCTAACAGATGATTCTAGAATCCCCCCAACTTGATGACGAGCTTTAACGGCACTTTCTATGTCAGGATAAATTGGCAGTTTTTTTTTGTTGCGCTTCATCCATTGGATTGCAGATTCTCTGAAATCTTCTGGCATTTTCTCAGGTTTCTGTACTATTGATCCAATACCTTCAATTAAGACGACATAATCTATTTTTTCTCGCAATGTGCCTGCCAAATACGTTGCGACTCCAGCACCCATTGAATGTCCCAGCAAAGAAAAACTCTCTAATCCTAAAACATCTGCAACTTCAATTACATCCATTACCATATCTATAAAATAATATGCTGATCCGGAGGGTCGATGATCAGAATACCCATGTCCTGGCAAATCTAGGGAAATTATTCTCAGCTCCGGTAAAAGGGGGGCTAAATAATCAAAGGTGGCAGCGTTATCAAGCCAGCCATGAAAAGCAAGAACTGGGAGACTATTTGGGTTCCCCCAGCATTTTGCAACTAAACGTATGGAAGAAGTCTGAATTTCAAGTTCTTCAGGTTTTTTTGTTGACTTAAAATCAATATTGTTGTCTTTTTTCATGTTGATCTGTTGTTAAAAACTTTGGTCAAAAAAACTTTTCAAATCATAAGTTGCAATTTAAAATCTGTTCAGGCAGTTTTTCTTAACACCATCACATCATAATCCTTCTGATAGCTCAAAAACCACCACATTCCTTTTTTGTGATTTAGAAAATGTGTATACACAAATCACTACTATATGTTATATTTGGGTTTTTTAGTGTAATAATAATATTATTATGAGAATTCGGTTTACCTGTTTTGTCCTGCTAATCAGTACTGCAGTATTGCTTTCATCCTGCGGAGAGTCTGATGATAGTATTACTGAAACAAATGCGGATTCATCCTCATCCACTGATAATACCACCTCATCCTCAACTGACACCACACTCTCTGAACCATCTAATTTAACTGCAACAGGCTCTGCTGGTCAGGTTATACTGGATTGGGCAGCAGTTAGTGGAGCTTCTTCTTACACGGTCTTTTGGGACAATTCTACTGGAGTCAGCTCTTCCAGCACTGCAATTACTTCGGTAAGTACAGATAATTACACCCACAGCAGTCTTGATAATGGAACAGTTTATTATTACAAGGTAGCAGGCGTTGACTCTTCAGGTACGTTAGGTACTCTTACCAGTGAGGTCAGTGCTGCTACTCCTCTTCCTGCACCAGACAACTTAACAGCCAGTGGAGCAAACAATACAATTATATTGAATTGGGCCTCAGTCAGCGGAGCTACAAGTTATACCCTTTATTGGGATAATGTTTCAGGAATTGACAGCACTGATACTACAATTACTTCCATTACAAATGATAACTACACCCACAGCAATATGGATAACGGTTCTACTTACTATTACAAAGTTGCTGCGGTAAATTCATCTGGAACGGGTACTCTATCCTCTGTTGCAAGTGCGCTGCTTTCTGCAGACATACAAGGTTCTCAAACCTACAACTCTCATACATATGCAATTACAAGTTCAGCAATGACATTTGCTGAAGCCAAAGCTGCAGCAGCCGCATTAGGAGGTTACCTTACAACAATAAACACTAAAGCAGAGAATACATTTCTAACTTCTGAATTTTACGGGACATACGGAAATGCTATATGGATCGGAGCTAATGATATAGATACTGAAGACACATGGATATGGGACAATGGTACTACATCTGGGGATGATAACTTGACAGATACTATTTGTAATGCGACATCAGGTGATTGTACACCTAGTAATGCAACATGGGCCGATAATACCACTAGGAAATGGAATAGTGGTGAGCCTAATGATTCGGGTAGCAATGAAGACTGTGCGAATATCACAAACGCTAATGGTTTTTGGAACGATCTTCCCTGTTCTCGATCACTTTATGGGGTAATTGAATTTGAATAATAAGGTTTTTGAATAGATATCGATGCTGAAATGTTGAGAGAATTACTTAAAAGAGATTATGTTATTCTTGACGGAGCAATGGGAACTAATTTGTTCAGAAAAGGTTTAATATCTGGAGATTGTCCAGAGTCCTGGAATATTGAGTATCCTGAAAAAGTATCTGAGATTCATGAGAGTTTTGTGGATGCAGGTTCAGACATAATTGTTACAAACACATTTGGAGGCAATCAATTTCGCCTTAAGTTACATCAACTAGAATCTAAGGTCAAAGAACTTAATTTTGCAGGAGCAAAACTCGCACGAGAATGCGCAGGTCAAAATGTGCATGTTGCAGGATCAGTAGGTCCATCTGGTGAAATTTTAGAACCATTAGGCAACTTATCATATGAACTTGCTGTAAAAGCTTTTGCCCAACAAAGTCTAGGACTTGCAGAAGGTGGGGTAGACATGCTTTGTCTTGAAACATTCTCAGACATTAAAGAGTTAAAAGCTGCATTAGAAGGCTCAATGCAAACTGGATTACCAATTGTGGCGACAATGAGTTTCGATACAGCTGGTAAAACAATGATGGGAGTTTCACCCAATGAATTTGTTTCATTTATGCATAAACAACCTAATGTTTTTGCTTATGGAGCAAATTGTGGTTTAGGTTTTGATGAATTACTGCAAACAGTAGGTGAGATGCAAAATGCTGGAGGTAAAAATATTGTTGCTAAAAGTAACTTAGGTATTCCAGTCTTTCATGATGGTTCAA
>Ga0208261_1000980_pt1 | contig 10548 bp, 10 predicted proteins | sample Knorr_S7_td_DCM__FD_185595 | JGI IMG/M metagenome (GOLD analysis project Ga0208261, IMG submission 185595) | Marine microbial communities from Southern Atlantic Ocean transect - Knorr_S7_td_DCM_ad_131m_LV_B (SPAdes) (version 3) | ecosystem: Environmental > Aquatic > Marine > Oceanic | place...
CAGCGCCTATGATGATAACTTTCCCCTCAAAGTTATATGTTTTATGTAGAGCATTATCCTCTGGAAACATATCCAGAGCTCTTGAGCCCCATCTAAAAAATTTCATTCCCACTCAGTAATTACCTTTCTTAGAACCCCAATAAAAACAATCGTTTCAAGGCATGTTGTTCTTTTTGTGTAACTTTTGTGTAACTTTTTATCTAGCATAATCAAAACCTTCTCTTTAATATCAACAAACTTTCATTCTCTTGTTACACAGTGTGTAACTTGCTACAAATTACTTAACAATGCACTTCTCTTTATTCTTAAGTATATAACTAACTGTTTCTTCTATAGTCATCGTTGAATTATCAATCCATAAACCAATTCCAGATAAAGTTAATACCGATTCTTGCAAAATTTTCCATCTCGCCATTCTGTCTTGTTGAACTAAATCTAAGGAGACTGGGACATTAAATTGTGACTCACTGCTTCTTAGTTTATCTCTCTTTTGAGCTACATCTAAAGTTGGATTAAGGGTAACAAGATGAATCTTATTATCTTTTAATAATTTTTTGTATATAGCTAGCTGATATTGTCCTACCACTTCGTCACATATTGGAATAAAACCATGCTGCAGATAGGATTTAGCTAGAGCACACTGGTTTCTAACATTCATATCAATCTGAAAGCCCGCTTCTTCTATTGGCAAAGCGTCTGGCTGGACGTTTCCAGAAACAATCTGATCTTGCAAGTCATCTCTACTTATTACCGCAGCCTTAGAAAACTTTTTCGCAAATGCTTTTGAGGTAGTGGTTTTACCTGCTGCAGGTATTCCACTAATTAACCAAACTTCATTCATTTAGGTTTTTCATTTATTCCCACTCAATAGTTGCCGGAGGTTTACTAGAAATATCATAAGTTACTCTCGAAACTTTAGGTATTTCATTAATTATTCTATTTGACACCTTTTCTAGAAATGCATGAGGTAATTTTGCTGATTTGGCAGTCATGAAATCAATCGTCTCAACCGCTCTTAAAGATATAACGTATTCATATCTTCTGGAGTCCCCTACCACACCAACCGATTTAACTGGTAGAAAAACAGCGAAAGCCTGACTGACCTTGTCATAGTAGCCCTCATTTACTAGTTCAGTTATGAATATGTCATCAGCTGATTGAAGAATTTTTATATAAGGTCTTTTTATTTCTCCAAGTATTCGTACACCTAAACCAGGACCTGGAAAAGGATGCCTAAAAAGAATTTCTTTCGGTAGTCCCAGTTCAAGTCCAATCTTTCTAACTTCATCCTTAAAAAGATCTTTCAGAGGTTCTATAACAGGAAGGTTAAGATAACTAGGTAAACCGCCTACGTTGTGGTGAGATTTAATGACATGCGCAGACCCGTTTTTAGTGCCAGCTGACTCTATAACATCTGGATAAATGGTTCCTTGTGCTAACCACTTTATTTTTTTATTTCTTTTTGCTTCTTTTAGAAATACATCTATAAAGGTTTTTCCTATGGCTTTACGTTTATGCTCTGGATCTTTTTTTCCTTTTAAATCTCTTAGGAATTGATTTCCTGCATTAGCTCTTTTTACTTTAATCCCAAATTTTTCTTTGAAAGTATCCATCACCTGATCACCCTCATTAAGTCTCAGCAAACCATTATCAACAAAAATACAGGTTAACTGATCGCCTATAGCTTTAGAAAGTAAAGCGGCCACGACAGCAGAATCCACGCCGCCAGATAGTCCAAGAAGAACTTCTTGATCACTAACCTCTTCTCTTATCTGATCAATTGCTCTTGAAATAATATTTTTCGATGTCCACAAACCCTTACAATTTGAAATTTCTCTAACGAAATTCTTTAGAATAATTTTGCCTTGCGGTGTGTGAGTAACTTCTGGGTGAAATTGAAGTCCATAAATTTTCTTAGAAGGATGAAAAAAAGCTGCTATTGGACTATTTGAGGTCACTCCACAAGATTTAAAACCATTTGGCAATCTAGAAACATGATCGCCATGACTCATCCATACGCTAATGTTCTTTTTAGATATTCCTTTGAATAAACCAGCTGCTTGATTCTTTAATTTTAAATCTGCATGACCGAACTCTCTTTTATTAGCTAGTTCTACTTTTCCCCCTAATTGCTTGGCTATTGTTTGCATTCCATAGCAAATACCCAAGATAGGAATATTAAGTTCAAATATTTTTTCAGCTACCTTTGGTGCTCCCTTTTGTTTTACTGTTTCAGGTCCTCCTGAAAGTATGATGCCTTTAGGATTAAATTCCTTTATAGATCTTATGGAGCTTTTGTGATGAAAAATTTCACAATAAACGCCTAGTTCTCTAACTCTTCTGGCTATTAATTGGGTGTATTGAGATCCAAAATCAAGAATTAATATCTTATCGGCAAAGAGATTCTTGGCCATTTAGGTTTGTGTAATTCGATAATTGGGGGCTTCTTTGGTTACGTTTACATCATGGACATGGCTTTCACTAACACCGGCATGAGTAATTTGTACAAATTTTGGTTTGGTTCTCATGGTTTGAATGTCTTTTGAGCCTGTATAGCCCATACTTTGTCTTAAGCCACCCATCATTTGATGCACAACTGATTCCATCCACCCTTTGTAAGGAACTCTACCTTCTATACCTTCGGGTACTAATTTTTCATTCTCATTAGTATTGTCTTGAAAGTATCGATCTGAGGAGCCTTGGTCTCCACCCATCGCTCCTATTGAACCCATACCTCGATAAGACTTATAACTTCTTCCTTGATACAGCTCTACTTCTCCAGGAGCTTCCTCAGTTCCTGCAAGAATACCGCCTAACATTACACTATGGCCTCCAGCAGCAATAGCCTTTGCAATGTCTCCTGAATACCTAATTCCACCATCAGCAATAACTGGGATATCTCTAGATCTTAAAGCATCAGCAACATTAGCTACTGCGGTTATTTGAGGAACTCCAACTCCAGTTACTATTCTCGTTGTACAAATAGATCCTGGGCCAATTCCAACCTTAACACCATCTGCACCTGCCTTAACCAGAGCCATAGCTCCTTCAGCTGTAGCTACGTTTCCTCCAATCAGTTCGATATCTGGAAACTCAGATTTAAGCTCCTTAATTTGATTCAGCACCCCTTCTGAATGACCATGAGCACTATCAACAACCAAAACATCTACTCCAGACTGAATTAGAGAAGAAGCTCTCTCCAAGGTATCACTTTTGGTTCCAATAGCTGCACCAATAATTAATCTTCCCTCAGAATCTCTTGCAGCATTAGGAAAATCAAGAGACTTATTGATGTCCTTTAAAGTTACTAGTCCTGTTAATTCAAATTTTTCATCAACCAATAGGATTTTCTCTATTCTATTGTCTTGAAGCAGCGCTTTTATAACTTCTAAGTCTTCTCCTTCTTTAGCCGTAACTAACTTACTCTTACGGGTCATAATGTCAGCAACCGTTGCACCTAAATTCCTTTCATTCCTAAAATCTCTACTGGTAACAATTCCTACCAATTCTCCATCGTCTACAACCGGCATACCTGAAATACTTAGATCATTCGTTAATTGTATTAATTCTCCAACTTGTTTATCCGATCTTATCGTTATGGGGTCCCTCACCACTCCACTTTCATATTTCTTTACCTTCCTCACTTCAGTAGCTTGATCTTGAATGGATAAATTTTTATGAATAATTCCTATTCCACCGAGTTCGCTGATTGCAATTCCCATCTTAGATTCCGTGACTGTATCCATCGCAGCTGAAACCAATGGGATGTTCAAAGAAATGTTTTTTGATAGGCGAGTCTTTAGATCTACATCTTTAGGAAGAATGTCTGAGTGTTCTGGCACCAAAACTACGTCATCAAATGTCAGTGCCTGTTCTGCTATACGCAACATCTTCAAATTATACAGAATGTAGAAAAATAATAAAAAGATTCCTAAATAAGATAGAATCCTTGCTCAATTTAATGAGCACCCCTATTTTAAAATCATTTATCGGATGGAGAATGGTCGCCTTGGCCTTCTTCTTAGATTTTTGTGCAGTAGGTTATTCTTTTCAGTCCTTTCCTGTTGTGGTTCTAGAGCTCTCTAGAGAATTTTCATTAAGTAGGTTCTCTGCATCACTACCAATTCCTATATTTATGATCATGTCATCTCTCTTTATGCCCTTTATAGGAAAAGCACTGGACGCCGGCTCCATAAAAAGAATCTTAAGTTTGGGAGCATTAGTTTATGGACTGTCTCTCATCTCTCTATATTTCACTTTTTCTTACTTTTTCTTCCTAATGATTTTCACTTTACCGATCGCTTTAGGTGTGACTATGATGGGTAATATTTCAGTATCTAAATTGATTTCTGTTTGGTTTAGAAAATATACTGGAAGAGCTCTAGGAATAGCTTCGGTAGGTGTTTCATTTGCTGGATTTGTTTTTCCAAATTTAACGAGTTTTATTTTAAATGACCTTGGATTAACCTGGAGGGAGGCATATCTAATTTTTGGGATTCTAGTATTAATCATCAATATTCCGGTTGTGCATTTCTTTATTGTCGATAGCCCAAGAGAGATAAACCAATTCCCCGATGGAGACGACAAAGAAGAAATAGATACAAACGATTTAGAAAAAGATTGGACTATTGAAGAATTAATTAAAGATAAAAATTTCTGGGTCTTGAGTTTAGTATTTGCTATTCAGTTTTGTTCAATGATGGGTGTCTTGTCTCATGTTACTTTCTACTCTGATGGAAAGGGATGGAGTCAATCTTGGGCCGCATTTATTTTTAGTATGTATGCGATGCCAGCAATAGCCAGCAAGATTATCTTTGGATGGTTAGTTGAGAATAAATTAGATGCAAGAGTGGCAGTTACTATTAGTTTAATTATCCAAAGTGTGGCTATTCTTTCTATTTTCTTTGTAGAAACGCCTTACCAGATGGTTATATTGGTAATGCTTTTTGGCTTTGGCGGGGGATCTGCTCTTCCTCTCAGTAACATTTTATTCAATAGAGCATATTCTAATAAAAGCTTTGGAAAAGCTAGAGGTGCTGCCCAACCTTTTATCTCTGTTTTTCAAATAAGTGGTACTTTAGTAGCGGCTTGGTTATTTGATTTCTATGGGAATTACGACCTAGCTTTCATTATGCTTGGTTCAATATTGATAGTACCTTTAATTGCGATTTGGTTCTTTGAAGAGGAACTTAAATCAAACCCTTAATCATTTTATCTAATTCAGCTACAAAGTTTATTGGTTGATCTAACATTAGATGATGTTGAGAATCCTTAAGTCCAACTACAGGAGACCCTTCAGGCATAAGCTCAATCATTTGTTCAAGGGCATTTCCTGTATCAAATTCCATTGTATTCTCACCGTACAAAAAACCTACTGGACATGAAAGATTATTTATAACTTCATGCTGTTTGTTACCAACTTCAAGATGATCGTAAGTTGAAGGATCAAAACACCAACTCCATCCTTGATCTATTTGTCTGATAGATCTTTCGGCTATGTAATCAAGCAGGAATTGATTCTTACAATCTTGGGGAGGCATGAGCCTAAATCTTTGAAGCAATTCCTCTTTTGATTTTCTAATCTTTGGAGGTCTTGAAGGAGGCATATTTTTGTACCATTCAATATGGTTTTCAGGTTTTCTTACTATAAAATCTACCAATAATAAGGCTGACATTTCCTCACTGTATTTTTCTGCTGTTGCTAAAGAAATCATTCCTCCAAAACTATGTCCCACTACAACTGGGTTATTTAAATTTAGTTCTTTAACAGCACCCCAAATGTCCTCTACAAAAGTTGACTTGTCGTATCGTGATCTCCAATCACTAAGACCCATTCCGCTGAAGCTAATAACAACGAAATGATATTCATCTGCAAGCATACCGCCTATAAATTCAAACCAATGTGCATGTGCATGGTTTCCATGAACCATGATTACTGAAGGCTTTGATTTATCACCCCATTCCATGTAATGGATATTAGCTCCAGAAATATTCAAGAAGCTATCTACATGCTCTACTGCTAACGCTTTTTTAAACCAATCAGGTTGATCTTTTATAACTTCCATATAAAGCTCTAATTCCTTTTATTTTTTACTTTACGGTTTTTCTTAAGTTATCTGTTTTAGCTGCCGCTATAAAATCATTTCTATGAAGTCCTTTTATCTTATGACTCCACCAAGTGACTTCTACACTCCCCCATTCAAGTAAGATAGCTGGATGATGTCCCTCTACTTCTGACATTTGAGCAAGACTGTTAGTGAATCCTAATGCTGATGAGTAATCTTCAAATTCAAACGTTCTTCTTAATCTTAGAATATTATCTTCTGTAATGGGTTGCCAATCTGGAATTTCTTTAATTAGTTCTGATAATTCTTCATCACTAACTTTGGGTGCATCAGCGCGACAAGCCTCACAGGACTCTTCAATTAATTCACTCATTTTATTTTATTCCACCAGAAGTTAACTTCTTCGGATCTAATAATCTTTTAAGTCTTGAAAGCGGGATATCTGTTTCTTCAGCAGCTACATCTATTACTGATCTTCCTTCTTTATAAGATTTTTTTGCTATCTCAGCTGCTTTAGCATATCCAATAATTGGATTAAGAGCGGTTACCAGAATTGGATTTCTATCCAAAGAAGCTTGAATAGATTTTTTATTCACTTTGAAAGACTTAATCGCTTTATCAGCTAAAACATTCATTCCTCCAGTGAGTATTGCCATACTCTTAAGAAGGTTATAAGCAACCACTGGCAACATTACGTTAAGTTGGAAGTTTCCTGCTTGAGCAGCTACGGTTATTGTCGCATCATTACCTATAACATCTGCTGCTACCATTGTTACAGCTTCAGGTATAACTGGATTTACTTTACCTGGCATAATACTGCTTCCAGGTTGGAGAGCTTTTAACTCTATCTCGGATAGACCAGTTAAGGGTCCACTATTCATCCAACGTAGATCATTAGATATCTTCATCAAAATGATTGCTAAGTTTTTCAGTTCTCCTGAAACTTGAACAGCAGTATCTTGTGCACTTAGTTCATGAAAAAAGTTATCGCTAGGAATACATTTACAAGAACCTCCACTTAGTTTTGTTAGTTCTTTTGCAAATACTTTAGCGAATCTAGGATGTGCATTAATACCAGTACCAATAGCAGTTCCCCCTAGAGGAAGCTCTAACAATCGTTTTTCTAAAAAAAGAAGCGTGTCTTTTGAATTTTTTAGTTGTGAAGACCATCCAGAAAGTTCCTGGCTAAAATCAATAGGCATAGCATCCATCAAATGAGTTCTGCCTGTTTTAATTAAACCTTCTAAACTTTTACCTTTTTTATCAATATTCAAAATTAACTTGTCCAAAGCTGGGTAAAGTTTTTTAGTTAAATCCATATATGCGCTTACTTTAATAGCAGTAGGAATTACATCATTACTGCTCTGACTCATGTTCACATCATCATTAGGGTCAATATCTAATCCACTATATTTACTAGCTAAGTTTGCAATAACTTCATTGGCATTCATATTTGAGCTAGTTCCTGAACCTGTTTGAAAAACATCTAATGGAAAATGTTCATTATGTTTACTTTTCCATACTTCTTTAGCAGCTTTACTAATAGCACTTGCCTTTCTTGCAGGTAACAGTCCCAAAGTTTTATTTGCCCTAGCAGCTGCATCTTTAATTATTCCTAAAGAATCTACAAAAGAATTCGTAAATGGAAAATCCATTTTTATTCCACTTATTGGAAAATTATCTACAGCTCTTTGTGTCTGAGCTCCCCACAGAGCTTTTCTGGGTACTTTAACTTCACCCAGACTGTCTTTTTCAATTCGATAAGTTATTTTTGGCATATTAAAGGTTTATAGAAAGATCAGTTTATCAAAAATTTAGTATATATAAAAAAGCCAACTAAAAAGTTGGCTTTTTTTTAAAATAAAAATTATTAATTAACTTTTTCTCTTAATTCTTCTACTTTATCTAACATCTCCATAACACCATCCATTCCATCTTTACTTAATATAACTAATCCACCTGAACCAGAAACATTAACTGTAAAATAATGATTTTTGAAAATGTACCAGCTTCTAACAAAGTTGTATCCAGTTGTCATAACTCCTCTAGGTGCTACAGCAACTATATCTGCACTGTAATCTAAGACCCAAAGCATTTTTTGTGCATTTTCAATAATTAATCTTTTATTGGTACAAATGATTGTTGTTCTCGTTGGACTTCCAGTAATAAGAGCAATAATTCTAACTACAGCAGCCATTAATCTAGCCAGGGGATTACTGTCCGTAGTATAAGAATTTCCCTGCAAAGAAGCCGTTACAGTTTCTCCTTCTTTCAGAAGGTTCTGCACATTTTTGCTTAATTTCATTCTTTTTCTCCTTTTAATTTATATAAAATGGGATTTTATCCATATTCCTAATAATAGAATTAAAGTTTTAAGAATAATCTCCCGCAAATTCTCTTATGAGAATATACATAATAGCACCTATTGCTGCCATCAATAAGCCGGAAACTAAACCTCCTAGAAAAAACCAGATTAGAAAATATGATAATAAATAAACTATTTTTCTATAATTGGTTTCAACTCTAAAAGCTACAAAATTAATAAAACCAAAAGTTGCAAATAATATAAATACAACTAAAAATAAATATTGAGGTACATTGAAGCCTAGAGCAGGAAAAAATCCAAAATAGTAACTAAATTCCATTAATTAAAGTGTATAGGTTTCTTGTTCAATATCAATTAATTCTTAAATAAGATAATATTTATAAAACAAATTTGAATAAATCAATTCTTGGGGAAAAATATGAAAGAAGTTATTGATAAAGACAGTGTGATAAAAGGTACTGAATCATTAGAGTTTGAAACTAAGGATATACTAGATAAAGAAATAGATATCAATCAAGGAAAATTACCTCAAAAAGAAATAGGTAAAGTATCTATGATACAAACGAATTCTGTTGAAGAAGAAAGAAGGCTCGGTCTTGAGAGGCTTGCAAGTGGGTTTAGAATGTTTGCTCACTTTGGTTTTGATGAAGGAGTGGCAGGACACATCACTTACAGGGACCCTGAATACCCTCACTATTTCTGGGTGAATCCATTTGGAATGCATTTTGATACGATTTGTGTTTCAGATCTTCTTTTAGTAGATAGAGATGGAAAGGTTGTTCAAGGCGATAGGCCCGTTAACACAGCTGCCTTCGCAATTCACTCAAGACTTCATGAAGCAAGATCAGATGTAAAAGCTGCTGCCCACTCACATTCTATGTATGGAAAGTCCTTTTCTTCTTTAGGGAGGCTATTAGATCCAATCACGCAAGATTCTTGTGCTTTTTTTAATGACCATGTTCTCTTTGACGACTTCACTGGTGTTGTTTTGGAGACTGATGAAGGAGATAGGATTGCTGAAGCCCTTGGTGACAAAAGAGCCGCAATTCTAAAAAATCATGGTCTTTTAACTACAGGAGAAACAGTCGATGCTGCTCTTTGGGGTTTTCTGTCCATGGACAGGTGTTGTCAATCCCAATTAGTTGCAGAAGCAGTGGGTCAAGTAGAAAGAATTTCAGATGAGACTGCGGAGATGACAAAAGGCCAAGTAGGATCTGAGATTGCTTTTTGGTTAAGTTATCAGCCTATCTATGACTTGATGCTTCAAAAGGATGATAGCTTCTTAAACTAAAAATAAGAAATTAAATGAACACTGATGGATCAGTAAGAAACTATCCTCTACATCCGGAAGAGGTAACTAATGAATTTCTTTCTAGTTGCCTTGGCTCAGAAATTACTTCATTTGGATTAGACACCAGTATGACTGATGGAGGTGTTTTGGCGGACGCTTTCAGAGTTAAAGATATTGAGTATAAAAACCCTATAGAAGCTTTAGATAAAAACCTACCAAAAAGCTGTTTTATTAAATGTACAAAAGAAATACCAGAAATTGTTGAGATGTGTCTCTCAACGCAGGTTTATGCTAAGGAGGTTTATTTTTATTCTACTTTAATAAATACAGTTAAAGAGGTTATAAGGGTTCCAGATTGTTACGGCATCTTTAAAGATGAAAATGATCTAGATTGCAGAGAATTTTGTTTAGTTTTAGAAGATTTTTCAGAAGACGAGTGGGTTCCGTTTGACCAATTTGAAAATCCAATGAATTTTGACGACACAGAGCAATTTATGAAAGATCTAGCTTCTTTTCATGCCGCTTGTTGGGGCGAACCTGTTTCTGACCAGCCAGGTTTAGGTCCATTTAAAGCTCATTGGCAATCTTTAAATGATGAATACTGGTCTGAAGATGGAACTACAACTTGGGATGATGTCCTTCCTAAATGGGAAGAAATATATGAAGAGCCAATGTTGTCGATGGTTGATGAAGAAGTTAGATCAACCATTGAGAGAATAACTGAGATATATGCATCTAAGAATGGTAAAAAGATTCAAGAAGCACTAATTGAAAGCTTAAAGAATACTTCTAGAACCATCACACATGGAGATGCGAGAGGCAATAATATTTTTAAATCAAAAAAGAATGGAACCATGGGAGTTATA
>Ga0208261_1000984_pt1 | contig 10524 bp, 7 predicted proteins | sample Knorr_S7_td_DCM__FD_185595 | JGI IMG/M metagenome (GOLD analysis project Ga0208261, IMG submission 185595) | Marine microbial communities from Southern Atlantic Ocean transect - Knorr_S7_td_DCM_ad_131m_LV_B (SPAdes) (version 3) | ecosystem: Environmental > Aquatic > Marine > Oceanic | place...
GTATTTCTTCCTAGAAATAATTATTCGGCACAAGAACAATGTAGGACAATTATAGAAAGTATCCTCACTAAAAGTAATTTTAATATTTATGGATGGAGACAGGTCCCAGTTAATCCAAAAGTTTTAGGAGAAAAAGCAGAATTAACTAGACCAGAAATAGCACAAGTTTTATTTAATCATAATGATAAATTAATTACTGGAAAAAAGTTAGAAATAAAATTGTATGAGTCCAGAAGAAGAATAGAGAAAGAAGCTGTAGTTAATAATTTAAACAGTTTTTATATTTGTTCATTTAGTTCTAAATCAATTATCTATAAGGGAATGTTTTTAGCGGAAGCGCTTTCTGATTTTTATCCTGATTTAAAAGATGAGAGATTTGTATCTAGATTTGCAATTTTCCATCAAAGATTTTCTACAAATACTGCTCCAAGTTGGGATTTGGCTCAGCCATTTAGAGCACTAGCTCATAATGGAGAAATAAACACTCTAAAAGGAAATATTAATTGGATGAAAGTGCACGAGCAAGAAATGTTTAGCCCAATATTTGATGATATTGAAAATCTTAAACCAGTAATTCCATCAGGTAATTCAGACTCTGCATCCTTAGACAATGTTTTTGAACTATTAAATATATCTGGACAATCTGCTCCTTTAGCAAAACTAATGTTAATTCCTGATGCATGGTCAAAAAAAAGTAAAATTTTATCAAAAGATCAGCGACAGTTATTTAATTTTCTTAATAGCACAATGGAACCTTGGGATGGTCCAGCAGCAATAGCTGCTACAGATAATGAATGGGTGATAGTTGCAAATGACAGAAATGGTTTAAGACCACTTAGATATTCTGTAACAAAAGATAAATTGCTATTTGCTGGATCCGAAACAGGAATGATTGAATTTAATGAAAAATTAATTGTATCTAAAGGAAGATTAGGTCCAGGAGATATTTTAGGTGTAAGAATAGATAAAGGAAAAGTTTATACAAATAATCAAATAAAAAATTACTTAGCAAAAGAATATAAAGATTTTAATAATCAAATAATTGACTTGGATAAAAAATTTCAAATTAAAAATGAAAAAAATATTTTTGAAAGTAATGAATTAAGGCAAAAACAACATTGTTTTGGTTATAGCTTAGAAGATTTAGAGTTAATTTTGCATCCAATGGTAGAAGATGAAAAAGAAGCTACTGGTTCAATGGGTGATGATACTCCTTTGGCAGTTTTGTCTGATAAGTATAGACCACTATATCACTATTTTAGACAAAATTTTAGTCAAGTTACAAACCCACCAATAGATTCTTTAAGAGAAAATAAAGTAATGAGTCTAAAAACAAGATTTGGCAATCTAGGAAATATTTTAGATTTTAATAATTTAACAGAAAAAAATATTTATGTTTTAGAAAGTCCAATATTATCTAATTCACAGTTTGAAAACTTTTTATCTTACTTTGGTGATAACCATAAACTAATAGATTGCACATTTGTTGATGATGAAACGTTAGAAAATGCTATAGAAAAAATAAAAAAAGAGTCTGAAATTGCTGTAAGGCAAGGAATTACTCAAATAGTACTATCAGATAAAAATATATCAGAAAATAAAATGCCAATGCCAATGCTTTTATGCATTGGTGCAATAAATACTCATTTAATTAATTTAAAACTAAGAGGATATGTTTCTATAAATGTTCAAACTGGTGAAGCATTAGATACCCATTCATTTGCAACTTTGATTGGTGTTGGAGCTACAACTGTAAATCCTTATCTTGCTTTAGATAGTATTTATCAAAGATTTCAAAAAAAACTTTTTCCAAAGCTAACCTATGACGAATGTGTTAGAAAATATGTAAAGTCAGTCAACTACGGTTTATTAAAAATCATGTCTAAAATGGGCATATCTGTAATTAGTTCTTACAGAGGCGGCTGTAATTTTGAAACTGTTGGTTTAAGCAGAACTATTGTAAATGAATATTTTCCGGGAGTGCTGTCAAAAATTTCAGGAATCGGATTAACAGGAATAGAAAAAAAAATTAGAACAAATCATCAAAGCGCATTTGAAAATAATTCAAACATTTTACCTATTGGTGGTCTTTACAAATTTAGAAAAAATGGAGAAACGCATCAGTACCAAGGAAATTTAATTCATCTACTTCAAACATCGGTTACAAAAAATTCTTACGATTTATATAAAAAATATGCAAAAGGTATATATGATTTGCCACCAATAAATCTAAGAGATTTAACTGATTTTAGACAAAGATATTTAAAAAATTCTATCGATATTTCTGAGGTTGAGCCAGTAGAAAATATACTCAAACGTTTTGGAAGTGGAAGCATGTCACATGGAGCCTTGTCCAAAGAAGCTCATGAAACTTTAGCAATAGCTATGAATAGAATTAAAGGTGCTTCTTGCAGCGGAGAAGGAGGTGAAGATGAGAAAAGATTTAAAAAGTTAGACAATGGAGATTCAGCCAATTCAAGAGTAAAACAAATAGCCTCAGCTAGATTTGGTGTAACAATAAATTATTTAAATAATTGTAACGAAATAGAAATTAAAATTGCACAAGGGGCTAAACCCGGTGAAGGAGGCCAGCTCCCAGGTTTTAAAGTTACTAAAGAAATTGCAAAACTAAGACATTCAACACCTGGAGTGACTTTAATATCTCCTCCCCCTCATCATGATATCTACTCTATAGAAGATTTAGCTCAGCTTATATATGATTTAAAACAAATTAATCCAAATGCTAGAGTCGGAGTAAAATTAGTTGCTTCATCAGGAGTGGGAACTATTGCTGCAGGAGTTGCAAAAGCAAAAGCAGATATTATTTTGATTTCTGGTCATAATGGAGGTACTGGAGCTACACCTCAAACAAGTGTTAAATATGTAGGTGTACCTTGGGAAATGGGTTTAACAGAAGCAAACCAAGTATTAACATTAAATAATCTAAGACATTCGGTAACATTGAGAACAGATGGTGGAATTAAAACTGGAAGAGACGTAGTTATAGCAGCTATGATGGGAGCAGAAGAATTTGGTATAGCCACTACAGCATTAGTTGCAATGGGATGCATTATGGTAAGACAATGTCATTCAAATACTTGTCCAGTTGGTATTTGTACTCAAGATGAAGAGTTAAGAAAAAAATTTAGTGGAACTCCAGACAAAGTAGTGAATCTTTTCACTTTTATTGCTAGAGAAGTTAGAGAAATTTTAGCTAGGCTTGGTTTTAAGAATTTGAATGAGGTTATAGGTAGAACAGATCTTTTAAAACAGGTAAACAAAGGTTCTCCGAATCTAGACGATCTAGACCTAAATCCTCTTTTTGTGCAAGCCGATCCTGGAGAAAATAAAAGGTATTGTGAAAATAGTTCTATAATCCAGGTTCCAGGAACTATTGATCAAAAAATTTGGCCTGAAGTCGAGCAATCAATAAACAAAAAGGATCCAATTGAAAAAAATTATAAAATTGAAAATACAAATAGAGCTGTAGGAACAAGAATTTCTTACAATTTATATAAAAAATTTGGCGAAAAAAAATTAGATGAAAATCTAATTACTCTTAATTTTATTGGATCAGCAGGACAGTCCTTTGGTGCCTTTGGAGTACAAGGTCTAAAATTAAATCTTAAAGGAGACGCGAATGATTATGTGGGAAAGGGCTTATCTGGAGCTACAATTTCTATAAGTCTGCAAGATGAAAGTAATTTGATATCAAATCAAAATACTATCATTGGAAATACTGTTTTGTATGGTGCGACGTCTGGCTTTTTATTTGCTTCAGGTCAAGCAGGAGAAAGATTTGCAGTCAGAAACTCGGGGGCTAATTCAGTTATTGAAGGATGTGATTCAAATGGCTGTGAATATATGACAGGTGGAAATGTGGTAATTTTAGGTGATGTTGGAGATAATTTTGCTGCAGGAATGACTGGTGGTATGGCGTTTATTTATGATGAAAAAAATGATTTTGAAAAAAAAGTAAATCCAGAAACAGTTATTTGGCAAAGGCTAGACACTGATTATTGGAAAAAATTTTTAAAAGAATTAATATTAAAACATTATACAGAAACAAAATCTAATCATTCAAAAAAAATTTTGGATAATTTTGAAAATGAGTTAGAACATTTTTACCAAGTTTGTCCAAAAGAGATGATAGATAAACTTGAAAATCCATTATCTAATAAAAAAAATATTGGTATAGCTAGTTAATAATTTTTTTAACAATCAGATTTAATTCTTTTATAATTAATTTTAGATTTTTATTTGATGATAAACTATGGTCACCCTTTTTAACTATTTTAAGCTTTTTTTCTGCTTGAGTAAAAATATTAAGAACTTTTTTTGAATAATGAACTGGCACAACTTCATCTTTTTTTCCATGTATCATGGTCACGTAAATATTTGACTTAATTTTTTTATTCAAAACTTTATTTTTGTTTTTTTTCCCATCTTTAATTAATTGATGGCTTATCATATATTCATAATTTTCAATTTTTATTTTACAGACTTTATTTTTAATAATTTCATATTTTATTTTTTTATTAAATTTTTTCCACATTAGTCTTGATGTAAATTCTGGAGCAGACCCTATTCCAACAAATCCTTTAATTTGTTTTTTAAAATATTTGAATAAAATTAAAGAAACCCAGGATCCCATGCTGGATCCAACCAAAATAAAATTATTTCTTTTTACAATTTTTTTTATTGATTTTTTTGCATCATTTGCCCAAGTGCTTATGTTTCCACTAGTAAATTTGCCTGAAGATTTTCCATGTCCTGAATATTCTATAGCTAGAAAACCTAATCTATTTTTTACTGCATATTTTTTAAGAGAATTTGGTTTTTTTCCCTCAATATCAGAAGCAAAACCATGAAGGAAAATTATATATAGGTTTTTTTTGAAATAATTGCCTATATATCTAAGTTTTTTAGTTTTGGAAATTTTAATAAATTTATATTTTTTCATGTAAGTTTTATAGAACTATTCTGATATTATATTATTTTATCATATGTCATCAAAATTAAAAGTTTTACAAGTAATTCCTAGACTTGGATATGGAGGTGCTGAAACAGGATGTTACGACCTCGCACACTATTTGGCGGAAAATGAGGTAGGATCTTTTATTGTAACAAGTGGTGGAGAATTAATAAAATATTTAAATAAAAAAAAAGTAAAACTTATTCGCCTGCCTGTACAATCCAAAAATCCAATTTTGATGTTAATTAATTCAATAATATTATCTATAGTTATTTTGATTCTCAATATTGATATTGTTCATGCAAGAAGCAGGGCACCAGCTTGGTCATGCCTAATTGCAACAAGATTAACAAGGAGAAAATTTGTCACTACATTTCACGGCACATATAATTTTAATAATAAAATTAAAAAGTTTTATAATTCGGTAATGTTAAGATCCGATCTAGTTATTGCTGGTTCAAATTTCATATTTTCACACATTAATGAGAAATACTCTGATTATGTAAGTGGAATAAAAAAATTTATGGTTATATTTAGAGGAATAAATACAGAATATTTTCACTCAACAAAAATCAATCATAGAGATGAAGAAAAAATTATAAAGCAATGGGGAATCAAAAACGATAGACCTATAATTTTGTTACCAGGGCGACTTACGTCTTGGAAAGGCCAAGAATTATTCATAGAAGCTTTAAATAGGATTAATGAACATTATAAGTTTCCCTTTTATGCTATAATACTTGGTAGCGATCAAGGTAGAAAAATATATAAAAAAAAATTAGAAAGTTTAGTTGATAGATACAGACTTCATGAAAGTTTAAAATTTATTGAAAAATGTGAATTAATGCCAATAGCGTATAAAGTTTCAAGAATAGTAATATCTGCTTCAATTGAACCAGAGGCTTTTGGAAGAGTATCAGTGGAAGCACAATCAATGGAAAAACCTATTATCGCAAGTAACATTGGTGGTTCAATAGAAACAATAATAGACAATAAAACAGGTTTTTTATTTGAAAATAAAAATGTTGAAAAATTAGCTGATAAAATAGTTCATGTATTAAATTTAGACCGTCAAACTTTAGAATCAATGGGTACAGAAGCTAGAAAACATGTTTTAAAAAAATTTGAAATTGAAAAAATGTGTTTTTCTACGTACACAGAGTATAAAAAACTATTTAAAAAAATAAATTAATGCCAAATATAAAATTGCCAGATGGAAATACGCTAGCTTTTGACAAGAAAGTTACTGGATTAAAAATTGCTGAGAAAATAAGTAAATCTTTATCAAAGCAAGCATTAGTAATAAGCGTTGATGGAAATTTAAGGGACTTAAATTTTGAAATAGAAAATGATTGCTCTGTAAAAATTTATACTTCTAAAGACAAAGAAGGGATAGAAATAATAAGACATGATACAGCACATGTTTTAGCAATGGCAGTACAAGAACTTTTTCCGGGAACTCAAGTAACTATAGGACCAGTAATAGAAAATGGTTTTTATTATGATTTTGCGAGAAAAGAAACTTTTACTGAAGAAGATCTTCAAAAAATAGAAAAAAAAATGAAAGAAATTGTTGAAAGAGATGAACAAACGCATAGAGAAGTGTGGGAAAGAGATAAAGCTATAGAACATTTTAAAAAAGCTGGAGAAATTTACAAAGCTGAAATAATCAAAAGTATTCCAAAAGGAGAAGAAGTATCCATCTATTTTCATGGAAAATGGCATGATTTATGTAGAGGCCCACATCTAACTTCAACAGGAAAAATTGGAAAGTATTTTAAGCTAATGAAAGTTGCCGGTGCGTATTGGAGAGGTGACTCAAAAAATGAAATGTTGCAAAGAATTTATGGAACAGCATGGCCATCTCAAAAAGAACTTGATGAATATTTAAAAAGAATTGAAGAGGCAGAAAAAAGAGATCATAGAAAATTAGGAAAAGAAATGGATTTATTTCATTTCAGAGAAGAAAGCCCAGGGTCAGTTTTTTGGCATGAAAAAGGTTGGTCTTTGTTTCAAAAATTAATTGACTACATGAGAAATAAACAAAAACAAGCTGGTTATAAAGAAATAAATACTCCTGAAATATTAGATAGATCTTTATGGGAAAAGTCAGGACATTGGGAAAAATTTGGTCAACATATGTATACTTCTACTACTCCTGACGAAAAAGTATTTGCAATCAAACCAATGAATTGTCCTGGTTGTGTCCAAGTGTTTAACCAGGGATTAAAAAGTTATAGAGATTTACCACTTAAAATGTCTGAATTTGGAAAAGTTCATAGATATGAACCGTCAGGTGCCCTTCATGGACTGATGAGAGTTAGAGCGTTTACCCAAGATGATGCACATATTTTTTGTACAGAAGATCAAATTACTGAGGAATCTTTATCAGTAACAAATTTAATTTTAGATATTTATAAAGATTTGGGTTTTTCAAATGTAATATTAAAATATTCAGATAGACCAGAAACTAGAGTTGGAAATGATAAAGTTTGGGATAAAGCCGAAGCCGCATTGCTTGAAGCAGTTAAAGCATCAAAATTAGAATACAGTATAAATAAAGGAGAAGGAGCATTTTATGGACCAAAGATTGAATTTGTTCTAAGAGATGCAATAGGAAGAGATTGGCAATGTGGAACCTTACAAGTAGATTTGAATTTACCCGAAAGATTAGGTGCTACATTTGTAGATAAAGATGGATCAAAAAAAATTCCAGTTATGTTACATAGAGCATTATTTGGGTCACTTGAGAGATTTATTGGCATATTAATAGAGAACTATGCTGGAAAACTTCCCTTCTGGATAAACCCACTTCAGGTAGTAGTAATTCCAGTATCAGCAGAATTTGATGATTATGCGAAAAAAATATATAACAAAATCAATAGCATAGGTTTAAATTGTGAAGTTGATTTAAAAAATCATAATTTAAATTATAAGATAAGAGAGCATTCTCTTAGTAAAGTACCAATATTACTAATTTGTGGTAAAAAAGAAGTTGACAGTAACACAGTAACTATTAGACAATTAGATTCTACAAAACAAGAAAACATGGAAGTAAAAAAATTTCTAGAAACTTATTCCTCATTAAATAAGGTTCCATCAATTTAAGTGCCGTTTAATAATCATAAAAACTATTTTCAAAGAAAAAATAAACCTAAGGGTCCAAAAATAAACCATAGAATTACTTCATCGGAGGTACAGGTAATAGATAGCTCAGGTAATAATCTTGGAGTATTAAATGTTAATGAAGCTATAAATATTGCAAAAAATGAAGACTTAGATCTAATAGAAATAGCTCCAAATGCTAGGCCACCCGTTTGTAAGGTGATGGACATAGGAAAATTTAAATATGACCAACAAAAAAAAGCAAATAAAGCAAAAAAGAAACAAAAAAAAATCGAACTTAAAGAAATAAAATTACGTCCAGTCACGGATGTTCATGATTATTCTTTTAAAATTAAAAATGCCCAAAAATTTATTGTAAAAGGAGATAAGGTTAAATTTACTATCAAGTTTAAAGGAAGAGAGTTACAACATCCTCAGCTAGGCCATGAGCTAATGAAAAAAATTCAAGAAGACATGAAATTAATTGGTAAAGTCGAATTACTCCCAAAATTTGATGGAAAACAAATGATAATGGTCATCCAACCATTATAAATATGTTGTTGTAAAATTTTTTTGAATCTATATAAACTTCCGTCATGCCTAAATTAAAAACAAAAAGTTCAGCTAAAAAAAGATTTAAAATTACTGCAAAAGGAAAAGTTGTAATGCCCCAAGCAGGAAAAAGACATGGGATGATTAAAAGAACGAATTCACAAATTAGAAAACAAAGGGGTACAACTATAATGTCAAAACAAGACGGAAAAATTGTAAAATCATATATGCCCTATAGTTTAAGAGGTTAAAATGGCTAGAGTAAAAAGAGGAACAACAAGTAAAGCGAAACATAAAAAAGTCCTTAAAGCTGTAAAAGGTCAATGGGGAAGAAGAAAGAATACTATAAGAGTTGCAAGGCAGGCAATGGAAAAAGCAATGCAATATGCTTATAGAGATCGTAAGACGAAAAAAAGAAATTTTAGATCTTTGTGGATACAGAGAATTAACGCAGGTGTTAGAATGGAAGGCATGACATATTCTAAATTTATTAATGGGCTGAACAAATCAGGTATTAAATTGGATAGAAAAGTTTTAGCTGAGATTGCATACGATAATCCAGAGGCCTTTAAAACAATAGTTAAAAAAGCTCAATCAGCATTGAACTAATCTTACTATTGTTTTTATTTGTTTAAGAAATAATCTGTAAAAATGTCGGATTTTGAAAAATTAAAAGAAGACTTCAAAAACAAATTAGCTAGAGCTCAAAATTCTAAAGAAGTTGATCTTATAAGAGCTGAAATTTTTAGTAAAAATGGTTTTATAAATTCAGAGTTTAAAAAATTAGGATCTTTAACTGAAGAAGACAAAAAAAAAATAGCTACGAAAATAAATTCTGTAAAACAAGAACTAACAAAATTATTTAATGAAAAATCTTTAAATCTAGTAGGTTCTGAAATAGATGAGAGAATTAAAAAAGAAAAGGATGATGTAACACTTCCAGAAAAAGATTTTAGAATTGGAAAAATACATCCAGTCTCACAAGTAATTGATGAAATCTCATCTATATTTTCAGAAATAGGTTTTAGTGTTGAAGAAGGTCCTGATGTGGAAAGTGAATATTATAATTTTACTGCACTTAATACACCTGAAAATCATCCCGCAAAAGATATGCATGATACTTTTTATGTAGAAGAAAATATGAAAACACTATTGAGAACACATACTTCTCCAGTTCAAGTAAGAACAATGTTAAAAGGCAAACCACCGTTTAAAATTATAGCACCAGGAAGAACATACAGAAGTGACAGTGATCAGACACATACTCCGATGTTTCATCAACTAGAAGGACTCCACATTGATAAAAATATAACTATGGGTCATTTAAAGGGCTGTTTAAATTATTTTGTGAAAGAATTTTTTGAAGTAGATAAAATTAAAATGAGATTTCGTCCAAGTCATTTTCCTTTTACAGAACCATCTGCAGAAGTTGATATTGGATATAGAATTGAAAAAAATAAAATTGTTATTGGTGAAGGAGATAAATGGTTAGAAATACTTGGATGTGGAATGGTTCACCCTAATGTTCTAAAAAACTCAAAGATTGATTCAAATAAATATCAAGGTTTTGCCTTTGGAATAGGCATAGATAGACTAGCTATGTTAAAATATGGAATTAATGATTTAAGATCTTTTTTTGAGTGTGATTATAGATGGTTAAATTATTATGGTTTCGATCCTCTTGATGTTCCAACAAATTATCGAGGTTTAAGTAAATGAAATTTACAACAGAGTGGCTTAAAGACCATTTAAAAACAAACAAAACCGAAGCCCAAATTATTGACAAGTTAAATAGTACAGGTTTAGAGGTTGAAAAAGTTGAACCTGTAAAAAATGAATTAAGTGATTTTATTATTGCAAAAATTATTAAAGTGGAAAAGCATCCAAATGCT
>Ga0208261_1000985_pt1 | contig 10523 bp, 10 predicted proteins | sample Knorr_S7_td_DCM__FD_185595 | JGI IMG/M metagenome (GOLD analysis project Ga0208261, IMG submission 185595) | Marine microbial communities from Southern Atlantic Ocean transect - Knorr_S7_td_DCM_ad_131m_LV_B (SPAdes) (version 3) | ecosystem: Environmental > Aquatic > Marine > Oceanic | place...
GCTACCAAATACTATTCTGGTCATTCTGATGTTATGGGTGGAAGCTTAGCTGTTAATAAGAGAGTTTTTAAGTATGTTGAAAAAGCTAATAAGATAACAGGTTTAAGACTTGGTCCTGATGATTCATATCTGATTATTAGAGGTTTAAGAACTTTAGATGTAAGACTTGACCGACATCAAGAAAATGCAAAGAAAGTCGCATCTTTTTTATCTCGTCATAAAAAAGTAAAACTTTTATACCCTCATAAAAAAGGATCATATAACTACAAAATGTGGAAAAGATATTACTCAGGAGCTTCAGGGTTAATGGGGCTTAAAATAAAAGCAAAAAATAAAAATTCAATTAATAAATTTGTAAATTCCTTAAAATTATTTGGATATGGTTATAGCTGGGGCGGTTTTGAAAGTCTTGCGCTTCATCAAGAGTTTAGAGAGTTAGGAAATAGAAATTTTTTAAAATTGTCAAAAGATGAGCATTTAGTAAGACTTCACATAGGCCTAGAGGATCCAAATGATTTAATTCAAGACTTAAAAAGATCTTTAAGGTTTATAAAATGATTAATAAAAATTTTTTTCCTAATAAAACTGCTTTAATTACTTTAATAGCAGCTTGCTTAGTTGTAATTATATCTTTAGGTATCAGACAAACTTTCGGACTTTTCTTTTTTGATTTTGAGGTAGATTTGGGTTGTACTCAAACAGAGTTTGGTTTTGCGATGGGTTTGCAATTATTATTCTGGGGTTTATTTGGACCAGTATTTGGAGTGATTACAGATAAATATGGAGGTAAAATTGCGGTTTTTATAGGTTTTTCTTTTTACTTATTAGGAATTTATTTTTTAAATTATGGTCCAAATACAGGATTTTGGTTTACCTTTGATCTTGGTATTCTAATTGGTATTGGACTAGCTGCTACAGCAATAAGTATTCCAATATCAATAGTTGCTAAACATTTTCCACTAAATACGAGAACAATAGCACTAGGAATTGTTACTGCAGCAGGTTCTTTTGGATATTTTGTTTCACCAATTTATACAAGATTTGCACTCATAGAGTTTGGATGGAACACTACTTTGCTAATTTTTGCGGTAATGATTATTTTTGGATTAATTATTTCTTTTTTTTTGACAACACCTTTAGAGGAATCTAAAAATGAAGAAAAAAATGATCAGACAGCGATAGAAGCTATAAAAGAGGCTTTTTCAAATAAAAGTTTTAGATATTTAACTTTAGGTTTTTTTGTATGTGGTTGGCATATTGCATTAGTTGCAACTCATATACCAATGCATATTAGAGATAGTGGATTAGAGGATTGGACGGCTACTGCAATTTTAGCACTAATTGGATTGTTTAATGTCTTTGGAACATTAACAAGTGGGTACTTATCAACAAAAATAAGTAAAAAAAAGTTATTAAGCGCAATCTATTTGTTGAGAGGAGTCTCTCTAATATATTTTATTTTTATGCCACCTAGTGTAATTAATTCATTAATCTTTGGAGCTACCTTTGGTTATTTGTGGCTAGCTACAGTTCCACCCACAAATGGAATAGTTGGTCATATTTTTGGAACAAAATATATAAGTTTGCTGTACGGCTTTGTTTTTTTAAACCATCAAATTGGATCTTTTTTTGGCGCCTATCTAGGAGGTCTATTCCATGATTTGTATGGTTCATTAGATTATGCCTGGTACATTTCGATAGCTTTATCTTTATTCGCAGGATTGATACATTTACCAATAAAAGAAAAAGCAATTGATAGACAACAACTCAAACCTTCTGAAATTTAATCCTTACCTAGAAAAATTATACAATTCTAATAAGGCTCTAATAATTTATAAAGTAAATGATGGTTACAACCTATATACAGATTTTTCTAAAAAAATAATATTATCACAAAAAAATATAAATAATTTTTTTAAGTTTTTTGAAAATAAAAAATATAAAAAAGATACAGATCTTTTAATAGGATTTTTTGGTTATGAAATACTCTGCAGTTTATTAAATATAAAAATTAAAAATCAAAAGAAACTAAATTTTTATAAAGGAGTCTTTTATAAACCAGAAACGGTAATCAAAATTAGGAAAGATATTAAGATTATCACTTCTTTAAAAAAAAATAATTTTAATAAACATTTTGACAAAACTAGAATTTTAAGCCCGTTTAAAACAAATATTACTTACACTAAATACAAAAAAATATTTGATTTATTTTCAAAAAAAATAAAACAGGGCGAAACATATCAAATAAAAATTTGCACGAAATATAAAAATCGATCAAATATAAATCCAGTAAATTTTTTTTGGAAACTTATGAAATCTAATTCTTCGCCTGAGTCTTTTATGATTAGGGATAGAAATTTTTCCATAGTGAGCTGTTCTCCAGAAACTTTAATTGATAAAAATAAAAATAAAATTGTAACCAAACCCATTGCAGGAACTCTTAGAAAAAATAAAAAATTAAATAAGAATAAGGCTTTAAAATTTTTTAAAAACAATGAAAAAGAAACTAAAGAACATAATATGATAGTTGATATGGAAAGAAATGATTTATCCAGAATATGTCAGTCAGGAAGTGTAAAAATTCTTAAAGAAAAATACGTAGAGGAATACAAGCATTTATTCCACTACGTAACTGTTATCGGCGGCATATTGAAAAAAAAAATTAAAATTAAAGATATAATTAAGTCAATGATGCCAGGAGGTTCAGTAATTGGTTGTCCAAAAATTAGAACTTTAGAGCTTTTAAATAATCAAGAAAAAGAGGATAGAAATATTTTTACTGGAAGTTTTGGTTTCATAAAGTTTAATCAGGATATGAAATTTAATATTATTATTAGATCAATTTTAAATTTCAAAAATTCCTCTGAAATATCTGCTGCATCAGGCGTTGTTTTAGATAGCTCTGCAAAAAGAGAGTTTAATGAAAATTATATAAAAGCTAAATCATTACTGGAGTTATTCAAATGATATATATAATTGACCATCAAGATTCATTTACATGGAATGTTGTTCATCAATTTAATAATTTTGGTGAAGTTTATTGCTCTAACTATTTTGACTTAAATGAAAAAAAATTAAAAGATGCAAATGTAATTGTTTTTTCGCCTGGTCCAGGATCACCTAAAGATTATCCCTTAACGTCAAAGATTTATAAAAAATACAAAGGAAAAAAGAAAATAATTGGTATTTGTTTAGGCTATCAGCAAATACTTTACAATGAAAATGGAAAAATAATTCAACAAAGAAAAATATTCCATGGCTACCAATCAAAAGTAAAAGTAACAAAGGAAAGCGTGATTTTCAAAAAAAATCAATCATTTAATGTAGGAAGATATCATTCACTTAAATTGCACGAACCTTTTAAATCAAAAAATATAAAAATAACCATGAGATGTGCTAAATCAAATGTTGCAATGGCAATAGAAGATATTAAAAACAATGTTTACGGATTTCAGTTTCATCCAGAATCTTTTTTAACGCAAAATGGCAAAACTATTATTAAAAAAATCTTATCAGCATAAAGATCTTAAAGAAATAAAATTTAATGATCTTTGGAATTCATATGGAGTATTTACTACTATGAGGGTGATTGGCAAACCTGCTAAAATTTTATTTTTAAAAGATCATTTAAATAATCTCTTTAAATCAATTAGAGATTACAAATTAAGAAAAAAAAATATTGAAAAAAATATTAAAAAAATAATTAAAATCAATATTAACAAAGAAAAAAAATATGACCATTTATTTAGGGTTGCTGTGAACCATAAAATGATTTCAGTCTCTTTGAGAAAAAGATTAAAAATCCAATCAAACTTTGTATTAAAACTTATAAATTATAAAAGAATTGATCCTGAGTATAAAAACCTGAAATATAAAAAGATTTTGAGAGACCTAAAAAAAATAAATACAGCAACATCAGATATAGCTTTGCATAATGAGAAAAACATTCTTGAGACCGGAACATCTAATCTTTTATTTGTTAAAAAAAATAAAATATATTCACCTACTAATGATTTCTATAAAGGAACTACACTTAAATTTTTTTCAAGAAAACTAAAAAAAATAATTAAAAAATCTATTTCTATCGATTCTTTAAATGATTATGATGAGATTATTGTTATTGGATCTGGAAAAGGTGTAGTTTCTGTTAGTCATATAAAAGAGCCATATTGGAAAAGAAAAAGTTTAAAAAAATATAGAATTTTATCTAATATATACCAAAAAGCTGTTACGAATTGTCAACGATATAACGGTTGATCTATTATTCTATCTGTACTAAAAACTTTTAAAGGGAAGGAAAAAATCATGTTTTTAATTAACAATCCATTTGCAATTTTATCAGAAGCAGTTTCACCGATATTTATGCAATCGTTTGTAATATTAATGATAACCTTAGTAGTTATAGGAACATTGGTAGATATAATGCACAAGAAAAATGTAAAATATTTTTTTGAAAATGCAAAAAAAGCAAAACTGTCTGCTACAAAAAAATTAACTACCAGCGAAAGAATTGGTGTTATTTCAAAAACAATAATAAGTGATATAGCTACAACATCAGAACTAGGAGCTGGTAAAAGAAGAGTCGCTCACGTACTTGGGATGTATGGAACAATATTGTTTTGGGTTGGATCAGTCATAATGATTTTTTGTTACTCAAATCAATCATCTAACACACCTTCCTTTTGGCCAATAATTTGGCATGTAGGAGCAATAATGACAGTTGTTGGCGGTGGATGGTTTTGGTTTTTTTTAAGAGTAGATGTTTATTCAGAAGCACAGCCTTGGTATAGAATTATCAAAGCAGACTTATTTGTTTTGGCTCTTATAGCGTCATCTTTATTTGGTTTAATTTGGTCTTATCTACAGTCTATGAACTTAGGTGATAGATGGGATGATAAAGTGTTTTTAGTTTTGTATATAGTAGCAAATTTAGTTTTATTTGGTGGAGTATACTGGTCAAAATTTGCCCATATGTTCTATAAACCTGGCGCTGCAATACAAAAAAATCTTGCGGAAGCAGATGGTTCTAGAGACAATTTGCCACCTGAAGCAGATGCCCCAAAACAATTTGGATTAGGTATAACAAGAGAGAATCCTAAACATTATTAAATGAACAAAAAAGGAAAAAAATAAATTATGTCAACTTTTGTATACATGACTAGATGTGATGGTTGCGGACATTGTGTAGATATTTGTCCTTCAGACATTATGCATATAGATGAAACTATAAGACGTGCAAAAAATATTGAACCAAATTTTTGTTGGGAGTGTTATTCTTGTGTTAAGGCATGTCCAAATCATGCAATCGATGTAAGAGGTTATGCAGATTTTGCTCCAATGGGACATAGCGTAAGAGTAAGACGTGAGGAGGAAAAAGGAACAATTTCATGGAAAATAAAATTTAGAAACGGAACTGTGAAAGATTTTGTTTCACCAATAACTACCAAGCCATGGGGAAAATTTATCCCTAAGCTTGCGGATGCTGACAAACCAAATCAAGGAGAAATTAATTCACAAATACTTTACTCAGAGCCAGAGGGACTTAATACAAATAAAGAACTTCCAAAAGTTGAAAAAAGTTCTTTTAAAAAAGGTGTTTATTATTAATGGCTAAAAAAACAATCATTGAAGAATGTGATATTCTCGTAGTTGGTGGAGGTATGGCCGGAACCGGTGCTACATTTGAAGCAAGACATTGGGGAAGAGATTTAAAAATCATATGCGTAGAAAAAGCCAATATAGATAGAAGTGGAGCTGTAGCTCAAGGTTTGTACGCAATCAATTGTTACATGGGAATGCAGTGGGGCGAAAACCAACCTGAGGATCATGTGAGATATGCAAGAAATGATTTAATGGGACTTGTAAGAGAAGATTTAGGTTACGATATGGCAAGACACGTAGACTCAACTGTTCATATGTTTGATGAATGGGGTTTGCCAATGATGAAAAATAAACAGACTGGTAGATACCAAAGGGAAGGTAAATGGCAAATCATGATACATGGTGAGAGCTACAAACCTATTGTTGCAGAAGCAGCAAAAAAGTCTGCTGATAAAATTTATAACAGAATAATGATTACTCATTTATTAATGGATGAAACAAAAGAAAATAGAGTAGGTGGAGCCGTTGGGTTTAATATGAGAACAGGAGATTTTCATGTTTTTAAATCTAAAACCGTAATTGTTGCTGCAGGAGGGGCTTCCCATATTTTCAAACCTAGAGCTGTTGGGGAAGGCATGGGAAGAACTTGGTATGCTCCTTGGAGTAATGGATCTGCTTACGCTCTTCCAATTGCTGCTGGAGCGAAAATGACACAAATGGAAAATAGAATTGTTCTTTGTAGATTTAAAGATGGTTATGGACCAGTTGGTGCATATTTTTTACATTTAAAAACGTACACTCAAAATGCTAAAGGAGAAAACTACGAGAAGAAATGGTATAACCAAACAAAAGAACTTGTTGGTGAATATATTGATCATCACCCGACACCCACTTGTTTAAGAAATCATGCGTTTATACAAGAGACTATGGCGGGAGGAGGACCAATTCATATGGTCACAAAAGAAGCTTTTCAAGATCCTCATTTAGAAACAGTTGGTTGGGAAAACTTTCTTGGGATGACGGTTGGACAAGCGGTAGTTTGGGCATCTCAAAATATAGATCCTAAATACACTAACCCAGAATTAACAACATCTGAACCTTATGTTATGGGATCTCATGCTACATGTTCTGGTGCTTGGGTAAGTGGACCAGAAGATATTTCTCCTCCAGAATATTTTTGGGGTTATAACAGAATGACAACTGTTCAAGGATTATTTGGAGCTGGAGATACTGTAGGTGGAAGTGCTCATAAATTCTCATCTGGCTCATTCACTGAAGGACGTTTAGCTGCTAAAGCTGCTGTGAAATATATTGAAGAACAAAAAGCAAAAGACATTAAAGTAAGTAATAAACAATGCGATGAATTTAAAGAAACAATATTCAAGCCATTAGAAAATTATACTGTTGGAAGAAATGAAATTACAGGAGGGACAGTTTCACCAAGTTATATATCTCCAATCCAAGGTCTACAAAGACTGCAAAAAATAATGGACGAATATGTTGGCGGAATTTCATACAATTACATGACCAACGAAAATACTTTGAAAAAAGGTCTTGAGTTGTTAAAATGGTTAGAGGAAGATTTAGAACATGTTGGCGCTGAAGACTATCATCAACTCATGAGAGCTTGGGAACTAAAACACAGAACAATTACATCACAATGTGTAACAGAACACACTTTATTTAGAGAAGAAACACGTTGGCCTGGATATTATTATAGAGGGGACTATATGAAACTTGATGATGAAAACTGGCATTGCTTAACTTTATCAAGAAGAGATCCAAAAACAGGTAAATTTACGATGGAGAAGGCACCTGTCTACCATATTATTGATGACGAAAAAGAAAAAAAAGAAGCTTCCTAATTTTTTTAATGAGTCTTCTTGATAAGCTAGACGAAGAAATTTTCAAAATTGCCGAACCTATTTGGCAAAATCTAATAAAATCTTCAAACATGAAAGATTATGGGGGTTTTACCAAAGATTTTTCATCGCAGATGTTATATGGGGCTAACGAGGTTGAGTTAGGAAAACAATGGGCTAGCAATGAGCTCATTTCCTCACTATCAAATGAATACAAACCCTTCGGGTGTTTAAGAAGAGGTCTTTATGTGACAGTCCTCTATAAACAAACTAGTACTAAGTTACCTGGGGACTTTTTAGGTCGGCTTGTTTTGGGTGAGGAGGATGGTACCACCAAGGTTTTTGGAGCTACAATATTTTAAAATTTAACTTGCAAATTTTTATTAGCAGGTGTATTCCGGGTTTATGCTTGATAATTTTAATAAAAAGATTAAAAAAATTATTAAGTTTTTCCCTGAAAATATTTCAATTTTTACCTCTAAAACGGCTGTATATTTTGGTTTGGCGGTATATTGGTGTGTGATAGTTACGAGCACTCTTCTAAACGTAATTTAAAATATTATTTTTTTATCAACTAGTTGACTTTGATATTTTTGAGGAATAATTATTATTTATGGAGTTTTTTCTTCCAATAGCAGAAGTTTATGTAAGTTTACCTCTGATATTTACCCTGAGTTTAGTAGTTGGAATTTTGTCTGGATTATTTGGAGTAGGAGGAGGGTTTTTAATGACCCCCTTTTTAATTTTTTTGGGAATTCCACCAGCTTACGCTGTGCCTAACGAAGCAAACAATATCCTAGGAACATCAATATCTGGATCTACAACTCATTATTTAAGAGGAACACTAGATTATAAAATGGGCTTAATGATTGCTGCAGGAGGAACTGTTGGAACAATACTTGGAATTTTGACGTTTACTTACTTTCAAGACATGGGAAAAATAAATATAGTTATTTCCTTAGCTTATATGTACATACTTGCAATTATTGGCACCATAATGTTGGTCCAAGGTATAAGTGAAATTGATAGAGCAAGAAGAAAAGTAGTATTAAAGAAAAAATTACATTATCACTACTGGTTTCATGGACTACCATTTAGAATGCGTTTTAAAAAGTCAAGATTATACGAGAGTATATTTACACCAATAATAATTGGTTTAATAGTTGGATTCATAGCTGCAATAATGGGTATTGGTGGTGCTTTTATTCTTGTTCCTGCAATGATTTATATTATTGGAATGCCAACTAAGTTAATTCCTGGAACATCTTTATTTGTTACGATATTTGTGAGTACAATTGTTACTATCCTGCATGCGTTTAATTATGGATCTATCGATTTAATTTTAGTGACTGTATTAATATGTGGCTCAATTTTGGGAGTTCAGGTTGGACAAAAAATTGGTGAGACTGTTGATAGTTCTCAATTTAAAACCATCTTAGCATTGTTGTTATTATTAGTTGGAATAGCAATAGCTTATGAAACTTTCTTTACAGAAGAAACCATTGTAAATGCTATGGATAATGGAACCGTAACCTTGGGACCAGTTTCCAAATTTGTTAAAAGACTCTCTGAAGAAGTTCCAATTTTATATGGTTTATTTTCAATCGTACTTGCTTTGGTTTTAGGGATAGGCGCTGCTATAGTTAGAAGACAACTTTCGAATTTGCGAAAAAAGTACTTTCCTAAACCTTCGACAGCTCAAAAAAAATAAGTTTTAAGCACTTCGAAATAATTTTGTCATTACAAACTCTTTATGACCTAGTACTTCTGCACAAGTAAGACGACCACTAGCTGCTCTTATAGTTGTCATTATCAATTCGTCGCCAGCTTGATCCATATTCATTTCTCTTTTAAGAATTTTTGAAACATCTAAATCAATATGCTCGCTCATATTAATTGCTGTACTTGGGTTACCTGTTAATTTTACTACAGGCTCTATAGCATTACCAATGATATTACCTTGTCCAGTTGGAAATAAGTGAATATTAAATCCTGCTGCAGCTTGCAAAGTTAAACATTCGCCTGCAGCTGATGAGGTATCCATAAAATATAAGCCAGGACCTTTTTTTGGCTCCTCTGCAGGTGTTAGTACGTCAATAAATTTTCTTGACCCAATTTTTTGGAAATTTCCAAAAGCTTTTTCTTCAATTGTTGTTAAACCTCCTGCAATATTACCAGCGGTTGGTTGACTTTCAGAAAGATCATTCGTCGCTTCTTTTAAAATAAAATCGTTATAATCACTCCAAGTTTTTATAAATTTTTCCGAGGCCTCAGGTGTTGCTCCTCTTGTAGCACAGACTTTTTCAGCTCCTGTTAATTCAGAGGTTTCTCCGAAACAAAGATGGACTCCTAAAGGTTCCAATTTATCCATTAAATTTCCAACTGCAGGATTAGCAGCCATACCCGATGTAGTATCAGATTCTCCACATTTTACCGATATCCACAAATCACTTAAAGGACATTCTTCTCTTTGCTTTTCCGATGCCCACTGTGAAAATTCTTGTGCTTTTTGAGAAGCTTTCATAATAGTTTTAATATCACCTGAACCTTCAATACTAAATCCTTCAACTGGTTTTCCTGTTTTGGCTACTGCATCAACTATTCTTTTAGTCCATTTAGGTTCAATACCGATTACAATGCATGCGGCTACGTTTGGATTTTTACCTGTTCCAATCATTGTGTCGAAAAACAATTCTAAGTCAGCACCAAACTGAAGTCTTCCATACGCATGAGGAATTGCAAAAGTTCCTTTTATGTTGTTAGCAACAGCTTCAGCACAAGCATTTGAAATATCATCAACAGGAAGAATTACCACATGGTTTCTTGTACCAACTCTTCCGTTTTCTCTTTTGTATCCTAAAAAACTTTTGGGAATTTCCATATAATTACCACTTCTTTGTTTTCACGTTATGAACGTGAACATGTTCGCCTTTTTTAATTGGCTTAACGACTTTTCCAATATCATGACCATATTTTAATATTGTATCACCCTCTTTAAAGTCAATCATTGCAATTTTGTGTCCCAAAGGAATTTCATTTTTAGATTTAATTGTCACAGAT
>Ga0208261_1000986_pt1 | contig 10521 bp, 8 predicted proteins | sample Knorr_S7_td_DCM__FD_185595 | JGI IMG/M metagenome (GOLD analysis project Ga0208261, IMG submission 185595) | Marine microbial communities from Southern Atlantic Ocean transect - Knorr_S7_td_DCM_ad_131m_LV_B (SPAdes) (version 3) | ecosystem: Environmental > Aquatic > Marine > Oceanic | place...
TCTGCGACACACTTTTTATAGTTGACAGCCGTCATTATAGCGACTGTTTTCCAAAAGCAATACTAAAATTTAATGAATTTACTGCTGAGAATATGGTCGGTAATGACGCTAATGAAGGAGTTGACGTCAAAAGTGATAATTCTATCAAGACGGCAAAAATATTAAGTAAAAAATTAAACCAAACAATTTTCATTACTCGTGGGATAAACGGTTGTATACTTGTGGATGAAGGAGAAATTAAAGAAATCCCAAGCATAAAAATAACAGGGGAAATTGATACAGTCGGTGCTGGAGATAGTATGTTAGCTGGAATATGCATAGCATTAGTAGACGGACAAGATGCATATAATAGCGCCTGTTTAGGGACTCTTGCGGCAGCAGTTTCTATAAAAAAGTTATATCAGACAGGCACTGTAACTCCTAATGAATTACTCCTGATAGCAAATTGACTATTTTTGTTGATCCGAAGTTTAAAAAAATTAATAACAAAGACAAAATCTTCAATTGAATAACTAAATAATGAGCGAAGACTTAGGCCTGAGCAGTCGCCCCCTTACGGAACTCTTCCCAAGACCTGAAAATATTGAGGACTGGTTATCCTACTGCCTCTCAGAAGATCAGCTACTTGAATTCAATGAAAATGGATTCATCCATGGAATCAAGGTCCTCAATTATGATCAGTTGGAAGTAATTCGTAAAGAGTTAAACGAAATAGTTGTTCAAGAGCATGAAGGAAGGGAGTTTTTTTACGAATATCATTCTAATGAATCTACCATACCTGAAACGGTTCTTTTTCATGCATTAGGAGCTTGGAGAGTTAGAAAATCATTTCACGACTTACTTTGGAATCCAGCGTTCTTGATTCCCGCCTATCAATTATTAGGGAATGGGTTCCGTTTTTTCCATGATCAAATTTTTTGCAAACCTGCCTATAATGGTAGTGTTGTTTCCTGGCACCAAGATTTTTCCTACTGGACATGGACACAACCTATGAATCACCTAACTTGCTGGATTGGTCTAGATGATTCAAATGAAGAAAATGGATGCTTACATTATGTCCCAGGAAGTCATCGTTGGGGACTAATCGACAAACTTGACCTTGCAGGAGAAATGGATGCCGTCAGATCTTTGTTGACGCCCGACCAAATTCATGATTTTGATAGAAAAGTACCTATTGTCATGAAGGAAGGTTATGCAAGTTTTCATCATCCTGTTTTGATGCATGGATCATTTGAGAACCGCTCTTCTGCTCAAAGAAGAGCTACTGTAATCAATGTCTTCGGTGATGGAGTAGTATCAAATCTGGATTCCGTTAGTGGTAATTCTCCGGGAACCAAAAACTATCCGCCAATTAAATTAGGCAACAAAATGGAGGGAACTTATTACCCTCTTTTATTCAATCCTGAAGATAATTCTCAAGAACTTTTTTCGAATATAAAAACGTTAAAAAATCTAAAATAAATTAATACTTTAAAGTTAAATTTTTAATATTCTAAAAGCAAATTATAACTAATAATTAGAAAATTTGAAGGACATAAAACCTATTCTAAATCTTTAATTTATCTGACTAACTCCATTCACATCTTGATTGTTTTTAATCAAAAATATAAATAAGTTTATATAAATCAATAAAGTTACAACCATTTTTAAAGAAAGGACTTTACTATGTCATTTTTTTTCTTAGAGGCTTATGAAAAAGTTTATAAATCAAAAGTTGTAGAATATGAGATGATGTCAAAATTTGTTGACGATAAGGTTAAAGATATTGAACATGGAATGTTAATACACGCACAAACTAAAATTTCTGAAAATGAACATGAAGTTATATACAGATGGATGGAAGTATTTGAAAATTTTGAAGCATTTGAAGCTCATTTGAAAAATCCATTTGTTGAAGAACATATTAAGAAATTTACTGAAAAAGGAATATTATCTGGTCCAGTAGATGTCAGGATTTACTGCGACTGGTCAGAAGATGAAAAAACAAAAATATCAAAAATACCAGGTCTTGAACTTAGTTTTATGCCTATGGTTAATGGATATTTTCGTTGATATTTGATGGTCTTATGAAAAAATTGGAAAGAAAAACATAATAAGTTTACTTAAAATTTAGTGAACATATAAAAAGTCAATATAATTAAACTTTCAAACCATTTTTAGAAATAAAAATTATGAGCTTGGAACAAACATGGCGTTGGTATGGTCCAAACGATCCCATTACAATAACAGATATACGGCAAACAGGAGCAACCGGAATTGTAAATGCATTACATGAAATTGAAATAGGTAAAGTTTGGAGTATTGAAGCAATTGAAGAAAGGAAACGTCTGATTGAATGGGAAGATTCAAATGAAATTCCCCAAAAAACTGGATTGAGATGGTCTGTTGTTGAAAGTGTGGCAGTTCATGAAGACATTAAAACTCAGACAGGAAATTTCCAAACATACATTGAGGCCTACAAGCAAACTATACGAAATCTTGGAAAGTGTGGGATTGATACAATTTGTTATAACTTTATGCCAGTATTGGACTGGACTAGAACAAATCTTGAATATTTGCTTGAGGATGGTTCCACGGCTTTGTATTTTGACTTCAGTGTATTGGCTGCTTTTGATCTTTTCATTCTCAAACGTCCTGATGCAAAAAAATCTTATACCGAAAAAGAAATAAAGATTGCAAGAGAAAAATTTAATAATATGAGTGAATTTGATATAGAGGAATTGGTTGATACTATATTAAAAGGATTACCTGGAACAGATACAGGTTATTCTCTTGAAGATGTTCAAGCAGCTCTAGATCTATATAAAAATATAGATTCAGAACAGTTAAAAAAATACTTAGCCTATTTTTTAGAAGAAATTATTCCTGTTGCAGAAGAAGCTGGAGTTCGGATGGCAATTCATCCAGATGATCCGCCAAGATCATTGTTAGGTCTTCCTAGAATCATCAGTACAGAAAAGGATCTTTCTGAGTTATTAAACATGATTGACTCACCGAGCAATGGATTTACCATGTGCGCTGGTTCTTACGGAGCAAATCCTGACAATGATTTAGTAGGAATGATTGAACGATATGGGCATAGACTTAGTTTCACTCACTTAAGAAGTACAAAAACCATTGAAGGGAAAGATTGGTGTTTTTATGAAGCAGATCATTTAGCTGGAGATGCTGACATGTATGGTATTGTTAGAGCATTGGTCAAAGAACAAAGAAAAAGAGTGGCTCAAGGACGTGCCGATCATCAAATTCCAATGAGGCCTGACCATGGACATCGAATGTTGGATGATCTTAAAAAAGAAAGCAATCCTGGGTATTCCTGCATCGGTCGTTTAAGAGGACTTGCAGAACTCAGAGGTCTGGAAATGGGAATAGAAAAAAGTCTGTAATATTTTACAAGATTCCGTTCAGCAAATTTCTAAAATCACTTTCGACTATCTTTGTACTGTAACCAAAAAATATGCCACGAGAGTTAGGGTAACTTTTTTTTCAGTTTTTGTATCTGACATATCTAAATTTCAGATAGACAATTTTAATTTTTTCAATGAAATCATCATTCTAATAATTAATTGGCTGAGTTACTTTCAAGATAACTTACTACCAAATCAGGAAAATCTGTAAATATCCCATCTACACCTACCTCATTTAAAAAAATATCAAGCAATTCATCAAAATTCGAAACATAGTCTGGTAGTCTGTCTGCTCGAAAAGTATATGAATGAATTAACAAATCTTTCCGGCGAGCATTTTTTACCAAATTCGTGATTTGAAAATTTCCTGATAAATCAACACCCGTTACCAATTGGTTCATCCAGGGGCCAATACCGTCTGCATATTTAGACACCTCATTTAGACCTTTTTCAGATTTTAAGTAAGTGAAATCTGTATCAGACAATCTCCAATGGTTTTCTCCTATCAACTGGATGAGTCTTAACCGAGTTTTGTGTTGATAACGTAATTTTTTCAAAGTTTTAGAATCAAATGACTGAATAAATACTGGATCTGTAGCTTCCTTAAAACCATGATGTTTTAACATTTTCAACAACGTCGAAGCAGGATCCTTATTATGTTTTTTATGAAATTCAGGTGCTTTAATCTCAATATAAAGTCCCATTATACGGCCACTGCTTTTTGACAAGCCCTTAACAAGATTAATCATATTGTTAAGTGTGGGTATTTCAAAGAGTTGGGAATCAATTGGGAATCTTTGAGGGAACGCCGCATTCTTTCCTGTTCTTGAAGATCTTTCATGCACCTTTAGTAATTTAATTTCATTTAAAGTGAAATCAATTACTTGGTACTTGCCTTTCTTATTCTTCTTTTCAGGAAATACTTCTTCGACATTGGTTGTTGCATTGAGAGTTAGATCATGCATAACAATCAAATGACCATCCTTGGTCATAACCACATCTAACTCCAGAAAATCTGCTCCTGATGCAAAAGCCATTACTGCACCAGAATAAGTATGTTCTGGCAGATAACCCGAAGCACCTCGATGAGCAATTACCAATTTTTTTGCGTAAGCACTATGACAAAAAACACAAAATACAAAAAAAATAAAATAAATTATCTTTTTTGCCACAAGCATTACATCGAAACTAGTTATGTTTTTATTTGTTTTCGATCCTCAAGCCAGTCTCACTACAGAAAAAATGTAATTTTTTCTTTTCACAACTCAAATTTATTGCAGTTCCAACAGAGTAAACTGTGTCTGGGGGAACCCTTATGGTCAAAGAATGTGAAATTCCATTAATTTTACCATATAAATAATTATCTGCACCTTGACGTTCATAATTTTCTACAATAAATTTTCCCAGCGTCACTTTCCCAGATTCATCAGTTAACAAGTGCTCCGGTCTAATACCTAAAGTTAAGTTTTTTGATTTTGTCTGAAAATCATCTAATTTTATTTTAACGGTAGATCCTAGAATAAACTCACCTTTTTCATTCAATTCACCAGGTACAAGATTCATAGGTGGAGAACCAATAAAACCTGCTACGAAAAGGGTTTCTGGTAATTCATAAACTTGCAAAGGTTCGCCTATTTGCTCGATTCTACCCTCATTCATTAATACTAATCGATGTCCAAGTGTCATCGCCTCTACCTGATCATGGGTCACATAAAGAGATGTGACGCCCAATTCGGATTGCAATCGACTGATTTCTAAACGGACCTGGATCCTTAATTTGGCATCCAGGTTGGACAAAGGTTCATCGAAAAGAAAAACTTTAGGATTTCTTGCAATAGCTCTCCCCATTGCCACTCTTTGTCTTTGTCCTCCTGAAAGCTGGCTCGGTTTACGATCCAGATATTCTTCAATTTGCAGTGTTTCCGCTACTTCTTTAACTCTTCTGTTAATTTCGTCACTACTGATTTTACGATTTTTCAGTCCATACGCTATATTTTTAAAAACGGTCATGTGGGGATAAAGTGCATAGTTCTGAAAGACCATAGCGATATCCCTGGTTCCTGGCTCCTGTTCCGTGACATCCTGTTCATCAATAAAGACACGCCCATCACTGGCTTTTTCCAAACCGGCAACTATCCTTAACAATGTTGATTTTCCACAACCAGAAGGACCTAAAATGACCATAAGCTCACGATCTTTGATACTTAAGTCAATTTCGTCAAGTGCTTTGGTTCCTCCAGGGAAAATCTTTACTATTTTTTTTAATTCAACTTCAGACACGTTTATTTTTCACTTTCTATGAGGCCTTTTACGAAAAGTTTCTGCATTAATAAAATGATCAAAACTGGTGGCAATAGAGCTAATGTTGCTGTTCCCATAATTCTGTCCCAGACTGGCAATGACTCTCCAGTATTCAACATCCTATGAACTCCCATAACAATCGTATAATAATCTTCTTCAGTTGTAACCAGTAAGGGCCAAAGATACTGGTTCCAGCCGTAAATAAATAAAACAATGAATAATGCTGCAATGTTGGTACGAGACATTGGAATCAGTATTTCAAAGAAAAACCTTATGGGCCCCGCTCTATCTATTTTTGCAGCTTCAATCAGTTCTTCTGGAATGGTCATAAAAAATTGCCTGAATAAAAAAGTTGCAGTAGCGGAAGCAATCAGTGGTAAACAAAGACCAGTATACGAATTCAGTAAATCCAGTTTGGCTATGACATCAAAAGTAGGTAATATTCGTACTTCCACAGGAAGCATCAGTGTGATGAAAATAAGCCAGAAGAAAAGCATTCGCATGGGGAACCGAAAGTACACGACTGCATAAGCAGCTAAAAGCGAGACTGTTATCTTTCCTATGGTAATACCAACAGCCATGATAAGACTGTTCATCATCATCTTTCCGACTGGAACTCCACCCGCCCCAGGCAGTCCTTCAGTGATAAGAAAACTATAATTTTCAAGAAAGCGGTCTCCAAACCAAATTGGTAATGGTTTGATAGCCAGAACTTCTCCAGGATGAGTTGAAGCCACAAAAGTCATCCAAACAGGAAAAAGAGTTAAAGCAACCCCAAGAATTAGTACCAAATGTGTAATAAAATTTAGCCAAGGCCTGCGTTCAACCATCAGTATACCACTTTGCGTTCCAAATAGCGGAACTGAAAAAATGTTAAAAGAATAACAATAGTCATCAGTATTACAGATTGTGAAGCAGATGAACCATAATCCTGACCGATAAAGCCCGTATTATAAACTTTGAAGACTAGAATTGAGGTCTCCTGAGCAGGCCCACCATCTGTAGTGGCATGAATTACTCCGAAAGTGTCGAAGGTGGCATAGACCAGATTCATAACTAACAGAAAAAATGTTGTGGGTGACAGTAAGGGGAACGTAATGGTCCAAAACCTTTTAAATGGTCCTGAACCATCTATAGCTGCAGCTTCAATCAATGAGCGTGGTATTGATTGCAAACCAGCGAGAAAAAAAAGAAAGGTATAGCTGATCTGCCTCCATATCGAAGCCACCACCACCAGAATCATTGCTTGTCCACCATTTACATAGTGATTCCAATCAATGCTAAATAAAGACAACCAATAGGCTACGATTCCAACACTCGGATTCATCAGAAAATACCATAATACTCCTGCCAATGCGGGTGCAACAGCATATGGAAGAATCATGGTAGACCTATACATCAAAGCACTTCTAATAACACGATTTGCTGCCACCGCAAATAACAAGCCAATGGCCATGGTAAAAAAAACTACAAGCGAACAGAAAACAAAGGTCGTGTAAAAGGATTTTCGATAGCTCTCATCGGCAAATAGTTCTAGATAATTATCCAGAAAAACAAACTGTCTTTTAAAACCAAAAGCATCTTCAATAAAGAAAGATTGTTCAAGTGCCTGCCACGAAGGCCACAAAAAGAAAACAAATGTGATCAAAATTTGTGGCAAAACTAATAGATAAGGTAAAAACCTATTAGGAAAAGTTACTTGGTTTTTCAAAGGGGGATAAAGAATAAAAAAGGGTGGTCTAAGACCACCCTAAAAAATAATTATCGATTGGCTGCTTCAAACCTTCGCAGCAGTTTATTTCCTCGCTCTACTGCTGTATCTAGTCCTTGACGAGCAGTTTTTTGACCTGACCAAATCGCTTCAAGTTCTTCATTGATAATGTCACGTATTTGGACAAAATTACCAAATCTTAGACCTTTTGAAGCTGGTGTAGGAATGTTTAGAGAAAGCTGTTTAATAGCAGTATCAGTACCGGGATTTGTCTTATAAAAACCTTGCTTTTGTGAAAGTTTATAAGCAGCTGTGGTAATGGGCACATATCCTGTGTTCTGATGCCAGTATGCCTGTTGTTCAGGCTCAGAAAGAAACTTAAAGAATTTTGCCACACCTTTGTATTCTTCTTTCTTGTGACCTCTTAGTACCCAAAGTGTAGCACCTCCGATAATTGAATTCTGTCTTTTTCCTGAAACTCTTGTATCGAGTGGAAGCATGGTTTGACTGAACTCAAAATTCTTAATATCTTTTTTGAATCCACCATAATAGGCAGAAGAATTAATCCAAAAGATACACTCACCATTAACAAACATGCCTCTGGAATCACCGCGGCGACCTCCATATTTGAATAGTCCCTTCTTTCCCATGTTTGCAATTCGCTGAATATTATTTACAACTGGCCCGTTATTAATTAGTAAAGATGTACTCAAACCGCCGAAACCATTTTCTTGCGTGCCGATAGGTATATTGTGCCAGGTTGAGTAATTTTCAATAACTGACCATGACTGCCAACCGAATGACAAAGGTCCACTTACACCGGCATCTTTCGCCTTTTGAGCAGCATCTTCCAATTCTTCCCAGGTAATTGGGACTTCTATGCCCAGCTCCTCAAGTTTTGTTTTGTTATACCATAGCACCGGTGTAGAGGAATTGAATGGCAATGAAAGAAGTTTCCCATCTGTCGTTGTATAATAGGAAATTACCGCAGGAAGATAAACAGATTGATCAAAACTCTCACCAGAGTCACTCATCAATTTATAAACAGGATAAATTGCTCCTTTTCCTTCTGCAGCAATCATGGTTGCAGTTCCTACTTCAAAAACCTGCACTATGTGAGGTTGTTTTTTTGCTCGGAAAGCAGCAATAGCAGAAGTCATAGTTTCCGTATAATTTCCCTTATAGACTGCATTTACTTTATATTCGCTTTGTCTAGCATTAAAATCCGCAGCAAATTTATCAACCATTTCTCCCAGCTGTCCACCCATTGCATGCCACCACTGAACTTCAGTGACCGCAAAAGCTGAAGTTGAAAAAGATGCGAAAATTAGATTTACACCTAACAATAATTTAAAAAATCTCATTCTTACTCCTACGATTTTTAGTTAATATCCATTATTGGACAAAAAAGAACACAAAGCAATTTCGCCTTAAGCTCAATGAACTTGCAAATGTAATTGAAAAATAAAATGTGTCAAGTATTTTTTACAATATTAATCAAAATTTACAATATCTTAATCAGAACCTAACAATAAATTAATATTTTGCTTCTATTTTTAATTAAAAATATTCAAACAAACATAATTTATCTTTGCAAAATTTCTCTAGATATCAATTAAAAAATCATTAAAACGCTCATAGACAGAAGATTACACATTTCTACATATGATTTAAGTACTTTAAAGATTTTAGTGAACATGCTAGTGCTGAAGCACTTAATTGATAGCACTAATTAGAATTAAAGGTATGAAGAGCTAAGAATGAAGTTACTTTCTTATAACATTCTTTGGAGGAAAATCGAAGGTAAGTATTAAAAAACAGTTTATATTTAAGCAGAGAACCCCGAGAACAGCCATTCAACTTCAACGTTTTAAAGCTGTTTTACAAATGATCCGGATTAAATAGACAGCTGAACATAATCAATTAACTGATCCCCCACAGAAAATTAATCATGGATTTTGAGGTTCTACTGAACTTTTTAGTTTTGTGGGAGTTGATTTAATTAGATCTGAAAAAGACATTAATTCTTTTTTCAGTTCTGAAATTGAGGTACGTGGGGCACTAGCAGAATTTATTACAGATTCTTTATTTTCAAGATTCAACTCCAAATCAATTTTTACATCCTTCAGGGAATTAAGTCTTTCAGAATTTTTGTAAGTTGTACTTCGGGATACATTATGTTTGCCTGATGTAGCTACGGAAAGATTCAATCCCTCAGTATTTTTAGAAGTATGCACACTATTTTCACCATTTTTTGAAACAGCTTTCATGTTCTCAATTAATTTTTCATCAGCATCATCTTCTGATGTAAAATTCTGAACTAATGAATGATCTTCCACTCTTAATTCATCATTAATAGTTTCATTGGAATTACTGGTATTTTTTAAATTTTCTGCCTCTGCTATAAAATCAAATAGTTCGGCATTTCTGTTTGAATAATCGATTTCTTTTTCATTAATCAAGTTATCTAATGAAATTTCCTTCGCTTTATATTCTTGCTGTTCTTTGACTGAGTAACCAATATTAGAATTTTCTGAATTAAAATCATTTATTTGAGTTACATTATCCTTTTCTGAGAACTCACCTTCGCTAGCTTCAATTGATTCATCTGATACTTCATGAGTATCAGGATCTTTATTTTCGCTATAATTATTGAGAATTACTTCTTCTTCCTTTATTTCAAAATCTATTTCTTCCGATGGAATTCCCTCTTCAGAGGTTTCTCCAGTGTAGATTGATTCCACATGTTCCTCAGAAATTTCTGAGATTTCTCCCATTGCTTCAGTCTTAGTGAATAAATCTTCTTTTAAAATTATGTTTTCGGTAGGTCCTATAACAGAATCATTTTCCAAATTTTCTTCAGAAAAAACCTGATAAACTTTTTGATCAATTTCAACCTCTAATATTTCTTCAGTTTCTATTATCTCTGCGGTTAATTCATCAATATAATCTGATTCTTTATTTTCTGGTTTTGTTTGATATCCATGAAGCTCCTCAACAATTTCTGAAAACTCTTCTGCAGATACAATTTCATCCAAATCTACTTCCATTTTTATGGGATCTGCATCTACTTCTAAATATTCTGTTACCTGTTCATTAATC
>Ga0208261_1000991_pt1 | contig 10472 bp, 10 predicted proteins | sample Knorr_S7_td_DCM__FD_185595 | JGI IMG/M metagenome (GOLD analysis project Ga0208261, IMG submission 185595) | Marine microbial communities from Southern Atlantic Ocean transect - Knorr_S7_td_DCM_ad_131m_LV_B (SPAdes) (version 3) | ecosystem: Environmental > Aquatic > Marine > Oceanic | place...
AATTAATTTAGAAACTGGAGAATATTCTATTTCAAAAAAATTTAACTTAGGATCAGAAAAAATGGATATTGTAAATTTGATTAATAGAAAAGATAAATACGGAGAATATGCTTGGTCAGTTATTTCTAAAATAATTAAATATGCATCTTCATTGGTTCCAGGAATTACTGATAAATTTAATGATATTGATGAGGCTATGAGATTAGGCTTTAATTGGTCCAAAGGCCCTTTTGAAATATTAAAAGACATAGGAGTTAGTAATTTTTTTGAAAAAATTGACTCTTTTGAAAATAATAAATTTTTAGAAAATCTTTCCAAAACAAAAGATGAAAATTTTTATGGTGAAAGACAATTATATACTGAATTAGAAACACTTGGTAAAATTAAACCTAAAGCAATAAAAGTAGACAAAAATAACTCAGCCGAAATTTATAGATTCGATGATTTTAATATTGTTGAATTCACAACAAAAGCTAATGCATTGGATTATGACTCAATGGATAGTTTAAAAAATGCTACTGATAAACCTTTGATAATAATTAATGAAGCGATGCAATTTTCAGCGGGTGTTAATTTATCATATACGATGGACTTTGCTAATAAAGGAGATTTTAAATCAATTGAGAAATTTGTAAAATACTTTCAAGAAACTTGCAAACACCTAAAGTATTCGAAGTATCCTGTAATATCAGCTCCATCCGGTCTAGCTCTTGGAGGAGGTTTTGAAGTTCTTTGCCAAAGTAATTTTGTTGTATCACATACGAATATAGTTGTTGGCCTTGTAGAGACTATTGTTGGCTTAATCCCAGCAGGAGGAGGATGCAAGGAAATGTTATGGAGATGGTCACAAACTGAAGAAGCAAAAAATGATCCAGATTATGCACCACTAAAAGTATTTGATATTATTGGCTACGCAAAGACAGCCACCTCAGCAGTAGAAGCCGAACCTTTAAAATATTTAAAACCTGAAGATAAAAAAATAATGAGTAGAAATAGTTTACTATCAATTTCAAAAGAAATTTTAGGAAATAACAAAGAATTTCTTCCACCTAAGGAATGTAAATTTAAATTATCTGGAAAACCACTTAAAGAAAAAATGATTAAACTTTTAGAAAAACTTTATAATGATAAGGTTATTTTAGATCATGGTATGGAAGTTGGAATAGAATTAGCAAATGTATTGAGTGGAGGAGAAACCAGTATTGACAAGGAGCTTAGCGAAGATGATTTGTACAAATTAGAACTTGATGCTTTTATGAAACTTATAGAAAGTCAAAAAACTCAAGAAAGAATTAAACATACATTGTCTACTGGCAAGCCTTTAGTAAACTAATAAATTATGAGAAAAAAATTAACAAAAAAACAGATAAAAAATGCATCGGATATTTTAATTTCTTGGAAAAAAAAGATGCCATATTATTATGGTACAGCCATAATCATTGTATTTTTAATAGTGCTATTCAAGTAATTTAAAATAATTAATAAAATCTGGCCTTAAAACATATTGCACTTTATTCCCGACTTTAATTTTTTTTAAAGCATCTAGTCCATAAATTACTTTTCCAATTGGAGTATATTCACCTGCATATAATGGAATTTTTTTTAATGTTATAAAAAATTCACTATCCTCAGTATTAAACTCATCATTTCGAGCAAATGCTACACTTCCTTCATCAAATTTAAAGATTTCATTAAGTTCTGATTTTAAAGTACCTAACCCTGATTTCCCACTTCCAACTTTATAATAATTAATGTTTTCAATATTTCCAAATTCTAGATCTCCTGCTTGTAAAAGTGTACCTTCTATAACTTTATAAAAAGCTGAGCGATTATAAGATCCATTTTGTATTAGATATTTAAATCTTTTAACAGCATTTGGTGAAAGTTTTGGATTAAGTTCTATAATTACATTTCCACATTCTACATTCATAATTGCAATATTTTGTCGATTGATAAATTTAATTTTTTCTGGGTCAACATTTTCAACGAAAAGACACTTGTTTTTTACTATAAAAAAAAAACTAAAAGAAAAAATTCCTAATAAAATTATAAAGGTTAATAGTATTTTTTCAGAAAACGATATTTTTATTTTTTTAATCATTACAACTTAATATTTTTAATTTTTCTTATACCATTTTTTATAAATTCTATTTTATCAAATAATATTGAGTCTTTGTTTGCGATGTTTTTTATTTTTATTTTGTTAGTAATTAAAAAAGAATAAACTTCAGCCATATCTTCTGATGCAATTGATTTAGAATATTCAGTAAGGAAACCATTTGTCTTATTATATAGATCTAAGCCAAGACGATCAGAGCATGTTGAACATTCAGCATATTCAAATGTTTTATCATTAAAATTTTTCCAAATTTTCTCATCAAAAATATCCTCAAAGCTTCCATGAATTATATGAAAAACCTCATGATGTATTACTCTTTCAAAGTATCTCTCATTAAAATTTATATCTAAAATCAATGTTCTTTTTTTATGATCAGGTATTCCTGCAGTATTAATTTCAGAGATATGTAGATTTTCACATAAAACTATAAATCTTAAATTAATTTTATTTAAAAAATCTTTTTCATAGATTGATAGATTTTTTTCAATTAAATTAAATTTATCATCCAAATTTTTTTTATTGGCTTTATTACATCTAATGTTATTTTTATACCCTATGCTAAAATCTTTTTTTGCACTTAAATATTTTAAACCATTTGAATTATTTAATTTATAAACATCTAAATTTGGAATTTTTAATAAATTAAAAATTTCATCAGCTTTTATAGAATTTAACTGTAAAGTTAGAAGTAAAATTAATAGTAATCTCATTAAATAAATATAGACGAAATCGTTTATATAATATTATCTTAGTTTTTTATAAAATGAAAAAAGAAAGAAATAAAGAACCAATTCAGCCAGTAAGTGGAACAAAAGTTCCTAGATATGCTGGACCTAATACATTTGCTAGGTTGCCGGAATTAAGAGATGTTAAAAGCTGTGATGTTGCAATAGTAGGGGTGCCTTTTGATTCTGGAACTAGTTATAGACCAGGAGCTAGGTTTGGACCTCAAAGTATTAGACAGGCATCAAGACACTTAAGAACAAACTATCATCCAAATTATGATGTAGAACCTTTTAAAGTCCAACAAGTTGCTGATGCAGGTGACATTGCATGTAACCCATTTAATATAGATGAAGCAATAAAGCAGATAGAAGTTGGTGCAACTGATCTTTTGAGTAAAGTAGGTGGAATTATAAGTTTAGGAGGTGATCATACTATTGCTGTTCCGTTACTAAGAGCTGCAAACAAAAAAAATAATGGCCCAGTTTCTTTAGTACATTTTGATGCCCATTTAGATACTTGGGATACTTATTTTGGAGCCCCTTATACTCATGGAACTCCTTTTAGAAGAGCAAGAGAAGAAAATTTATTTTTAGACGATGCATCAATGCATGTTGGAATTAGAGGGCCTTTATACAGCAGAGATGATCTCAAGAACGATGAAAGTTTTGGTTTTAAAATTATACATTGTGATGAATTTCAAACTGAAGGTACAGACAAAATTGTTGAAAGAATAAGAAAAAGAGTAGGTGATAATGCTCTTTATTTGTCAATTGATATTGATGTTTTAGACCCAGCATTTGCTCCAGGAACTGGTACCCCTGAGATTGCAGGAATGACTACAAGAGAAATGGTTAATGTTATTAGAGGCTTGTCAGGATTAAATCTTATTTCTGCCGATGTTGTAGAAGTTGCACCTGCTTATGACCATGCAGAAGTTACTTCATTAGCTGCAGCAACAATTGTTTTTGAATTAACCAATTTGTTTGCAAAAAAACAACTATAGGATAAATTTAAATTATGCAGGATAAAAAAAATTTTTATATTAATGGGCAATGGGCATCTCCAATTGAACCAAGATCATTTAAAGTAATCAACCCAGCTACAGAAGAACCTTGTGCCGAAATTTCTCTTGGAGGAAAAAAAGATGTTGATGCAGCAGTAAAATCTGCAAAAAAAGCATTTGAAACTTGGAGTTTTACCTCAAAAGAAGAAAGAATTAACCTTTTTGAAAAGTTGTATGAAATTTACAAAAAAAACTGGGATCAAATGGCAAAAACCATCTCTATTGAAATGGGAGCGCCAATTGATTTTTCAACAGAACTTCAAACAAAAACTGGCGCCAGTCACATAAAATCTTTTAAAAATATTCTAAAAAATTTTAAATTTGAAAAAATTTTAGATGAAGAAAAAAATCAAACTATTTTATATGAACCAAAAGGTGTATGCGCATTAATTACTCCTTGGAACTGGCCAATAAATCAAGTTAATTTAAAAGTAATTCCAGCATTAGCTGCTGGCTGTACAGTAGTTTTGAAGCCATCTGAAATTGCACCTCTGTCATCAATGTTATTAGCTGAAATGATGCATGATGCTGGTTTTCCAAAAGGTGTATTTAATTTAATAAATGGAGATGGTGCGGTTACAGGAGATGCTTTGACTAGCCATCCTGATATAGACATGATCTCATTTACTGGTTCAACCAGAGCTGGTGCTTTAATTTCTCAAAATGCGGCAAAAGATTTTAAAAGAATAAGTTTAGAGCTTGGAGGAAAAGGAGCAAATATTGTATTTAAAGACGCTGGACCGGATGCAGTATCTTGGAGTGTACAAAGATGTTTTAGAAATTCAGGACAGTCTTGTAATGCACCTACTAGAATGTTGGTTGAAAAATCAATTTATAATGAAACAATTGAAAAAGTAAGAGAATTTGCAAATAAAACTAAAGTAGATACTCCAAATAAAAATGGAAATCATATAGGACCAGTAATTTCTGAAACCCAATTTAACAAAATTCAATCTTTAATTCAGAAAGGAATTGATGAAGGTGCTAAATTAGTTACAGGAGGTGTAGGAAAACCCGAAGGTTTAGAAAAAGGATATTATGTAAAACCAACTGTATTTAAAGATGTTAATAATCAAATGGAAATAGCGAGAACCGAAATATTTGGACCTGTGTTATCTATCATACCTTTTGAAAATGAAGATGAAGCTGTAAAAATAGCTAATGATACTCCTTATGGATTAACAAACTATATTCAAACTCAGGATAAAGAAAAAGTCAAAAGGGTCGCTAGAAAATTAAGATCAGGAATGGTTGATGTTAATGGTGTCGGAATTGATGGAGCATCACCTTTTGGGGGATATAAACATTCTGGTATTGGTAGAGAAGCAGGACTAGAAGGCTTAATTGAATTTCTTGAAATAAAATCAGTAGGTGGATTTAATTAATATTTCAATATTATTTCTTCATTTTCCAAATTTTCAATAATAAGATTATCTCCAGATCCTTTTCTATCAACAACAAGGAAATCCATATCCTCAGTAGATATCAACGGAAAATGCCAAACACCAGCTTTGTAATTAACTCCTTTTCCCTTAGGTACTATAAAACATTCAACTTTTTCTAAGTTAGGCTTTTCACCTTCAGGAGCTACAAAAGTTAAAAAAGTTGTTTCTTTCATAGGTATAAAAGCTTGACTTCCTAATGGATGTTTTTCCATCATATCAACTTTCATAGGAAAAGATCTTTTTAATGCTGAAAAAATACTTATTACAGTTTCACCATTTTCGTTAGAGGTATCTAGTTTTGCTACTTCATCAAATCTTTTTGCATAACCATTATTTATTTCAATAGGTTTAATATTTTCAGTTGTTATCATATCTCCAAATTTAGAAAAATTTTCTCTTGTTATAGGCTTTGGTTTTATAATTCTTTCTGTCATTCAGGTTTACCAAAAGCTCTAATTCTTGAAATTCCACCATCAGGAAAGATATTAATTCTAATATAGTTTATTATTTTATTTTTCATTATCTTATTTTTAAAGTTATGTTTTTTGTGTGCATAAAGTTTTACTTTATTTAGAATATGAGGCCATTTATTTGATTTTTTTACAATATTATTTCCTGAAATTTTTGTAGGAATATATGCAGCTTGTAAAGAACACTTATCCGGATAGTTACCCTTAAAATGATGAGTATCCACTTGGATTTTATTTATTTTTCCTGGAGAAGAACATTTAATAATTATCCAATCGAAATTGTTTCCTCTGCTTCTTCTCGTTTCCCAACCATCACCCATATTTTTTCCTATTCCTGGAGCAAGTATATTTTCTGCTCTTCCAAAGTGTTCATTATTACATGCAATTGGTACTGCTCCATTTATAATTGATGTGAGGTTTTGAATTTTATTTTGAGTTTTGTTTTTAATTTTTATTGATCCAAAAACTCTTAATCTAGCTACACCACCATCAGGAAAAATATTTAACTTAATATGTGTAAAATAATTTTTATTTTTTATATTAAAAAAATGGTGACTATTAGCTTTAGTTTTGCTTTTTTTTATAATTGTTATCCATTTTGTTTTTATATCTGGTTTATTTTTTTTACTTTTACAAGCTTGCAAAGAAATTTGATTAGGATGATTGCCAGAAAAATATGAGGTATCAACATCAATTTTTTTTATTAATCCAGGTTTTCCAAACTTTAAAATTAAAAAATCATAACCTTTTATTCTCTTTCTTCTTGTTTCCCATCCATCCATCCATTTTCCATGCTTATCAAAAACGCCTTCTTTATATATAGGTGGCCAAGGATTTATTATTCTTTTAGCAGGTGCAAAAAATTCATCTGTTTTATAAACTATTCTAGAACCAATCCTGGATTGTGCCAAATCAATCAATCCATTTAGGTAAATAATTTTATTTTTTTTCATTTTATTATTTAATTGGGTAATTTTTTATCCAATGTTTTGCAATATCTATTCTTTTACAAATCCAAACATTTTTATGTTTTAAGACATAATCTAAAAACTTTTTTAAAGATCGTATCCTACCTGGTTTACCAATTATTCTACAGTGAAGTCCGACTGACATCATTTTTGGATTTTCTTTACCTTCTTCATATAAAGTATCAAAACTATCTTTAAGATAAGAAAAAAAATGATCCCCAGTGTTAAACCCTTGATTTGTGGCAAATCTCATATCATTATTGTCTAATGTATAAGGAATTATAAGAAGTTTTTTTTTATTTCTAACTTCCCAGTAAGGTAAATCATCACTGTAAGAGTCGCTGTCGTATAAAAATCCTCCTTCTTCAAAAACCAAATCTCTAGTATTGGGGCTGCATCTTCCGGTATACCAACCCAGAGGTCTCTTGCCAAAAATTCTTTTTATTTTATCAATTGCGAGCTTCATATGTTTTTTTTCTACTGTTTTTTTTATATTTTGATAATCAATCCATCTCCAGCCATGTGAAGCTACCTCATAGTTTGCTTTTTTTATTGCTCTACATACATCAGGGTTTTTTTCTAAAGCCATGCCAACACCAAAAATTGTGATAGGTATTTTTTTTTTTTGAAATAATTCATGAAGACGCCAAAAACCTCTTCTTGATCCATATTCATAAAGAGATTCCATATTAACATGCCTATCTTTAACAGGTTTTGCTCCTATTATTTCTGATAAAAAGGTTTCAGAATATTTATCGCCATTTAATATTGAATTTTCTGCACCTTCTTCATAATTCAAAACTATCTGTAAAGCTAAACGAGCTTTATTTGGCCACTCAATTTTAAATTTTTTTGATCCATAACCAATCATATTTCTCGAAAATTTTTTTTTCATAAGAACCTATAGAATATAATTATGAGCACTACTTCAATATAATATTAGTTCATATTGGTTCAAAAATTGAGATAAATTAATTTGTTTCTTAATTTATTGATTTATTTTTAATGCCTTCTAAGAATTTTAAGCATTTTTTTAATTCATTTAATTCAATAAATTCATCTACTTTATGAGCTTGTTGAATTGAACCTGGTCCACATACGGCTGTACTTATTCCAATTTCTTGAAAAAGTCCTGCTTCAGTCCCAAAGGAAACTACCTCTTTAGAATTGTCTCCTGTTATACTAGAAACAAATTCACAAGCTTCAGATCTATCAAGTCTATCAAATCCAATTATTTCCCCAATTATTTCTTTTTTAATTTTTGATTCTGGAAATACTTTTTTCATTTCAGGTAAAAGAATTTCATTAACATATTTATCTAATTGCATATTTAAAAAGACAGCATCATCTTTTACCACAGGTCTTGTTTCCCATTTAACATGACATTTGTCTGAAATTACATTATGTGCAATTCCTCCAAATATTCCTCCAACAGAAAGGGTTGAGTAAGGAGGATTAAATATTGAATTTTTTGGACCTCTATCTTTTAATGTTTCTCTTAACTCAATAAGTTTGTTTACGTATCTAGCAGCATACTCAACTGCACTAACACCTTTATGTGGCTCTGAGCTATGACCAGCCAAGCCTTCAAAATAAGTTGTGTATTCATAACAACCTTTATGTGCATCAATAATTTTCATATTAGTAGGCTCACCAACAATACATATTCCTTTGTTAAATCCTCTTTTTTTTAACTCTTCTATTAATAAAGGTGCGCCTATACACGCTGTTTCTTCATCAAAAGTAAATGAAAAATTTATGTCTCTATCCAGATTTGATTTAGAGAAAATTGGTGCAAATGCTAAAACACACGCAATAAATCCTTTCATATCACATGAGCCTCTTCCATATAATTTATCATCTTTAATAGTGGCTATGAAAGGATCAGATGACCACCCTTTAGAAACAGGAACTACATCAGTATGACCTGATAAAATTATTGGTACTTTTCCATTAGGTTTTTTGGCTTTCAAAGTTGCGAAAAGATTTACTCTTTTCTTATCGCTATCAAATATTTTAAAAGAAGTTGCACCTAGTTTTTTTAAAATATTATCACAATAATTAATTAAAGAATTATTATCTTCACCAGACACTGTCTTGAACGCTATTAAATCTGACAGTATTTTAATTGAGTTTTCATACAATGAATCTAAATTATTTTCTGTACTCATAATTAATATGAACTATATATTAAAATCATGAAAGAACAAATAACCTACGATATTTTTGATAAAATTGATATTCGTTTAGGAACAGTCATATCTGTTAAAAAAAATGAAAAAGCAAGAAAGCCCTCATTAGTAATCGAAGTTGATTTTGGTGAAGAAATAGGAATAAAACAATCTTCTGCCCAAATTACTCATTATTATAATGAAGATAATTTAAAAGGAAAACAAGTTGTTGGTGTGTGTAACTTTCCAGAAAAAAATATTGCTGGAGTAAAATCACAGTTTCTTGTTTTAGGAGCAATCGAAGAGGATGGAAAAGTAGTTTTGCTTCATCCATCTCAGGCTGCAAAAAATGGTCTAAAAATTGCTTAGGAAAAATTATGCATCCAGAAATAATTTCAATTTGCCTTTTTTGGTTTGTAACTGCTTTTACACCTGGTCCAAATAATATTGTTGCATCATATTCAGGTTTTAATTTTGGAATAAAAAAAACAATTCCTCATATACTTGGAGTAACATTAGGTTTTACAGCTTTAATCATTTCATTAATAATTGGATTGATAAATATTTTTAAAATTTATCCCAATATTCAAGAAGTATTAAAATATTTAGGAACATTATTTTTATTATATTTAGCGTTTAAGATTTCATTTTCGAGTTCCGATAACAGTTCTAATTCAGAGAATCCGGTCAAATTTATAGAAACTTTTCTATTTCAATTTTTAAATCCAAAAGGAGTGATAGTTGGAATTATAGTTGTATCAACTTATATACAAGTAGATGAAAACTATGTTAATTATTCATTACAAGTAATTATTTTGGCTTTGCTTTTTTCAGTTACCAGTATTACATCATGGACTTTAGTTGGTAGATTCTTAAGGAAATTTGCGACAAATGAAAAATTTATTAAATATTTTAATTATGCTATGTCAGTACTTCTTATATTAAGCATATTTACATTTTATTTATAATATTATGAAACCAGGAAATAAAAACTCTTATAACTCATTAAAGTCATTAAATATTAATGGCAAAGAATATAAGTATTATTCTCTTTTAGAAGCCGAAAAAAATGGTTTAAAAGATATTTCTAAATTACCAAAATCATTGAAAGTTCTTCTAGAAAATTTGCTTAGATATGAAGATGACTTAACTGTAACTAAAGATCAAATTGATTCAATTAAGAATTGGCTTAAAGAAAAAAAATCCAAAACAGAAATTGCATATAGACCAGCTAGAGTTTTACTGCAAGATTACACTGGAATTCCTGCTGTAGCTGATCTTGCGGCTATGAGAGAAGCGGTTAAAAAAAAAAATAAAGATCCGAATACTATAAATCCTCTTTCAAAGGTTGACCTAGTTATTGATCATTCTGTTCAAGTTGATCAATCTGCTAAATCAGACTCATTTGAAAAAAACGTAGATATAGAATTTGAAAGAAATGGAGAACGATATTCCTTTTTAAAATGGGGACAACAAGCATTTAATAATTTTCGTATTGTTCCACCTGGAA
>Ga0208261_1000992_pt1 | contig 10470 bp, 12 predicted proteins | sample Knorr_S7_td_DCM__FD_185595 | JGI IMG/M metagenome (GOLD analysis project Ga0208261, IMG submission 185595) | Marine microbial communities from Southern Atlantic Ocean transect - Knorr_S7_td_DCM_ad_131m_LV_B (SPAdes) (version 3) | ecosystem: Environmental > Aquatic > Marine > Oceanic | place...
CTCAAAAAATTCTTAAATTATGTAACTGGTTTTGATAAAGTATGGATTTGCAAAAGAGAAGATATTGCAAGGTACTGGATTAAAAACCACAATATATAATTTAATTTGTTGAACTTTCAGAAACATAATAAGCAACTGCATTTATCTCTTCCTCGGAAAGTATTTCAACAAATGATGGCATTACACCGATGCCATTGGTAACTGAATTAACAACTCTGCCTATATCTGGTTTTATTTCATTTAAATTTGGCCCTATATTACCAACTGCATTTGCGTCTTTAAGTGAGTGACAGGCACCACAATTTCCAGCATTTAAAAAAATATCCTTTCCTAAATCAAATTTTTCATCAGAAAATGTTTTGTTAAACAATAATAAATTGAATAATAATAAAAAAATAAGTTTTGTTTTCATAAGTCTAAAATAACTATTTTATTTATTCTTCGATTTATTTCAAAAATTATATTAAAACAATCATTTATTATGAAAATATTTGACTGTTTTATGTATTTTGATGAAGAAATAGTCCTGGATGCAAGGCTAAACTGCCTAAATCCACACGTAGATTATTTCATAATAATTGAGTCCTGTTTCACTCATCGTGGAGATAGGAGAGAATTAAATTTCGATATTAATAAGTATAAAAAGTTCAAAGATAAAATTATTTATAAAGTCTATGACAAGATTCCAAGTGAAATTGACAAGGTTTTTGAAAATGATGATGAAACTACAAAATCCATTAAATATATTATGAATGCTCTTTATAGAGAAAATGGTCAAAGAAATTACATAAGTGAAGGAATTAAAGAAGCTAATAATGAAGATTTAATATTGGTTTCAGATGTAGACGAAATACCTAATTTATCAAATATTGATCTTAAAACAATTAGTGAAAAAATAATCTTCTTTAAACAAGATATGTTTTATTACAAATTTAATTTAAAAATTCCAAATTTTAAGTGGACTGGAACAAAAGCATGTAGAAAAAAAGATTTGATAAATCCACAATGGTTAAGAAATATTAAAGATCGTAAATACCCTTTTTATAGACTTGATACTTTTTTTTCCAAAACAAAATATATGGATATAAAGTTCATAGAAAAAGGAGGATGGCATTTTTCTAATATTAAGACAGCTGAAGAAATAGAACATAAATTAAAATCCTACCTTCATCACAGAGAATTCGATGTAGAATCATTAACAACTGAAGAAATTAAAAAAATAATGGAAAATAAACAAGCTATTTACGATTTAACTGTTGATAAAAGACAAAATAAAATAGGAACTGGAAGTAAATTAGTCAAACTTGGATTTGAAGAGTTGCCAGAGTATATTAAAAATAATAGAGAAAAATATAAGAATTGGTTAGATTAAAAAGCATCTAATACTGTATCGGTTTATCATCAATAGATCTCCATAAGTACCATGTGGCAACTGAACAATATGGTGAAAATCTTTTATATAATTTATTTATAAAAGTTTTTGGTGGTAAGTATTTTTTTTTATAATTTTTAGATATAGCTCTTAATAATCCTATATCTTGAATGGGCCATATATTTTCTCTATTAAAAGTAAAAAGTAATATCATCTCTGCAGACCATCTACCAATTTGTCTTAAACTTGATAGATAGATAATTGCTTCTTCATCATTCATATTTTTTATTAATTTTGGATTAAATGATTTGTTAACAAATTTAATTGAAAGTTCTTTTATTCCTCTTACTTTTTGTCTGCTTAAGCCACACTTTTTAAGTTTTTGAGTACTAATTTTTTTTACAATTTTAGGATTAATTTTTCCATTACAAGTCTTATAAAATTTTTTAAATACCGAATTAGCAGCAGAAACGCTAATTTGCTGACCTATAATACTTTTGCATAAAGAAAAAAAAATATCTTTTCTGGTAGTTAAAGTTTTATCTCTATATTTTTTTATTAAAATTTTCATTTTATTATCTTTTTTAGATAGATAATTTTTTGCCTTATTCCAATATTTGGGAGAATTAGTCATGCCTAGGAACAGAAACTTGTTTTTTCAAAATAATTTCCCTTCTAAAAATAATTATTGATGAAATAATAACTAATAATGCACCTGATAAAGTTTTAATTGTAGGTACTTCATCCCAAATAAAATAACCAAAAATTATCGCAAAAACTAATGCCAAATATTTCAAAGGCGTCACAAGAGAAACTTCAGAAAATTTATAAGATTGACTTAACCATAAGTTTGCAACGCCTCCAAAAACTCCTATTAAAGACAGTAAAAACAAATCTTGAACATTAGGCATTATCCATCCAAAAGGTATTGTGAATAAACTTACAATTGTTATTGCGGCTGAAAAATTAAGAGAAATAAGCCATACAGGTTCAGTTGTTGAAAGTTGTCTAATGGCTATAGCCACATACGATAATCCTAAACAAAAAATTATTGGATAAATATAATATATGTTTAGAGAACTAAAACCTGGTTCGGTAATAATTATAATACCAAAAAAACCAACAAACACTGCAAGCCATCTATAAAAACCAACTTTCTCGCTTAAAAAAAATATTGAAAAAATTGTAGTAAAAATAGGTGCTGCAAATGAAATACTAACAACCGTAGCTAATGGCAAATTTCTCAATGCAATAAAAATAGCTATAAGAGCTATTAATCCAAATACACATCTTAAAAAATGTAAACCAGCCCTTTTCGTATAATAAAAATTTTTAACTCTTTGTTTTGGAATTATAAAAAAATAAAATAATACCCCAAAAAAACCTCTAAAAAATAATACTTCACCTAAAGGATAGGTATCAGACCATTTAACAATTAAATCCATTATGGAAAACGCACAAACAGATAGAAACATGTATAAAAAGCCCAATTGATTTTTGGAAAGCATAAGAATAACTTTAGTTTAAAAAAAACAATAATCAATGGAAATAGCAATTTTAGCATTAGGATGTTTTTGGGGGCCAGAAATAAAATTTAGTAAACTTAGAGGTATAATAAAAACTGAAGTTGGTTATTGTGGTGGAAATAACCAAAACACCACTTATAAAGACGTATGCTCTGGTGATACAAATCATGCTGAAGTTGTTAAATTAGAATTTGATACTAATTTAATTTCTTATGAAAAGATTTTAGATTATTTTTTTGAAATTCATGATCCAACAACATTAAATTCTCAAGGTCCTGACTTTGGAACTCAATACAGAAGTGAAATATTCTATCTAGATAACAATCAAAAAAATATTGCTGAAAAGGTTTTGGAAAAAAATAATAAAAAATTGTTAGGTAAAATTGTTACACAATTATCATTAGCAAAAAATTACTGTCGAGCTGAAGAATATCATCAAAAATATTTAGAAAAAAAATAATATGTCTTTAGTTTCAACTGATTGGTTAGAAAAAAATTTAAAAAAAGTTAAATTAATTGATTGCTCTTGGCATTTACCAAATTCCAAACGAGATCCTTATAAAGAGTATATTGATGGTCATATACCTAACGCAATATTTTTTGATTTAGATAAAAATTCAGATCAAAACACTGATTTACCTCATATGTTGCCAAACAAAAATTCATGGGAAAAAATTTTATCTTCAATGGGAATTTCCAATGAAGATAATATAATCATTTATGACAATTCCGATCTTATAAGTTCTTGCAGGTGTTGGTATACTTTTATTTATTTTGGACATAACCCAAAACTTGTTAGCATATTAAATGGAGGTTTAAAAAAATGGAAATTAGAAAATAAATTAATTAGTAATAATACAATAAAAATTAATAAATCAAGTTATGTTGCAAAAGAGAATAAAGAATTAGTTAAAGATAAAAATCAAATAGATGAAAATATTTTAAAAAAAAGATTTAAAGTTATAGATGCTAGGAGCAAAGCAAGGTTTGATGGTAAAGAAAAAGAGCCTAGAGAAGGCATCCGTAGTGGATCAATACCAAATTCTTATTGTTTACCCTTTAAAGAATTAGTAAATAAAAATTATACATTTAAAGAAAAAAATGAAATTTCAAAAAAATTTAAAAACATTTTAAAATCTGAAATTTCTAGTAATGTTGTTTTTTCTTGTGGTTCTGGTGTAACGGCGGCAGTTTTAGCTCTTGCATATTCTTTAATTGATAATACATATAGACCAGTTATTTATGATGGATCATGGGCAGAGTACGGAAAAGATTAATATATGAAAGCATCAAAAAAAATTTTATCTTTAATTATTGTTTTTTTCTTAATTATTGCAATTGTAATTGTTGCAAGAACAGTTATTGGAAATCATTTTCAAAAAAAATTTAGTAAAAGACCACCTCCAGGAATTATAGTTTTTAAAGTTTCCGAAAAATATTTCTCAGAAAAAATCGAAAGTTTTGGTACAGCAATACCAAAAAAAACAGAATCTTTTAGAATTCAAAAAAATAATTTAGCATCTGAATTAAAATTGCAAAACTATGTAGATAAAGGTTCTGTTATAGTTAAACTTAAAGATAAAAATATATTAGCCCCTTTTAGTGGCATATTAGGTTATAGAGGCCTTACTGAAGATGTTTTGGGATCAGATAATTCAATAATTATCACTTTAGATGATAGTTCAATAATATATGCTGACCTTAAAATTCCCGAAGCTTTTGCTTCAGTTATTAAAAAAGGTTTACCCATAGATGCAAAGTTTTCTGGATATAAAAATAAAATTTATAAAGGTGAAGTAGATGGTTTTTCAAGTAGAATTAACGCAGATACTAGAAGTCTTTTAACTAGAATTAAAATTGATAATGAAAAATTTGAATTAATTCCAGGTTCGCTATTGGAAGTCACAGTAAAATATAATGAACGTAGGTCTTTGGGAGTTCCAGATACTAGTGTTATGCTAGAGGGAGATAATGCCTACGTTTACAAAGTAGTTGAAAATAATAATGTAAATAAAATTAAAATTGAAACCGGAATCAGAAATAAAGGATCGGTTGAAGTTATATCTGGACTAAATGAAGGAGATATAATTGTTGCTGAGGGCTTAAAAAAAATAAATCCTAAAGGCAAAATCAAACCAATAAATAAATAATGTTTATAACTGATATAAGTATAAGAAGGCCAGTAGTTGCATGGGTTATGTCTCTTATATTGATTGTGTTTGGAATTTTTGTTTTTTGGAAATTACCTGTTAGAGAGTTACCATCTGGAATACAGCCACCAGTAGTACAAATAAAAGTCGACTATAAATCTGCATCTGCTCCAATAATAAATCAAGAAGTAACACAAGTTATCGAAGATGTAATAGGTGGTGCAGAAGGTATAAAAAATATTGATTCTGTTTCTGAGAATGGAAGAAGTACAATTAATATTGAATTTGATACAGACATCAATTTAGATAATGCAGCCAATGACATAAGAGAAAGAGTTGCAAGAGTTGTAGATAATTTACCAGATGAAGCTAATGCTCCACAAATACTAAAACAAGCTGCTGGTTTTACAACAACAATGTGGCTAGCTTTATCATCATCAACTTGGACTGACTTAGAGCTTGGAGATTATGCTGAAAGATACTTAGTTGATGATTTTTCAAGTGTTAAAAATGTTGGAAGAATTTTAGTTGGAGGTTTGAGAGAATTAAGTGTCAGAGTTTGGATTGATCCAATAAAATTAGCTGCTAATAATTTAACAGTTCAGGAAGTTGAGTTAGCTTTAAGAAATGAAAATGTAAGCTTACCTGCAGGAACTTTAGAAGCAAACAATATAGATTTAACTTTAAATCTTGATAAATCTTATACCAATATAAATCAATTAAAGAATCTTCCTGTAAAAAAAAATAAAAATAACATAGTTAGATTATCTGATGTCGCAAATATTGAACTTGGTCCAGTATCTGAAAAGACTCTTTTTAAAGCTCAAAAAAAAAATAAACTTGATTTAAAAACTGTTGGTATTGGAATATATGCTAGAAGTGGTGCATCAACAGTAGAACTATCAAAAGATATAAAAAAAAAAATTACTGAAGTAAAAAAAATATTACCAGAAGGATTAAACTTAGAAATTGCTTTTAATAGAGCAACTTATGTTGGCGAGGCTATTGAAGAAGTTTACAAAACTTTACTTATAGCTTTTATTTTAGTTGTAATAATTATTTATTTATTTTTAGGAAATTTAAAAGCTGTAATTGTACCAGCAATTGCTTTACCTGTAAGTCTTATTGCTTCTTTTCTTGGAATTTATCTATTTGGTTTATCAATAAATATATTTGTTTTACTAAGTTTTATTTTAGCTATTGGTATTATAACTGACGACTCCGTCATAATGACTGATGCAATTTATAGAAGAATTGAAAATGGAGATAAGCCTCTTGTAGCTGCACATAAAGGTTCAAGGCAGATTACTTTTGCAATTATAGCAACCACTTTAATACTTATTGCAGTATTTATTCCATTAATTTTCATTGAAGGTATTGCAGGAACTTTATTTAGAGAGACCGCAATTGCTTTGTCTTTTTCGATTGTTGTATCATCTTTTGTCGCACTAACTTTGTCACCAATGCTAGGCAGTAAATTCCTAAACATTAAAACTAAAAAAACAAAAGTTGCAGAAAAATTTTATAATTTTTTTAAATCATTTTCAAAATTTTATAATCAAACACTACTTTATTGGCTGCCTAAACAAAAAATGATAATTTCTTTTATTTTAATAATTATAATTTCATCAGTATTTCTATTTAATTTTTCTAAAAAAGAACTTCTACCCATGGAAGATAGAGGTGCTTATCTTATCATAGGATTTACAGATGAGGGTAGCTCTTTTGAATATACTCAAGAAAGAGCTCAAGATATCGAAAAAAAATTAATACCTTTATTACAAGAAGATAATAGTCCTTACAGAAGATTTATAATGAGAGTGCCAGGATTTGGTCGATCAAGCAATTCCTTCAACAGTTTTATAATTATAGCTTTATTAAATCATTGGGAAGATAGAGATAAAAGTTCTCAAACAATTATGCGAGAGGCTATTGGAAAAATAGTAACTAACCCACAGGCTATTGCATTTCCAATTTCTCCACAATCAATTAGAGTTTCAAATTATAATAAACCTGTACAAATGGTTATTTTAGGAAGTACATATGAAGAATTACAAAAAGTACAAAATGAAGTAATTGCCAAACTAAGACGAAACAAAAACTTATCTAGAATAGAATCTGATTATTCAAAAAATAAACCTGAAGTTAAATTAATTATTAATAAAAATAAAGCTAAAGATCTTGGTATATCTACTGAACAAATAGGAAAAACTCTTGAAATACTTTATGGAGGAAAAACTGTTACGACATTTAACAAATTAGGTAGAGAATATCCAATAATTTTACAACAGTATCTAGATGATAGAAGAAATAAAGAAAGTTTGGCTAAAATTTTTGTCAGATCTGAAAATAATTCTAAGTTGATCTCTTTAGCAAATTTAGTTGATTTTAAGGAAGAAGGATCAGCAAAAGTTCTTTCTAGATATAATAGACAAAATGCGGTTACTATTTCTGCAAATATTAATGAAAACTATTCTCTTGCAGAAGCAATTAAGTTTTTAGAAAAAACTATGCAAGAAGTAGCGCCTGAAAAACAAATTACCTGGAAAGGAAAGTCGGAAGAATTAAAAGAAACTACAAATGAATTGTATATTATATTTGCACTAGCTTTATTGACGGCATATTTGGTTATGGCTGCTACCTTTAATTCATTTATACACCCATTTATAATAATAATGACTGTACCACTTGCCGTATTTGGAGGTTTAGTATTTGTTTTATTCTTAAATAGTTCAATAAATATTTTTTCCCAAATAGCACTAGTAATTTTAATAGGAATATCAACAAAGAATAGCATCTTAATAGTAGATTATGCTAATCAACTAAGAGCAACTGGGAAAAATATTGAAAATGCTATTAAAGAATCTTGCGAATTAAGATTTAGACCAATTATGATGACTTCATTAAGTACTATGATTGCGATGTTACCACTAGTAATTGGAAATCTCGGACCTGGAGCTGGTGAAGGATCAAGACTAGCTGTTGGATCAACTATATTAGGAGGAATGATAATTTCTACATTCTTTACCTTATATATAACACCAACAATGTATTTGCTGCTTGCAAAAAATACAAAAAGAATTGACTCAATAGATATTGAACTAAAAAAACAATTAAATTAAAAAATAATATATTTTCTAGTAGTTAAATATTTTCCACATTTTGAAAGTTGTCTCTTGTATTTATCTGACTGATTTTTAACTTTTTTTGCTAGTAAAATCACCTTTTGATTTTTTTTATAATTTTTGTAATTGCCCCACCCTTCATGATAAGCAATATATTGTCTAAAAGAATCTTCTTTAGATATTTTTAATATTTTCTCAGTTTTATTTGTATACCAGCCTATAAAATCAACACTATCCTTAAATCTAGATCTGGTGGCTAGAGGTTTGTTTGTTTCTTTTTTATATTGTTTCCAAGTTCCTTTAACTGCTTGAGAATATCCAAATGAGCTTGAAGGTCTTTTATAGGGAATTACTTTAAATATTTTTTGTCTATTAGGTTTTGCAAGCCAATCAAAATCCGACTCCATTTTAATTATAGCGAGCTGTAAATGTATTGGAGTTCCCCATTTTTTTTCAGCTTTCTTTGCATGTTTATACCAAAGGTATCTTTCTGAAAAAATTGAGCAACCGTCAGCAGTATTTTTAGGTATAGATGAACACGATACAAGAATAAAAAATATTAAAATTAAAAAAATATTTTTATTTTTTAGCATTCTTTCTCCAATCCCATGGCATTTCGAATTTTCCTTGCCATATTCCTTTTTTATCATTTTTTGCTTCAATTTCTTCACTTAAATATTTTTTAGAATATTTTTGATATGATACAGCATATCCATTTCTCACCAGCCACGAGTTAATATTTAATTTATTCCTGAAACAAATGGCTAATTTTCTTTGATATCTATCTTTTCCCTCAACATGGCATTTAATAATATTTTTATTTATTAGTTTTTTTAATTTTTCTGTTGATATTTCTCCACACGGATATTTTTTTTTAAACGAAATGAATGAAATAGTTAAAAAAATTTTCTCACACAATTGTTTTTTTTCAGGGGCATCAATTCCGAAAAGTCTAATTTTATTATTATTAATTTTAATAGTATCTCCGTCTGTAACAACTGCTGATCCTGAAATTATTTCACTTTGAGAATTTTGTAAAAATAAAAAAATAAAAAATACAGTACTAAAAAAATATTTTTTTTGCATAATATATAATATACGTAATTAATAACGATATAAAGACACCAATAATATTCCCGTATAAGTCTGAAATCTGAAAACTTCTTTCAGGAATTATTATATGTAACAATTCCAAAAATATTGAAATCGAAAATAAATAAAAAATTATTAAATTTTTTTTTTTTTTAAAATAACAAAAAAAACCAAATAAAGATAAAAATGTAAAAGCGTAAATATGATTTGATGAAATTTCTGAAAAACTAAAAATAAAATCTTTTGTTAACTGGGGTTGTTTACTAACATTTCCATATAATAACAAACCTAATATGCTACCTGGATATAAATAAACAATAAAAAATAATATATTTAATATGTGAAAAAATAATTTTGCCATATACTAAATAATCTTATAAATAAAATTTAGTAATGAGTCATTTAATTTTAGTAAGGCATGGACAAAGTGAGTGGAATTTACAAAAAAAATTCACTGGTTGGGTGGATGTTGATCTAACTCCCCTGGGTAAATTAGAAGCATGTAAATCGGGCGAAGTAATAAAAAATCAAAATATAAAAATAGATTATTTTTTTTCATCATTTCAACTCAGAGCTATAAATACATTAAAGCTTATACAGAACACTTTAAGAAATAATGATCAATCAATTAAGGCATGGCAACTGAATGAAAGACATTATGGAGCACTCACAGGTTTAAATAAAGATGAAATGAAAAAAAAATTTGGAGAAAAAAAAATACTCGAATTTCGAAGATCCTGGAATATAAAACCTGATCCATTGAACAAAAACAGCCCATATCATCCAAGTAACATTGAGGTATACAAAAATTTGCCAAAAGAAAATATTCCTGACACAGAGTCCTTGGAAGATACTTATAATCGAGTAGTTAATTATTTTATAAAAAATATACAAAAAAAATTACATGAGAAAAATAATATTTTAATTTCAGCTCATGGAAATTCTCTTAGAGCATTATGTAAATTTTTATTTAAACTTGATGAAATTCAGATAACAAAACTTGAAATTCCAACTGGCAATCCTCTTATGATTACATTTGATGAAAAAAATAAAATTTCTAAATGTAGATATTTGGATCAAGAAAGAGCTCAAGATTTATTAGTTTTTTAGCAATTCTTGATAAATTCTTAAATCGGTTACATGATAAAATTTATTCTTACTTTCATGACCAAATAGTTTATTTTGTAGAAGTAAATCATTCCATA
>Ga0208261_1000993_pt1 | contig 10469 bp, 10 predicted proteins | sample Knorr_S7_td_DCM__FD_185595 | JGI IMG/M metagenome (GOLD analysis project Ga0208261, IMG submission 185595) | Marine microbial communities from Southern Atlantic Ocean transect - Knorr_S7_td_DCM_ad_131m_LV_B (SPAdes) (version 3) | ecosystem: Environmental > Aquatic > Marine > Oceanic | place...
AGATGAGGCACTTGGAGTTGTTCGTCACGCAATGGAATTAGATGATGCAGGAGCTATTGGACTTGAAGTAGAAGTGATACCGCCAAAAGTTGCTGAAATAGTTACTAAAAAAGTTAAATTATTAACTATTTCAATGGGGAGTGGTTCTACTTGCGATGGACAATATTTATTTTCACAAGATGTATTAGGTTACACAGAAGGGCATATGCCAAGACATGCTAGAGTGTATAGAAATTTTAAAGAAGAATTTTCTAAATTGCATAAGCAAAGAGTAGATGCTTATAAAGAATATATAAAAGATGTAGAAAGTAAAAAATTTGATGATCCAAAAATTACTGTTGGAATTGAGGATCGAGAATATGATAAATTTTTAAATTTAGTTGAAAAAATTTAAGTAGGTTTTTTTTGGAAAATAATATTAACTACAATATAGTTATATTGGGTGGTGGACAAACAGCAGCACATGCTGCGACTACTATAAGGCAAGAAGATGAGTCTTCTAGTTTGGCAATTATAACTAATGAAAACTATTTGCCTTACGAAAGACCCCCTTTATCAAAATCTTTTCTTTTAAATAAAGTAAAGGAGAGTGATTTTTTATTTTACAATGAAGATCACTATAAAAAATTAAACATTGATATTTTAAAAAATGAAGAGGTAATAAATATTGATTTTGAAAAAAAATTACTTGAATCAAAAAACAAAAAAATTACTTATACAAAACTATTAATTGCCACAGGATGCAAAAATAGAACTCTTGATCTAGAAAATGTAAATTCAGATGATGTATATTATTTAAGAGATATCAATGAGAGTATTCAAATAAAAAATAAATTAGATTTAGCTAAAAATATATTAATTATTGGTGGTGGTTTTATTGGTTTAGAAATTGCTTCATCAGCTAATCAACTTGGTAAAAATGTAGATGTGATTGAATTAGCAGATAGTTTGATGGGAAGAATTGTTCCTAAAGAAATTGCAACTATTGTTAAAAATAAACATCAAAAAAATGGTGTTAATGTTCACTTAAATACAAAAATTATTTCTACAACAAAAATTGACGATGGATATGAAATTAATCTCAGTGATAACTCGTTAGTAAAATGTGATATGATTATTGTAGGAATAGGTGCCATGCCTAACATAGACATATTTAAAGATTCACCATTAAAAATAGATAATGGTATACTCACAGATCAAAATAATAAGACATCAATTGAGAATGTTTTTGCTGCCGGTGATGTTGCTAATTTTTTTCATCCCATATACGAAGAAAATATTAGATTAGAATCATGGAAACATGCCCAAAATCACGGTGTTGCAGCTGGTAAAAATATTACTGGAATTAAAACAGAATATAGAGATATTCCTTGGATGTGGTCTGATCAATATGATCTTAACTTACAATTAACCGGCAGGTGTGACCAATATGATTCATTCATCAAAAGAGGAAAAGATGAAAATGAAGGAATTATTTATTTTTTTATAAAAAATAATAAAATTGTTGGAGCTTGTGGATTAGGTATAGGAGGTAAAATAGGTAAAGATATTAGATTAGCAGGAATGTTATCAGAAAAGAAAGTTGAAATTGAAGAAGATTTCTTATCAGATCCCTCTTCAAAATTAAATAAGCTGCTAAAGAAATAATTAAAAATTAAACTAGTTATTTATTTAATTTTATATTATTGAAATTTGTCTTTTTAAAATTAAATACATACAAATATGAATAGTGAAAACAAACAATGGATTGAGGTAGGTACTACTGACCAAATAGACATGGAAGATTTAATTCGTTTTGACCATGAAGGTAAGACATATGCTATTTACCACATAGAAGATGGTTTTTACGCTACCGATGGTATTTGTACACATGAAGCAGTACATCTAGAAGAAGGGATAGTAATGGACGATGAAATTGAATGTCCAATGCATCAAGGAATATTTAATATTAAAACTGGAAAAGCTATGGGACCACCAGTTTGTATAGATCTAAAAACTTATCAAGTGAAAGTTGAAGAAAATAAAATTTTTATTGAAATTTAATTAAATTCGTTACCAAGATTATAAGTATCTAATCTTTTCTGCATTTTTTTATCAGCCTCAACTGATCCATCATGAAAAGATCCAAATATTTTATCTAATGGAATAATGCCATCTGAATAATTAACTTCAAAATATTTATGGTGTAAATAATGATTATAAATACCAATATCTACTGCTGAGTCTTTTCCTGTAACAATTTTATCAAAACCTGTATGACCTTGAGAAGGTGCTACGCCTAAACGAATAGCAATAAACATCATATGCATAGGATGAGAAGGTATAAGAGCAAAAATCCATATACCAGCAAAATAAATCATATGTTCAACTGGATGCATCGCAATGCCACTCCATGGTTCTGGATTTGTATATCTATGATGTAAATAATGAACCCATTTATATAAAAATTTTACATGTGTAAGTCTGTGTGCGAAGTAAAAATGAATTTCATGAATTACAGGTGTTAAGAACATCAAAACAACAAACCATATTGGGTGCATTGAAGCATCAATCCATGGAATTTTTCCACTAGAATAAAGCCAAAGCATTAATGTTTCATATAATGTCCAAATAGGAACTCCACTTGCAAAAGTCCAAAAAATGCTATCCAATGTTTGACTTTTGAACATAAAAATAGAACTTTTATTATCTTGCGGCCATCTTTTATTATATTTAAACTCAGTACTTTGAGTTTTTTTCATATACAAAAAGAAATACCATGCACTTACTATGATGATAGTTAACGCTACATTTCGAAGAAAGACTAATGCCATCCAGTCAATGGACAAAGTTGACATAGTTTCAATTGATGGTGTTAAATAAAACCAAGCAATAACAGTAATAGCAACATATCCTGCATTCCATGGAAAAATAAAGCCAGGATAACCAAAAAGCCATTTTAGAAAAACCCAAACTTTGAATGGCCAAACTAATACTGGACCATAATTCAATTTTTTATTAGGTCTCCAAAATCCTCTTTTATCTCTATTTCCTAATGCTGATTCATCCATAATTAGTGAGATTTATTATAAATTTTTAAAAAAAAAATTATTAAATTTATAAATAAAAACTATATCTATTTTGTAAAAAAATGAGATTTGTTAGCTTTTATGGGGATTTTTATTAAATAGTTCAACTAACTAAGCTGGAACTTTTACAGGAATTTTCCACTCTGGATCCCTTGCCTGTTTAAATACAGCAGGTAAAATTTCTTTATACGCTCCCCACAAACCTTTTCTGGCTGGAGGCATTTGATCTTTAATCATTTCATGAAGTTTAGGTAAATTCCAAGATGGTACCTGTGGAAACATATGATGTTCAATATGATATTCCATTTGCCAATATAAAAAACTAAAAATTGGATTAAGGTAAACTGTTCTAGTGCTGTGTCTGTGATCTTTAATATCTTCTTTTAACCCAGTGTGCTGGGTTAGACCAAATAACAATATTAGAGTTTTTCCATATAAATTTGGAAGAACTATAAATAACATTGGTAACCAAGTTTGATATATTATTGATATAACTATCGTTGCTACCCAAATAAAAACATGGCTTCTACATGACCATCGACATAATGATCTATCTTTTTCAGGAACAACAGTTTTCATAACTTCAGTTGTAACACCAAAGGCATGTTTAATTGTTTCCCAATGAAGAGTCTTATGAAAAAACAAAAAATTAGCAAAAGGAATATAATAACAAAAGAAATAAATTAAATCTGTTGGTTTTTTAACCGCAACTTCAAAATCATATGGATCATTAAAAAGAGTATAAGAATGGTGATGAAAATGTGAATGTCTCCATCTCACAGGTTCAAAATTATCCATATATCCAGCTATCCAATAAAAAAAATCGTTCCAAAATTTAGATTTAAAAGCAGTTCTATGCCCTGTTTCATGCCATAGAGCGTCACTGCAACCCCATATATTTCCATAAATTATAAAAAATAATAATGACCACCAAGTTCCCCATGTGGCATAAGCTAAATAGCCTGCAATAAATAAACTGCCAAAGTAGATAATCATATGCTTCCATCCTTGCCAATCAGATTTTTTGCATAAAGCCTTAAATTCTTTCTTATCAACTACACAACGATACCAAGAGTTTAAAGCTTCTACTTCCATAATGGATTACTTAGCACAAAACTTAAATAAGGAAAATATTTTTTTAGATTTTATTTTTTAGGAGTAATTTTACTTTTTCTTCACTAAAAGCTTTAGGTTGTTCACAGGTTGAACGTAATTCAATTTCTTTTTTTTCTTCAGCAGCAATCATAGTTGACTCTATCATATCTAAAACATGGAGGGCTAATTCTCCATTACATTTATGTTTAAGTTTATTTTCAATAGCATAAATCATTTCTGATAATCCAATACCTCTATAGTTTGATTGTTTAGGTGCTTCATTGCTACGGCCACTATGATTAATAATATTAGTTTTTCCTAAAGGCATATTCTCTACTGACAAATCTTCCCAATCACTACCAAGCTTATATGAAACCTTAACAGGCCCTCCAAACATATTAGGGTCTGGGACTATGATTGATCCTTTTGTTCCATATAATTCCATGTGATTTCTCAGATGGTTCTCAACATCAAATGAAATAAAACCCTGAACAATAGTTCCATTCATAAACTCAATATCAAACATATATGAAGTTGCCATTTCTACTTCAAATTCTTTTCCCTTTTTTGGTCCAGCTTCATAAACGCGTGTGTCAGAAAATTTTTTTCCTCTTGATCGAACATTTTTAGCAGGACCGAGAAGATTCACTAAAGCTGTAAAAAAATAAGGTCCCATATCTATAACTGGGCCCCCTCCTTTTTGAAACCATGACTCAGGATTAGGATGAAAAGTTTGTACTCCAGGAAAGGCGAAGATAAAATTTCCTGTTAATATATTTCCTATTCTTCCTTCATCAATAATTTCTTTAGATAACTGACCTCCTCCTCCTAAAAAAGTATCAGGCGCATTACCTAAATAAAGATTATTACTTTGAGCCAAATCAAATAATTCCTTTGCTTCGTTAAATTTTAAGGACATAGGTTTTTCACAGTAAACATGCTTTCCTGCCTGCAGAACTTTTTTACTTACTTCATAATGAGCTTGGGGGATGGTTAAATTAAGAATAATATCAACATCTTTATTAGAAAGAATTTCTTCAACCGTCTGAGCTTTAATATTATAATTAGCTGCACAATCTTTTGCTGCTACTTCATTAATGTCTGCACAGGCTATAAAATTTATATTATTAAAATATTCCTGACTTCTAAAGTAAGTCTCTGCAATATTTCCACATCCAATTAAGCCAATATTTTTCATTGATTTTTTTAATTAATATTAATTAATTATTTGCATAGTTTTTTTGAATACTCTACAATTTTTTCTATAGTGGGTATATAATTTTCTTCTAAATTAGGAGCTACTGGTGCAGGTGTGTCTTCTGCTGTATATCTAATTACTGGTTTTAATAAATTTGTATAACAATGCTCAAAAATAATTGAAGTTATTTCACTAGGAACTCCTGCAGTGTAACAACTTTCACTTAATACCAAAGCTCTTTTGGTTTTGTTTACAGATTCTATGATCGTTTCTCTATCAAGGGGATTTAAAGTTCTCAAATCAACTACTTCTACATCTATTTTTTGTTTAGCTAGTTCTTCAGCAGCTTTTTCAGCAAAATTTACCATTCTTGAATAGCTTATTATAGAGAGATCTTTTCCTTTTTTTCTGATTTTAGCTTTTCCAAAAATTTGATCAGGGTTATTTTTATCAAGAACGCCTGAGGTATTATACAATAACTTGTGCTCAATAAATATTGTTGGATTATTAATCTTTAGAGCTGCTCTTAATAGATGGTAAGCATCATTAGGAGTGTATGGAATTGATAAATACAATCCCGGAGTATGCATAATCCATGTTTCTAAACTTTGAGAATGTTGAGCTCCTGCTGATCTTCCTGTTCCACCTTGTGCTCTTAATATCATTGGAGCATTAATTTGGCCTCCAAACATATAACGAACTTTTGCTAATTGATTAGCAATTTGATCCATCGACATTCCAAAAAAATCTACATACATTAATTCTGCTATTGGACGTAAACCTGTCAATGCTGCACCCATTGAAGCACCAACTATAGCAGCCTCAGAAATTGGAGTATCAATAATTCTTTTTGGACCAAATAATTTTAATAAATCTTTTGTAGCTCCATATGCACCTCCGTATGCTGCAACATCTTCGCCCATTACAATAATTTTTTCATCTTCTTGCATAGAATCATGTATTGCTAATCGTAATGCGTCTCTAAAAGTAATTTTTTCGTAATAATTTTTATTTAAATCTGACATGAGTTTTAAGACAAAATTTTATTTATTCTTTCTTCAACACTAATAGGCAAAGGCTCGCTCTCATCGTATACATCAGTAAAAATTTCTTTTTGGTTATTAAGAGGTGAATTAATAGCAAAATCCATAGCTTCATCCATTTCAATAGAAATTTTTTCATTTATTTTTTTAATTTCATCTTCATTCATAATTTTATTTTTTAACATTTGATTAGAGGCATAAGAGATGGGGTCTGACTTTCTCATTTTAATTTCTTCTTCTTCACTTCGATAGGGACTTTTATCCATTCTCGCATGACCAAAAAATCTATAACACTCAACTTCTATAAAACCTGGTTCAAATTTTCTTGCTTTATCAATGATTTCCTTAGATTTGACATATGCATTCTCAATATCTAAATCATCAATATGTAAGGTATTTAAACCAAAAGAAGCTGCTCTTTTCGAAAAATCTTTAAGGCCAGCAGCATTGTCAATCTTTGTTCCCATACCATATTGATTATTGATACAACAAAATACGACAGGTAATTTCCATAGGGAAGCCATATTCATACTTTCATATAAAATTCCCTGTTGCATTGCTCCATCTCCAAAAAATGCAACAGATACTTTGTCTTCTTCTAAATATTTAGAACTCAATCCTGCCCCAACAACTGTAGGTATTCCACCTCCAACTATGGCATTTGCTCCTAAATGTCCTAGTTTCATATCTGCAATATGCATAGAGCCACCTTTTCCCTTACAATATCCATCTTTTTTTCCAGCGATTTCTGCCATCATTTTTTTTGGATCTCCTCCTCTTGCGATAAATATACCATGACCTCTATGGTGAGTTGTAAAAGTATCTTGCTTTTGCATTGCAGCCCCTAAACAAGTTGGTCCTAATTCTTCACCAATTGATAAATGCAACATTGTTCCTGCTGTTTCACCTTTAATAAAAAGTTCCCCAACTCTTTCTTCAAACGTTCTAATTCTTTTCATTGTCGTATAAAGATTGGGAAGTAATGTATTAGATTGGGTCATACTTAAAAATTAAATTGTTTCAAAAATAGCAATATCATTTCCCACCTCTATTTCTTCACCCTCTTGATAAAGAGTTTTGATAAGCTTGCCATTTTCTAAAGCAGGAAGTTCTACTGTTGTTTTGTCACTTTCAATTTCAGCAATAATTTGACCTCTAGAAAATTCTTCTCCTACCTTAATACACCATTTAGTGATAGTTCCTGTCTCCATTGTTTCCCCAAGGCGAGGTAAGGATATTTTTTTCTCCATAATTTTTTTTAAACTATATTAAAAATTTTACAAAATATTATATTAATTTTTTGCTTTATATCCTATTCCTATATCATTTACTGACTTACTTACATCCATTATTTTAGGATAAGGATATTGAAGTCCTAATAATTGTTTAATTCTATCATTAGAATTTTTTTTAAAAGATTCATCGAGATATGAAACTAGATCTTCTACTGGTTTTATATATTTAGGTAAAAACTCTATTAATATGGCAGCACGTTGATTTTGAGACTTGTTTGGCATAGCTCCATGCCAGCAATTTCCATTAAAAAAAATAATATCTCCTGGTGAACCTATCATTTGTTGTTTATTTGAAAAATCATCATTGGCATTTGGATAATGAAGTTTTTTTTGTGAGCCAGGTATATATCCCGTGGCACCAGATAAAGCAGAACATTCGTCCAAAGGAATTGTAACTTGGCAATTTTGAGGAAAAGAACTGTTTAAACCCAAAGGAAAAGTTTCACTTTTGTAAAAATCCCAATAGGGATAATCTAGATGCATTTCTTGACCAGGTGCACCAGGCAAAAGTCTGCTCGCACAATAGGATCCACAAAAAAATTCTGATCCTAAAAATTTTCCCATTAAGTCAAAAATTAAATCATTAGTAATTAAATCAGAAAAAACTTCACCTTTGCCAAATAAATTCCAAACTCTTTGTTGTAAATGTATTTTGCCAGATGATTCTGCTTCTGCATTAAAGTGTGTTTCTTTTTGTTCTTGATTCTCTGCAAAATGATTTGTTATATTTCTTGCTTCTTCGATTTTTTTTAAATCAAAAATATCGCGAAATACTACAACACCACTTCCAAAAAGAAGTTCATCAAATACTTTTTGTTTATCAGAATATTTTTTATCTAATTCTAACATTTTAAAGGTAATTTGTTGTATATCGACAATTTAGTCAATAAAAAAAATTTAAGCTCCTAATTCGTCTCTTAAATCTCCAATTTCTGCACCACCAGCCATAAGTTTTTTAATATCATCACCACCAAGTTCTTCCGCCATTCCTTTTCCAATTACTTCACCTAAACTTAAAAAGGTATAGCGATCAGCTATTAAACGAGCGTGAATTTCATTATGAGTAATTAATATAATAGCTATATGACCAAGTCTTTGTACACGTTTAATTGTTTTTAAAACTTCCATTTGTTGTTTTTGCCCAAGTGCAGAAGTAGGTTCATCAAGAATAAGTATTTTTGCACCAAAATAAATTGCTCTAGCTATTGCTAGAGTTTGTCTCTGACCTCCTGACATTGTACCTACAGGTTGTTCAGGATTAGAAATATTAATTCCTATTTTTGCCATTTCAGCAATTGTAATTTCATTCATTTCCTTCATTTTCATTACACCAAATGGCCCTGGACCTTTTTTTATCTCCCTGCCGAGGAAAAAATTTCTAGACACAGATGTTAATGCATTGAGTGCAAGATCTTGATATACTGTTCCTATACCAACATCAGTTGCTTGACGTGGAGTAGAAAAATCAACTTCTTTTCCTTCAATAGAAATTGTTCCTGAAGTTTTAGGGTGAACTCCAGCTAAAACTTTAATTAATGTTGATTTGCCAGCACCATTATCTCCAAGTAAGGCATGGACTTCTCCAGGATATACATCAAGAGAAACTCCATTTAAGGCAACAAAAGAACCAAATTTTTTTACTAAATTATTAATTTCTATAAGTGGTTTTTTACTATCAGACATATTAGATACTACCCATTATTCTTTTACGAATGTTTTCGTTTGTAAGTGCTGCTGATACTAACACTGCACCTAAGAAAACTCTATAAAAAGATCCATCAATACCTGGGATATAAAAGAATGCTTCTTTTGCAATTCCAAAAATAATTGTTCCTAAAATAATACCTAGTATTGATCCAAAACCTCCTGTTAAAACAACTCCTCCTATAACAGCAGCAGCAATGGCTTCTAATTCTTTTAAATTTCCTTTAGCTGTATCAGCAGTATTAACTTCAAAAACCTGACATGCCGCAAACATTGTTGCACAAAATGCTGTAAACATGAATAAAGATATTTTAACTTTATTGGTAGGAACACCATTTGCTTTGGCAGCATTTAAATTTCCTCCTGTTGAATAAATCCAGTTTCCCGCTTGTGTTCGACTTAAAACAAAATAACAAGCTAGGGCAATAATTAACCAAATCATTAAACAAGAATACATACCTTTTGCAAATTGATTCCCAAACATATTGACATTCCAATCAGCGGTAAAATAAAGCCAATCAAAAACTGGTTCTAAAATATCTCCTCCAAAAAAATTAGCAACAGGTCTAGCCGTATAAATTGTATCTATATATGCCTTAGCTATGTCTAAATCTGTTACAGCTTTAGCTGTTACAGCAGGTACTTCCACTCCTGCTTCTATTTTCTTTGTTAAAATTTCAACCATTGATTCATTGCCTGATTCTTTTGCACCAGCTAAAGATTTTTGCAGCGTTTCAACCATTTTCTTTGCTTGTATTGCTGTTTTATTAAGTGCAACTTTTTCATTAATATAAGTTAGTTGTTCAGTCAGTTTAGCAACTGTTTGTGCAGGTACATTACTTAAAATTTCTAATAAATCTTCATTAGGTAAAGCTTTTGCTGCATCACGTTCCATTTCACCGTGCCCAGGAACATTAATAATATTTTTTATATCGGGCAGATCAGTAACTGTGGTTGATCCAGCTGTTTGATCAGGTGCTCTATTAAAAGCTCTATAACAAACTTCAGTCAACCCTCTTAGAAAAAACAAACCGCCAAGTGTTACAATAAATGAAGCAATTCCACT
>Ga0208261_1000994_pt1 | contig 10438 bp, 8 predicted proteins | sample Knorr_S7_td_DCM__FD_185595 | JGI IMG/M metagenome (GOLD analysis project Ga0208261, IMG submission 185595) | Marine microbial communities from Southern Atlantic Ocean transect - Knorr_S7_td_DCM_ad_131m_LV_B (SPAdes) (version 3) | ecosystem: Environmental > Aquatic > Marine > Oceanic | place...
AATAATTCAAAAAGTAAAAAATTTATCTATTGGATTTAAAAGTAAAAAAGGTGAAGAGATTTTAATATTAAGAAACATTACCACAAATATTAAAAAAGGAGAAACCGTTGGTATTGTTGGAGAGTCTGGATCTGGAAAAAGTACTCTTGCACTAGCAATGATGGGGTATGTTAAGCATGGTCTCTACACTATTGGAGGAGAATGTGAATTTAATTCATCAAATCTTTTAAAAATGAAAAATAGAGATTTGGAAAAAATCAGAGGTAGAAAAATCGCAATGATACCTCAAAATGCAGGGCAGGCATTGACACCAAATTTAAAAATAGGTTATCAAATTGATGAAGCATTACAGTTGCATTCTGATTTAAAGGAAGAGGAAAGAGAACAAAAAATTTCTGAATTGTTAAATAAAGTGAGACTTCCTTCACCAGAAACAATTGCTCTTCGATATCCTCATGAACTTTCAGGGGGACAACAACAAAGAGTTGCTGTTGCTATGGCATTAGCTGGAACTCCTGACCTTTTACTATTGGACGAACCTACCACTGGCTTAGACGTGACAACACAAGCTCACGTTTTAGAACTACTTAATTTCATTGCCAAAGACACTGGAACATCAATGGTTTATGTGAGCCATGACCTAGGAGCAATAGCTCAAGTAAGTGACCGTATTATTGTAATGTACTCTGGTGAAATAGTTTTAGAGGGACCCTCTAGAGATATTCTTAAAAAACCAATTCATCCGTATACCTATGGTTTGCTTAAATCTATACCAAAATTATCACTAGCAGGGCTTCCACAATCAATGCCTGGTAGCCAACCTCAACCTGGAACAATGCATAGAGGCTGCAGTTTCTTTGATAGGTGCAATTTTTCAGAAGAAAAATGTAAAAATAACTCTCCCCAACTTGAGTATTTAGAAGAATTAAAAACAAGTGTTAGATGTTTTAATTATAAGAGTTTAATGAATGACAGTCAGGTTAATCAAACTGTTAATAAAATTAAGACGAGTTTGCAGGATAAAGAAATATTAAACCTTTCAGAAGTTTCAATAAGTTACGCTAAGCAAAAACTTTTAGATCAAGTGTTAAATAGAATTTCTGACGACAACCCAACTGTTAAAGATATCAATATTAATATTAAGAAAGGTGAAACTATAGCTCTTGTTGGAGAGTCAGGTAGCGGAAAATCAACAATTCTTAAATCTATTGCTGGGTTACTCAGAACCAAAGGTGGAATAATAAAATTTGACCAAGATAGAAATTTATCTTCTGACCTTAAAGAGAGAGATCCCAATGACTTAAGAATTATTCAATTAATTTTTCAAAATCCTGATGAGTCTTTAAACCCAAATCATACTGTTGAAGAAATAATAGCTCAACCATTAAAGTTATATTTTGGTTTAAAGGGTGAAGAATTAAAAAAAAATATTATAGATCTATTACAAAAAGTAAGACTTGGAGAATTTTATATGTCCAGGTACCCCAGACAATTATCTGGTGGTGAAAAACAAAGAGTTGCAGTAGCAAGAGCTTTTGCAGCTAAACCAGATATTATATTATGTGATGAGGTAACATCTGCATTAGATGTGTCAGTTCAAGCAGCTGTATTAAATTTGCTACAACAACTTAAGGAAGATTTTGGAACTACATATATATTTGTTTCACATGATTTAGCTGTCGTAAGAGCTATAAGTGATAGAGTTGCTGTTCTTTATCAAGGAAGATTGTGTGAAGTGGGACCATCAAAAGATGTTTATCAATTTCCATCACACCCTTATACAGAGGTTTTATTAGGAGCAGTGCTAGAACCAGATCCAGATATCAAACCAAAATTAGTTGCAGAGGATATTGTAGAAGAAAAACCACCTCAAAAAGGATGCAGTTTTCAAGGGAGATGTTCAAGAATATTAGGTGATATTTGTAAAAATGAGGTACCACCATGGCAAATAACTAACAGTGGAAACTCTATTAGATGCCACATACCTTTAAAAGAATTGCAAAAAGATCAGATTAATTAAAGTTATATTTATTATTTTAAATTTCTATTTAAGTATGTTTAAATAACTCCCAGGATGAAAAATAATTCTACATTGATTAAAAACTTATTATCTGATTTTAGAATAAATATTTATTTTCAGAATATTTCTTTGATGTTAATAGGTACACTTATCCTAGCTTTTTCGTCAAAAGTTCAAGTTCCATTTTGGCCTGTTCCTATGACAATGCAAACTTTTGCTGTTTTTATAATTGGAATGACATTTGGTTCAAAGTTAGCGTTTTTTACACTTTTATTATATCTCTTTGAAGGAGCTATTGGTCTTCCAGTTTTTGCAAAAGGTGGAGGGTTACTTTATTTAACAGGTCCAACAGCTGGCTATCTTTATGGAATGACTATTGCAGCTGGTGTTGTTGGTTATTTAGCAGAAAGAAATTTTAACGACTCTTATATCAAAAGTTTATTTTCTCTTTTGCTAGCAACTTCCATAATTTTTATATTTGGGGTGGGTTATTTGGGCTCAGTTATCGGTTATGAAAAGGCTTTAGTTGGTGGTCTATATCCTTTTTTACCAAGTGAATTATTCAAAATTGCTCTAGCAGTGGCAATAATTCCATCAATTACAAAAATAATTAAATAATAATATTAAAATATTTAATGGCTTTAAGTTGCTCTTGAATAAGATTTTCATTATAAACTTTTATTCTCATTATGAAAATTAACAAAGTAGTAGTTATAGGTTCAGGGACAATGGGTAGTGGAATTGCTGCTCAATTATGCAATGCAAATATTCCAGTAACATTGTTAGACTTAACAACTGAAATTTCTGAAAAAGCTAGGGATAGAATTTTAAAATCTAGACCTCCTTTATTAATAGATAAGTCAAAAATAAATAATATTAATGTTGGAAATATAAATGATAATTTTAATGAGGTTGGTGAAGCAGACTGGATAGTTGAAGCGGTCGTTGAGAGAATTGACATTAAACATAATATTTATGAAAAAATTTTTAAAGAAAGAAAGAAAGGATCAATAGTATCTTCAAATACATCTTCTATTCCAATTAAAGTTCTCTCAGAAAAACTTTCAGAGGAAGAAAAAAAAGATTTTTGTATAACTCACTTCTTTAATCCAGTCAGATATATGGATTTGTTAGAAATTGTAAAAAATGAAAATAATGATTTAGATCAAATAAACTCACTTAAAAGTTTTTGTGAAAAAGATTTAGGAAAAGGTGCATTAATTTGTAATGATACTCCAGGATTTTTAGGAAATAGAATTGGTGTCTACGCTATGCAAGTGGCTATGACTGAAGCTTTTAAAATGAAATTAACAATTGAAGAAGCTGATGCCGTCTTTGGAAGGCCAATGGGAATACCAAAAACAGGAGTTTTCGGTCTCTATGATTTAATTGGAATTGATTTGATGGCCGATGTTTTGAAAAGTTTTATAAAAGAACTTCCAGAAACTGATGACTTTCAAGTTGTAGCAAAAGAAATACCATTAGTTAAAAAACTTATAGAAACTGGATACACAGGAAGAAAAGGAAAAGGTGGTTTCTATAGAATGAATAAGTCTGATAATAAAAAAATTCTAGAGGGTATAAACTTAGAAACAGGTGAATATTCACTATCTAAAAAGTTCAATTTAGGATCAGAAAAAATGGATATTGTTGGTCTTATAAACAGAAAAGATAAATATGGTGAATACGCTTGGTCGGTAATTTCAAAAATTATCAAATATGCATCATCTTTAGTTCCAGGTATTACGGATAAATTTAATGATATCGATGAAGCAATGAGACTAGGGTTTAATTGGTCTAAGGGACCTTTTGAAATGTTAAAAGAAATCGGTGTTAAGGATTTTTTTGAAAGAATAGATACATTTGAAAATAACAAGTTTCTTGAAAACTTATCACAAAGTAAAGACGAAAATTTTTATGGTGAAAGACAGCAATACACTGATTTAGAAACTTTAGGAAAAATAAAACCTAGAGCAACTAAATTAGATAAAAATAACTCTGCTGAAACCTATAGATTTGACGACTTTAATATTGTTGAATTCACAACTAAGGCTAACGCTTTAGATTATGACTCGATGGATAGCTTAAAAAATGCAACAGACAAACCTTTAATAATAATTAATGAAGCAATGCAATTTTCAGCAGGTGTAAACTTGTCTTACACAATGAATTTTGCAGACAAAGGAGATTTTAAATCTATTGAAAAGTTTGTTAAATATTTTCAAGAGACCTGTAAACATTTAAAATATTCTAAATACCCAGTTGTATCAGCACCATCAGGATTAGCATTGGGTGGTGGTTTTGAGGTTTTATGTCAAAGTAACTTTGTTGCATCCCATACCAATATTGTAGTTGGTTTAGTTGAGACTATGGTTGGATTAATTCCAGCAGGCGGAGGATGTAAAGAAATGCTTTGGAGATGGTCTCAAACTGAAGAAGCTAAAAATGATCCTGATTATGCTCCTTTAAAAGTATTTGACATAATTGGATATGCTAAAACTGCGACTTCACCCATTGAAGCTGAACCATTAAAATATTTAAGACCAGAGGACAAAAAAATAATGAGTAGAAATAGTTTATTACAGGTTTCTAAAGAGATAATTCAAAATAATAAAGATTTTTCTCCTCCAGAGGAATGTACATTTAAACTGTCAGGAAAAAGTGTTTATGACAAAATGGTAAAAATGTTAGAAAAATTATACAATGATAAAATTATTCTTGATCATGGAATGGAAGTAGGGAAAGAACTAGCAAAAGTTTTAAGTGGTGGAGATACTACTTTAGAAAAAAATTTATCAGAAGATGATCTATATAAATTAGAGTTAGATGCATTTATGAAGCTAATTGAGACAGAAAAAACTCAAGAAAGAATTAAACATACATTGAAAACTGGTAAACCTCTGGTAAACTAATATCATGGCAAATAGACCAACAAAAAAACAAGTAGACAACGCAACAAAAATTCTAATTTCCTGGAAGAAAAAAATGCCTTTTTATTATGCTGCAGCTATTATAATTGCTTTAATAATAATTCTAGTTTCTTCAAATTCGAATAAAGAGCTTTCTATGTATCAAAAAAATATCAATGATTTTAAAAAAGCAGCTGAATTTATTCATAAAAATAGCTCTAAAAATTGAAAGATAAAAATAAAAAACCAATCCAACCAGTAAGTGGAACAAAAGTACCAAGATATGCGGGACCATCAACTTTTGCTAGATTACCGGAATTAAGAGACGTTGAAAGTTGTGATGTAGCAATTGTAGGAGTTCCTTTTGACTCTGGAACTAGTTATAGACCTGGAGCACGATTTGGGCCTCAGAGTATAAGACAAGCTTCAAGACATTTGAGAACAAATTATCATCCAAGTTACGACGTTGAACCGTTTAAAGTACAACAAGTTGCTGATGCAGGAGATATTGCCTGTAATCCATTTAATATAGATGAAGCTATAAAACAAATAGAAGTTGGTGCTACAGATCTTTTAAATAAAGTAGGTGGGATTATTAGTCTTGGCGGTGATCATACAATAGCCGTTCCATTGCTTAGAGCAATTAATAAAAAGAATAAAGGCCCAGTTTCATTAGTCCATTTTGATGCTCACTTAGATACTTGGGATACTTATTTTGGAGCACCTTACACACACGGTACACCATTTAGGAGAGCCAGAGAGGAAAATTTATTTTTAGATGATGCATCAATGCATGTTGGAATTAGAGGTCCACTCTATAGCAGGGAAGATATTAAGAACGATGAAAGTTTTGGTTTTAAAATAATTCATTGTGATGAATTTCAAACAGAAGGTATAGATAAAATAGTTGAGAGAATTAGAAACAGAGTAGGAGACAATGCTTTATATCTATCGATAGATATTGATGTTCTAGACCCAGCTTTTGCTCCTGGGACTGGTACACCCGAGATAGCAGGTATGACTACAAGAGAAATTGTAAATGTTATAAGAGGATTGTCAGGGCTAAACTTAGTTTCAGCAGATGTAGTTGAGGTAGCACCAGCATATGATCATGCAGAAGTAACTTCTTTAGCAGCTGCAACAATTGTTTATGAATTAACAAATTTGTTTGCAAAAGCCTAAAGAACAGATAGCTTAATATATGTTAGAAAAAAGAAATTTTTATATAAATGGTAAATGGGTAGAACCAAAAAATTCTAAAGACATTCAAGTAATAAATCCTGCTACAGAAAAAAGTTGTGCAGTTATTTCACTGGGTGGAAAAGAAGATGTTGATGATGCAGTATCAGCTGCAAAAACTGCTTTTCAAACTTGGGGTTTCACAAAAAAAGAAGAGAGGATTAAACTATTAGAAAAGTTTTATGAGTTATATAAAAAAAGATGGAATGACACTACAGAAGCAATAATGATGGAAATGGGTGCTCCAAAAGATTTTGCATCTAAACTACAAACTGGCACAGGAGCAAGTCATACGAAATCATTCATAAAGTATCTTAAAGCTTTTGATTTTGAAAAACCTTTAGGAGATCATGCACAAGATCAGAGAATTATTTATGAACCCAAAGGAGTTTGCGTATTAATAACGCCTTGGAATTGGCCAATGAATCAAGTTTGTTTAAAAGTAATCCCAGCTTTAGCAGCAGGATGTACCATGATCTTAAAACCTTCTGAGCTAGCACCTTTATCATCAATGATACTTGCAGAACTTATTGATGAGGCAGGTTTTCCAAAAGGTGTATTTAATTTAGTTAATGGAGATGGGGAAACTACAGGCAATGCACTGACCAGTCATAAAGATGTAAATATGATATCTTTTACAGGCTCAACAAGAGCTGGAGCTCTAATTTCTCAAAACGCAGCAAAAGACTTTAAAAGAGTAAGTCTTGAATTAGGTGGAAAAGGAGCAAATATTATTTTTAAAGATGCAGATTCTGAGGCAATTGAAAGAGGAGCTGCAAGATGTTTTAGAAATTCAGGTCAATCATGTAATGCACCTACAAGAATGCTAGTAGAAAAATCGATTTATGACGATGCAGTTAATAGACTAAAAAAATTTGCTAATGAATATAAAGTTGATATTCCCCAAAAAGAAGGAGATCACATTGGTCCGGTAATATCAGAAACACAATATAATAAAATTCAAGGTTTAATTAAAAAGGGTATAGATGAAGGTGCTAATTTAATAGCAGGAGGACCTGGAAAACCTGATGGTTTTGAAGATGGTTATTATGTAAAGCCAACTGTTTTTGCTGATGTAAATAATAATATGGAAATTGCCAGAACTGAGATTTTTGGTCCAGTATTATCAGTAATTCCATTTGAAACAGAAGAGGAGGCAATAGAAATTGCAAATGATACTCCTTATGGTTTGACAAATTATATTCAAACTGAAGATCAAGAAAAAGTTAAAAGAGTTGCAAGAAAACTTAGATCTGGGATGATAGTTGCTAATACAGCTTCACTAGCTGTAGATGCTCCATTTGGAGGATTTAAACACTCTGGAATAGGAAGAGAAGGTGGAAAAGAAGGTTTATTAGAATTTTTAGAAGTAAAATCTATTGGTGGTTGGAATTAATTTAAAGATTTATTTTTAATACCATCTAAAAAACTAATACATTTTTTAATTTCAGATAGTTTTATAAATTCATCAATCTTATGAGCTTGCTTTATAGATCCTGGTCCACATACAACTGTACTAATTCCAATCTCCTGAAATAGTCCTGCTTCTGTTCCGAAAGAAACTACATCTCTAGAATTATCTCCAGTTATACTCGAAACAAACTCGCATGCTTCAGAGTTAGGGACTCTATCGAAACCAGTAATTTCACCTATAATAGTTTTTTTTATGGAAGATTTTGGATAAATTTTTTGCATTTCTGGTAAAAGAATTTCATTTGTAAATTTATCTATTTCGTTATTTAAGAAAATTCCATCTTCTTTAACTACAGGTCTTGTCTCCCAGTTTACATGGCATTTATCAGCAATGACGTTGTGTGCTATGCCACCAAAAATTCCACCAATTTGTAAAGTTGAATAAGGTGGTTCAAAGATCGAGTCTTTTAATTGTCTAGATTTAAGATTTTCTTTTAATTCTAATAGTTTATTCACATATCTTGCAGCAAATTCAACTGCACTCACACCTTTTTCTGGTTGTGAACTATGCCCTGCAAGACCTTCAAAATATGTTGTATATTCATAACATCCTTTGTGTGCATCTATTATTTTCATATTGGTTGGTTCACCCACTATGCAAATACAATCATGAATTTCTCTTTTTTTTAATTCTTTAATTAATATAGGGGCACCTATGCAAGCAGTTTCCTCGTCAAACGTAAATGAAAAATGAATATCTCTGTCTAAATTTGAAGAAGAGAAAATAGGTGCGTATGCTAATGCACATGCTATAAATCCTTTCATATCACATGAGCCTCTACCAAATAATTTATCTTCTTTAATTGTTGCATCAAAAGGATCTGTTGCCCATCCTTTAGAAACTGGAACCACATCAGTATGTCCAGATAAAATTATTGGTTTTTTTTTACTCTTTTTTTTAGCTTTTATAGTTGAAAATAGATTTACTCTTTTTTCTTCTTCATCATATGTTCTAAATGATACCGCACCCAATGAATTTAAAATATTATCACAATAGTCAATTAGTTGAGTATTGTTTTCACCAGATACAGTTTTAAATGCAATTAAATCTTTTAGTATTTTAATTGAATTACTATATATTTCTTCTAAATTATTTCCTGTACTCATTTATTTTTAATTATATATTAAATTTATGAAAGAACAAATAACCTACGACATTTATGACAAAGTAGATATTAGAGTAGGAACAGTAATATCGGTAAAAAAAAATGAAAAAGCAAGGAAACCATCTCTTGTTGTTGAGGTTGACTTTGGGAAAGATATAGGAATTAAGCAATCATCAGCACAGATAACTCATTATTATAATGAGGAAAATCTAGTCGGAAAACAAGTTATTGGTATATGCAACTTTCCTGAAAAAAATATAGCAGGTATTGTCTCTCAGGTTTTAATACTTGGTTCTATAGATGAGGAAGGCAAAGTTGTTCTTGTTCACCCATCCCAAAAAGTAGAAAATGGTTTGCCTGTAGCATAAACATGCACCCCGAATTACTGTCTCTATGTTTGTTTATGTTTGTTACGAGCTGTTCTCCAGGACCAAATAATATTGTTGCCTCTCACTCTGGATTTAATCACGGTTTTAAAAAAACTATTCCTTTAATGTTGGGAGTAATTTTTGGATTTACATTTATGTTAGCAGTAATTAACTTTGGTTTAATAAATATATTTAAGCTTTATCCAATACTTCAAAAAGGTTTAATAATAACGGGCACAATCTTTTTAATATATTTGTCTTATAAAATATCATTTTCAAAATCATCAAGTGAAAGTGATAATTTAAAACCAGTAAATTTTGTTGAAACATTTCTATATCAATTTCTAAACCCTAAAGGAGTAATTGTTGCTATAATTGCAGTTTCTACCTATGTAGAGTCTGGTGGTAACTTTATTTCATATTCAATTTGGTTATTAAGCATTGCCTTTTTGTTTGCAGTTATTAGTATTATTTTTTGGACTATAATTGGAAAATTTATGAGGAAATTCGCGACAAATGAGAAATTTATTAAATGGTTTAATTATGTTATGTCGGCACTCTTATTAAGCTGTATAGCAACTTTTTATTACTAAAAAATATGAAACCAGGAAATCAAAATTCATTTAAATGTCTAAGAGAAATATCAGTAAATGGAAAAAATTATTCATATTATTCACTAAAAGAAGCAGAGAAAAATGGTTTGGAAGGCATAAATAAATTACCAAAATCAATAAAAGTCTTACTTGAAAATCTTCTTAGATATGAAGACAATGTGACAGTTAATAAAGAACAAATTTTGGCGATTAAAGAGTGGTTAAATTCAAAAAAATCCAAAACAGAAATTGCATATAGACCTGCAAGAGTGCTTTTGCAAGATTATACAGGTATACCAGCTGTAGCTGATCTTGCTGCAATGAGGGATACAGTTAAGGAAAAGAACAAAGATCCAAATACCATTAACCCTCTTTCTTCGGTTGATCTAGTGATCGACCATTCAGTTCAAGTGGATAAGTTTGCAACAAAGAATTCATTAAAAGAGAATGTTGATATTGAGTTTGACAGGAACTTTGAGAGATATTCTTTTTTAAAATGGGGACAGCAAGCCTTTAATAATTTTAGAATTGTCCCACCAGGCACTGGAATTTGTCACCAGGTAAATTTAGAATATTTATCAAAAGTAGTTTGGAACGAAAAATTTGAAGATAAAGAATACTTATTTCCAGATACACTTGTTGGCACTGATAGTCATACTACAATGGTTAATGGTTTATCAGTATTAGGTTGGGGTGTTGGAGGAATTGAAGCAGAAGCAGGTATGCTGGG
>Ga0208261_1000995_pt1 | contig 10434 bp, 10 predicted proteins | sample Knorr_S7_td_DCM__FD_185595 | JGI IMG/M metagenome (GOLD analysis project Ga0208261, IMG submission 185595) | Marine microbial communities from Southern Atlantic Ocean transect - Knorr_S7_td_DCM_ad_131m_LV_B (SPAdes) (version 3) | ecosystem: Environmental > Aquatic > Marine > Oceanic | place...
TAGCTTTAACATGTTTTTGATTTTCTTTGAGAGGTTTTTTAATATATTTTTTTAAATAAAAATTAATTTCTCCAAACCTTCTCATGGTTTCACTAATTAATGATCTATAAAAAGCATCTTCATTGTTATATGATTTGTGATTATCTCCATTTAAAATACTAGTAATTTCCTCTATAGCTTTTATTCTTGGATTTGACTTATTAACTGACATATAAAATAGATTTTCTTTTATTAAACTAGGTGCTTATATATAATATATACTTTAATCTAAACATTTTGGTACATGAATGAAAAAAATAAAAAATACTGAAAAAAAAATTAAAAACAAAAAAAATGTAAAAAAAATACAAAAGGAAATTGGCGGCCAAAAGGGTCCGGAACCCACTAGATATGGCGATTGGGAAAAAAATGGAAGAGTAACTGATTTTTAGAGTTATCTGTTCATTCGATCATTTATTAAATTTTTAACAACATCCGGATCTGCAAGAGTTGATATGTCACCAAGTTGATCATGTTCATTAGCAGCAATTTTTCTTAAGATTCGACGCATAATTTTTCCTGAACGTGTCTTCGGAAGACTTGGAGCCCATTGAATAAGGTCTGGTGTTGCAATAGGCCCTATTTCTTTTCTAACCCAAAGTAATAGTTCTTTCCTTAGTTCTTCTGTAGGTTTTGTATTATCAGTTAAAGTAACATATGCATAAATGCCTTGTCCTTTTATGTCGTGAGGATATCCAACAACAGCTGACTCGGCAACATTCTCATTCGAAACCAGAGCGCTTTCTACTTCTGCAGTCCCCATCCTATGACCACTTACATTAATAACATCATCTACTCTTCCTGTAATCCACCAATAGCCATCAGAATCTCTTTTTGCACCATCACCTGTAAAATATACATTTTTAAATGTTGAAAAATAAGTATCAGCAAAGCGTTGATGGTCTCCATAAACAGTTCTCATTTGTCCTGGCCAAGATGTTTCCAATATTAAGTTGCCTTCAGCTTCTCCTTCTAGTTTATTTCCCTCATTATCTACTAAAGCTGGCGATATTCCGAAGAAAGGTTTAGTCGCAGAACCTGGCTTTAAGTCAATTGCTCCTGGAAGAGGAGTAATTAATATACCTCCAGTTTCTGTCTGCCACCAAGTATCCACAATAGGACACTTTTCTTCTCCAATAATTTTATAATACCAATTCCAAGCTTCTGGATTAATAGGTTCTCCTACACTTCCTAGTAACCTTAAACTATTTCTTTTAGTTTTTTTTACAGGTTTGTCCCCTTCTTTCATTAAGGCTCTTATTGCTGTAGGAGCTGTATAAAATATATTAACTTGATGTTTATCTATTACTTCCCAAAACCTAGATGATGTTGGATAGTTAGGCACACCCTCAAACATTAAAGTTTTTGCTCCATTAGCAAGAGGCCCATATACAATATATGAGTGCCCAGTAACCCAGCCAACATCTGCTGTACACCAATAAATATCGCCATCTTTATAATCAAATACATATTTATGAGTAATTGATGCATATACAATATATCCGCCAGTAGTATGCAAAACACCTTTAGGTTTACCCGTAGACCCAGAAGTATAAAGAATAAATAATGGATCCTCCGCATTCATAATTTCAGGCTCACAAATAGAATCTACAGTTAATTTTTCTTCATGCCACCAAACATCTCTATTTGGTTCCATATTAATTTCGTTACCAGTTCTCTTAATAACTAAAACAGATTTTACATTTTCACACCTTTTTAATGCTTCATCTACGTTGTTTTTTAGTGGAATTATTTTACCTGCTCTATAGCCTTCATCAGCTGTAATAATAAAGTCTGACTTACAATCTATAATTCTATCTGCAATGCTATCGGGAGAAAATCCTCCAAATACAACAGAATGAACAGCTCCTATTCTAGCACAAGCTAACATTGCATAGGATGCCTCTGGTATCATAGGCATATAAATTGTTATTCTGTCTCCTTTTTTAACTCCTCTTTTTTTTAATACATTGGCCATTAGACACACGTCAGTGTGCAATTCTTTATAAGTAATATTTTTACTTTCATTTGGGTTGTCTCCTTCCCAAATTATAGCAGTATTATCACTTTTAGTTTTTAAGTGCCTATCTATGCAATTATATGAGACGTTTAATTTGCCATCATAGAACCACTTTATTTCTAGATTATCTTTTGAAAAATTAACTTTTTTAATAGCATCTTTAGTAAAAGGTTTATGCCAGTCTATATTTAAAGCTTGTTCACTCCAAAAGCCTTCTGGATCATTAATTGATTTCTCATAAAATTTCTCATAATTATTTTTATCTAAATGAGCATTATTTTTCCAATTGGTTTTTACTGCTATTTTATCTGCGCTCAATTATACCTCCCATATTTTAATTAATTAATAATTAAAGATAATTTTTTTATCCAGCAAGAACATAATCATTTTTTATTTTAAAAGGAAAACTTTTTAAATAAGAATTTTTGCAAGGGCCTTTTATGCACTCGCCTGTAATTGGATTAAACTTTGCTCCATGGTTTGCACATAATAAATCATTATCTTTAGCTTGAACTCGTCCTTCTATTATATCCAATGTTAAATTTGCATGAGGGCAATTATTTAGCCATATGTAAATAAGGCTATTGTGTTTGTAAATTATTATGCCTGGAAGATATTTATCTTTTCCCTTTTTTGTGATGGCCCTATCTTCTTCTAAATCTTCTAATTTGCAAATTTTAGTATTTTTTTTAATACCAGATTCTGCGTAGATATTACTCATTTTAAAATTTATTTTCGGTTTCTGCCATTAAACATATTTCTTTCCAATGTGCTTTTGAAACAGGAACTACGGATAATCGCGCTTGTTTAATAAGTGCTAATTCTGATAAATTTTCATTAGATTTTATATCAGAGAGATGTACATATTTATTTACTTCTTTAACTGCTTCAATTACCACCATGCCAAAAATACCTTTTTTATCAGTAGGGTCAGGCCTATGTTCTCCAATGACTCTAACTATTCCTACTATTTGTTTTTCTTTTACAGAATGATAAAAAAAACCTAAGTCCCCAATTTTCATTTTTTTCATATTATTATTTGCTTGGTAGTTTCTTACACCATCCCATCCTTCACCTTCTTTACCTTTTTTTACCTGATCTTTCCACGACCAAGTGCTAGGCTCTGATTTGAATAACCAATATTCCATTAAACTTTTCTCCAAAGTTAAAATATTTCTTAATTGACTATAGCTCCAAAATTACACATGTTCCAATAAGTAATTACCAGAAATTACTAATCATATAGAAAAGAGAGTTATTGTGAATTTTAATATTGATTATAAAAAATTATCAGATCCATTATATATAGCTAAAGAATTAATAAGGTTTCCGTCTGAAACGCCTAAAGACGAGGGGGCATTGTTATTTGTTGAAGAGGTTTTAACTTTATTAGGCTTTGAATGTTATAGAATGCCTTCTGGAGATATTGATGGAGTGGGAAAAGATGCTTTAGTAAACAATTTATATGCTAAGATTGGCGAAGGAAAAACTTTATGCTTTGCAGGACATACAGATGTGGTGCCTGCAGGTAACAAAGAAAAATGGAGCATCTCACCATTTGAGGCCGAAATTTTAAATGGAAATTTAGTTGGTAGAGGTGTGGCTGATATGAAAGGCTCTATAGCAGCTTTTATAGCAGCTTTTGCTCGATATATTAGTGATTATAATAAATCTTTTTGTGTAAGTTTTCTTTTAACTGGAGATGAAGAAGGTCATGCAAAACATGGTACAAAAACTATGCTTCCAAAACTGCAAGATATGGGAGAGAAAATTGATCATTGTATAGTGGGAGAACCTACAAACCCCAATAAACTAGGCGAAATGATTAAGATCGGTAGGAGGGGTAGTTTACATGGAGTATTAAAAGTATATGGAAAAGAGGGCCATGTTGCTTATCCACATAAAGCAGCTAATCCTTTACCACTAATGTCCAAGTTTATATCAGCTTTATCGGAAGTTGAACTTGATAAAGGCAATGATCACTTTCAGCCATCCAATCTTGAATTTATTTCTATAGATGTAGGTAATAATATTTCAAATGTTATTCCTTTAAAAATTGAGTCTAAGTTTAATATAAGGTTTAATACTCTTCATTCTGAAAGTAGTTTAATAAATATTATTAAAAGTAATCTTGACGGTATTACGTATGATAAAAGTCTATTTAAATGGGAATTAGAGACTGAATTAAGTGGCGAACCTTTTATAACAGAACCTGATGATTTCATTAATATTGTAGAGAAGGCTATTAAGGAAAATACAGGACTTAAACCTGAACTATCTACTAGTGGCGGAACGTCTGATGCACGCTTTATTAAAGATATATGTAATGTAATAGAGTTTGGTTTAGTAGGTAAAACTATGCATCAAATAGATGAATCTATAAAAGTTGATGACCTAGAATTATTAACTAATATTTATTTTGATATTATAAAAAAATATCAGAATAATATGTCCTAATCTAAAAATTTATATGAAAATTAAAAGTGAAAAAGTAGGCATAATAATTTATATTTTTACATTATTGTCTTTTGCCTCCATGGAAGCTCTTGCTAAATTTTTATCAGATGATTTCTCTGTTACACAGATAGTATGGGCTAGGTATACATTTCATTTTCTTATTGTCTTATTAGGAGTTGTATTAGTTCATTTATTAGGTTTTAACTCTGGTCTTAAATACCCAAAGTTAATTTTAGTTCAAGCATTGAGGTCTGTTGCTTTACTATTAATGACATATTTCTTTTTTACTTCTTTATCTATTTTAACATTAGCAGAAGCTACTATCATTTTATTTTTTTCTCCCTTAATTACTGTAGTGCTATCCCCTTTTTTATTAAAGGAAGAGGTAAATAGTTCTTGTTGGCTAGCTGTAATAATTGGCTTTATAGGAATGATTATTGTAATTGACCCGTCTAATATTATCAATTTTGAAAATATAGATTTAATTTGGTTTAAAGGGATAATATATGGAATATTAGGAGCATTATTTTATTCTTTATACCAAATTGGGACAAGAGTTTTAGCGCCGGTAGAGCCGGCTTTAACAAGTCTTATTTTTTCTTGTGTTGCTGGTTTAATTGGAACGACAATTTTAATTTTATTAGATTATGACCTTTCACCATCATTACAAGTATGGAAAAACCCTGGCTTTATTGAGTGGATTTGGCTAGCGACTGTAGGTTTGTTTGGCGCTATAGGACAATTCTTAATCTTAAGAGCATACTCTAAAACAAAGGCGATAACTCTTGCACCTGTAAGCTATACCCACATTATTTGGGCAACATTTTTTGGATATATTATATTTGATTCATTGCCTAATTTACAAACATTATTAGGAGGTGTTTTAATTGTTTCTTCTGGAGTTTATACTTATAGAAAAATAAATTGAAAATTTAGTATATAACTTCTTGTAAGACTAAAGCTGATGCAGGTGCAGTAGGACCAGAAAATTTTTTATCTTTTGTTTTTAAAGCTGTTAAAATATCTTCTTCTGTTTTTTTAAGTAAGCCAATATCTACAAGTGTACCAGCTATAATTCTAACTTGGTTCATTAAAAAAGACTTTGCTTCAACATATATTTCAATTAATTCTCCATCCTTTTTAATAGTAATATTATCAATTGTTTTAACTGGGGAATTGGCTTGGCAATCCACGGATCTAAATGCAGTAAAATCATGTTTGCCTATGAGATGTTTTGCGGCATTTTTCATTAATTGAACATCTAAAGGAATTGGTATTCTCCACGTTTTATCTTTTAATAATGGAGAGGAGGTTCTTCTATTTAAAATACTATATTTGTATTTTCTACCTTTTGCAGAGAATCTAGAGTGAAATTCATCAGTTACTTTTTTAGTTTCTAAAATGGATACTCTGTTATCAGAGAGCCGAGATAAATAAAAATTCACACCCATAGTTAATTTACCTAATTTTGAATTTTTATCCTCCAGCCCACTTTCCTTTATGTCAAAATGAGCAACCTGACCAGAAGCATGAACCCCAGTATCTGTTCTGCCGGCGCCATAAATAGTAATTTTTTTTCCAGAAAATTTGAATAAGCTCTCTTCGATTATTCCTTGAACAGTCTTCATATTTTTTTGCTTTTGCCAGCCATTAAAATTTTTTCCATCATATTCTATAGTTAATTTATATCTATTCATTCTTTTAAAGCTCTTTTGCTATTTCTCTTAATTGAAATTTTTGAATTTTTCCTGTTGAAGTTTTAGGAATTATTTGAAATATAATTGTTTTTGGACATTTAAAGCTTGCGATATGAGCTTTACAAAATTCAATTATCTCTTTTTCAGTAGCATTCTCTCCATCTTTTAATTCTACGAATGCACAAGGAGTTTCTCCCCATTTTTTATCTGGTTTAGCAACTACCGCTGCTAATAGAACTTTACTATTTTTATATAAGGCTTCTTCTATTTCGATTGATGAAATGTTTTCTCCACCAGATATAATTATATCTTTAGACCTATCTTTTAATTCTATATAACCATCTTCATGCATAACCCCGAGGTCTCCAGTGTGGAACCAGTTTCCAGAAAATGAATCATTAGTTGCCTTTTTATTATTATGATAACCTTTCATTACCATATTTCCTCGCATCATAACTTCTCCAATTGTTTTTCCATCTTTTGGAATAGATTTCATTGTTTTTGGGTCTCTTATTGAGAGTTCTTCCAGAGAAGGGTATTGCACTCCTTGTCTTGCTTTTTTTTTGGATTTTGGCTCAGTTTTTAAATTATTCCATTCTTCTTTCCATTCACATACTACGGCTGGTCCATAAACTTCAGTTAATCCGTAAACATGGGTAACTTCAAATCCTTTTTTTTCAATTTCTGCTAGTATTGCAGGTGGAGGAGCTGCAGCTGCAGTCATAATGTTAACTTTATTTTTAATTTCTATTATTTCATTTTTTTCAGCATTAATTATCATAGATAATATTATGGGCGCTCCACACATATGCGTTACATTATGTTTTGTTATAGATTCATAAATATTTTTTGCGCTTATAGTTCTAAGACATATATGAGTTCCTGCTAAAGCTGTAATAGTCCAAGGAAAACACCATCCGTTACAATGAAACATAGGCAGAGTCCATAAATAAACTGGGTGTTTACCCATAGACCAAACCATTTGATTACTCATAGCTGTTAGCCAAGCACCTCTATGATGATACAAAACTCCTTTGGGGTCTCCTGTTGTACCGGATGTATAGTTAAGGCTACATGCATCCCACTCATCATTTGGCCACTCTAAGGTTGATTGAATATTTCCTATTTCTGCTAAATCATCATTAGTGATTTCATTTTTTATTGGTGAGTTTTTTATAAACTCTTCATCTTTACATTTAATAATTAAAGGCCTTTCTTTTAAAGGAAGATATTCAATAGCTTCAGTGATTACTTCATTGAATTCGGGGTCAACAAAAATCATTTTGGCTTTTCCATGTTTAAGGATAAAGGCAATTGCTTTTGAATCTAGTCTTGTATTTATTGTATTTAAAATGGCACCTGCCATCATTACCGAAAAATGACATTCAATCATAGCGGGCACATTTGGAAGAAGTGCCGCGACGGTATCTCCTTTTTTAATGCCTTTAATTTTAAGACCGTTTGCTATATTAAGGCATCTAGATCGCAATTCTTTATATGTGTTATTTTTAGAGCCATGAATCCATGCAATTTTTTCGGGCCAAATTTTATTTGTTCTTTCTAAAAACGATATAGGAGTTAGAGCCCAATAATTAGCTTTATTTTTCTTCCAATCTGAGGCACCTATATCTTTTGAAGTAGCCATATTCTTTCCATTATTGATTATAAATTAAGTTTTGAGAATCCTTGCCCCCTATTGTAGCACAAGATATACCATTTGTGTCCGTTTCTAGAATTGTCCAACTCCCTTTGGAAGAAGAAAAAAGTTCTGTTATGGTTGAACCATCTTCAGATAATCCAAACCAAATTAGTTTTTCATTTTGGCTGTTTTCAAGAAAATCTTTAAAAATACTTTTCTCTTTACAAATTACATTTTTGATAATTTTTTTAGGGTTAGCTAAAGTGCTATTACTAATATGGAAACATATCATTATAATTAAAAAATATTTAAATATATGATGAATTTTAATTAATTGATCGTTGTATTTCATAAACATTATTTTTCCAATATTTTTAATGAAAGTTATTCAAATAAAAAATAATATTATTATTTGCTTTCTTTTTGATTCATAAGTATCAAATATATACTTAAATGTATAAATTAAACTATTTTTTTTAATGAAGAACTAAATTATGTTACGAGACTTTAATAACTTAGATACTTTTCCAAAAATTTTAAGGAATAATGCTCTTATTTACAAAGGCAAACCAAGTGTTAGAGAAAAAGAGTATGGTATCTGGCAAACTTTAACCTGGGATGTCTTTTATAAAAGGGCGCTTATACTTGCTAAAGGATTAAAAAATACTGGATTAAAGCGAGGAGAAAAAATAGCAATAATTGGAGATAACAGACCTAATCTATATTTATCAATAGCGGCGGCACAAATATTAGGAGCTGTTCCTGTGCCTTGTTATCAAGATTCTGTTGCGGATGAGTTACAATATATTTTAGAACATGCAGAAGTTAAAATTGCTATTGTAGAAAACCAGGAACAAGTGGATAAACTTTTAGAGATAAAAGATAAATTGCCTTTATTAAAAAGTATATTTTATGATGATCCTAGAGGTTTAGATAATTATCAGAAAACAGATGCTTTAGCGTTGGATAATATTTTAAATCTGGATAATGAAGCTGATATTAGCCTTGATGAAGATATTGATACTACAACTAAAGATGATATTTCTATTATGCTTTATACATCTGGAACAACTGGACGACCAAAAGGTGTATTGCTCTCATATTATAATATAATTTCCGTGACAAGCGTTGCTTGTGAGTTGGAAAATACTTCTTTTAATGATGAGGTTGTTGCTTATCTTCCTATGGCTTGGGTTGGAGATAATATTTTTTGTGTAGCTCAATCATATATCTCTGGTTTTTGTATTAATTGTCCAGAAAGTAGAGACACTTTAACAACAGACATGAGAGAAATAGGGCCTACATACTATTTTGCGCCTCCACGAGTTTGGGAAGGCATGCTTACCCAATTAATGGTAAGAATGCAGGATGCTGCTAAAATAAAACTTTGGGCATTTAATTATTTTATGAATATAGCTAAAAAATGGGGAAACGATATTTTAGACAAGAAAAAGGTACCTTTATTATCTAGGCTTCTATACGCACTTGGCTATTTTTTCGTTTATGGCCCATTAAAGAATAATTTGGGATTAACCAGAGTAAGAATTGCTTATACTGCTGGGGAAGCTATGGGCCCAGACACTTTTCTTTTTTACAGGTCATTAGGAATTAATTTAAAGGTTCTATACGGACAAACTGAGGCCAGTGTTTTTGTTTCTCTTCATCGTAATGGAGATGTTGATCCAAAAACTGTAGGACCTGTTTTTCCTGGGGTTGATATAAAAATTAAGGATGGAGAAGTGTTTTATAAGGGGCCAGGAGTTTTTAAAGGATATTATAAAAATGAAGAAGCAACAAAAGAGACAATAGATAAAAATGGCTGGGTAAAAACAGGTGATGCGGGAGTATTAGATAGCAATGGCCATTTAAAGATTATAGATAGAGCTAAAGACGTAGGAAAGTTAAATTCAGGAAAAATGTTTGCTCCTAAGTATTTAGAAAATAAGTTGAAGTTTTGTGGCATAATAAAAGAAGCTGTCGCTTTTGGGGACAATAAAGACTTTGTTTCATGTTTTATAAATATAGACCTAGAAGCAGTAGCTAGTTGGGCAGAAAGAAATAATATAGCTTATTCAGGATACATTGATTTAGCCGGTCAAAGCTCAGTATATGATTTAATTTCTAATGAAATAGATAAGGTTAATGAGGATTTAGCTGAAGACGCGGAACTAAGTGATTCTCAGATAAAACGGTTTTTAATTCTGCATAAAGAATTGGATGCGGATGATGGCGAGTTAACTAGGACTAACAAGGTTAGAAGAAATCTTATTTCTGAAAGGTATGGTAAGTTAGTAGATGCTTTATATAGTAAAGAAGATCATTGTTATATAGAAACAGAAGTTACATTTGAAGATGGAAGAAAAGGTTCTATTAGTGCCGATTTAAAAATTCAGGATATGAATATTTTTAGAGTAAAGGATAGAGTTGCATGAGCGTAGAATCGAAAAATAAAAGTTCTGCAAAAGCCGAATGTTTAATGGATATAAAAGACATAAGCTTATCCTTTGGAGGGTTAAAGGCACTACAAGATGTAAATTTACAAATTCAAAAAGGAGAAATATTAGCCATTATTGGGCCAAACG
>Ga0208261_1000999_pt1 | contig 10384 bp, 11 predicted proteins | sample Knorr_S7_td_DCM__FD_185595 | JGI IMG/M metagenome (GOLD analysis project Ga0208261, IMG submission 185595) | Marine microbial communities from Southern Atlantic Ocean transect - Knorr_S7_td_DCM_ad_131m_LV_B (SPAdes) (version 3) | ecosystem: Environmental > Aquatic > Marine > Oceanic | place...
CTTTGAATCTGTTTCATTTAAGGAAAATAATGGTCTTAGCAGTGCTTTGAAAGCCGGGTTTGATTTATGTAAGTCAGAATATATAGGATATATTGATGCAGATTTACAAACATCACCAAGTGACTTTCACTTTTTATTAGAATATGTTCCAGAATTTGATTTAGTTACAGGGTATAGATCTAAAAGAAGAGATTCAATAGTAAAGAAGATTTCATCAATAGCTGCTAACAGAATCAGAAATATTTTTACTAATGATAAAATGAACGATACTGGCTGTCCTTTAAAAGTAATTAAGGCTGATTTTGCAAAAAAAATTCCAATGTTTAAAGGTTTACACAGATTCCTACCAGCAATGATATTGCTCCAAAAAGGTAAAATTATTGAAATCCCTGTTAAACATTTTCCAAGAATTGCTGGAAAAGCAAAGTTTGGCTTATTTAATAGAATACTAGGTCCATTATCAGATTGTTTTGCTTTTATCTGGATGAAAAAAAGATATATCAATTACCAAATAGAAGATAATGGATAATTTAGTTTATTTATATTCACTTGGTTTTATAGCTCAATTTTTTTTTAGTGCAAGGGTTATAATCCAATGGTTTTATACTGAAAAAGAGGCGCGAGTAATTACACCCACAATTTATTGGATATTAAGTCTAACTGCTTCTTTCTTATTTTTTATGTATGGTTACTTTAGAGATGATTTTGCAATAATGTTTGGGCAATTTATTGGATATTATATATACATTCGAAATTTACAGCTTCAAAATAAGTGGTCCAACTTTAATATTACAATTAGGCAAATCCTTATACTATTGCCAATTGTTGTGTGCATAGAAAGGGCTTGGAATTCTAATTTCTTTGATTTTGATTCTCTTTTTTACAATCCTGATATACCACAATGGCTTTTATATCTAGGTGTAGTTTCACAAATTACATTTACATTTAGATATATTTATCAATGGATGTCATCAGAAATATCCAAAAAATCACATTTACCATTAGGATTTTGGACAATAAGTATTGTTGGTGCTATATTAATAATTATATATTCTGTTTTCAGAAAAGATCCTGTTCTGTTTTTCAGTCATATTGCAGGAATATTTATGTATTCTAGAAATATCTATTTTATATACTTAAATAAAGACAAATAGTGAGTTTTCTTAGTAAATATAAATTCTTAATAATTCTATTAATTCTACTGGTCTTTTCTTTTTCTACATTTAATCTAGTGGAAGTGGGACTTATGGAAGCTAGGAATTTTCAAACAGCAAATGAGATTATTGAAGATGATAATTGGTTACTACCAACCTTAAATGGAGAGCCAAGATATCAAAAACCTCCATTACCTACTTGGATTACTGCTCTATCTGTTTTAATATCTAATTCAAAATCAATTATATTTTACAGGCTACCTGCTATTATTTTTCTATTTGTAATAGGGTTAACAAGTTACTTTTTCAGCATTAAAATTAAATTCAATAATAAAGAGAGCATAATAAACGCATTAATAACCATAAGTTCTTTTTATATAATTGCTATAATATTTGAGGCTCCCTGGGATATTTTTGCACATGGATTTATGTTTTTAGGAATATATTATTTATTAGATAATAAATTAAGTAATAGACAAAAAATAATTGCAGGAATTTTTATCGGTCTCTCTATAATGTCAAAAGGGCCTATATCAATTTACGCACTTTTAATACCTTTTTTATTGTCATACTTTTTGGTTTACAGAAAATTGAATTACAAAAATATAATTCAGGTTCTATTAATTTCAATCATTTTTGGTAGCTCCTGGTATATTTATGTATATACGCAAGACTATCAAACATTAATGGAAATTAGTTCTCAAGAAACAGAAAATTGGTCTAATTATAATGTAAAACCATTATACTATTATTGGGATTTTTTTATAAATAGTGGTATTTGGGCAATACCTGCAATAGGAAGTTTAATCCTGCCATTTACAAAAAATAGTATAACAATAAGAAAAACCCATCTTCTAACCTGTTATTGGGTAATTTTTTCGGTTATTTTATTATCATTAATTCCTGAAAAAAAGACAAGATATTTAATGCCTGTTCTAATTCCTTTGGCACTAAATACTGGCTTCTATATTAATTATATTATTAAATATTCTAGTGATAAAATAAACTCTGTCTCATGGCCTATCTATTTGAATTTTATAATAGTATCAATATCAGGGATTATTATTCCTAGTATTAGTATCTATAATTCTGGATTTGAATTCTTCTCAATCCTTTCAATTTTAATAACATCTTATTTTATATATAATTTTTATAAAAAGGAGTTTGAAAAAGCTGTTTATCTAAAAATAATTTTATTCTTGTGTATTATAAATATTATTCTTCCAGAAACATATGCAAATACTAATGAAGATTTTACTGATATAAAGGAGTTGAAAAATGAAATAAATGAGTTAAAATTATATTCGGATTATCAAGTAACTGCAGACCTTATATGGAATGTAAACAAAAGGATAAAAAAATTAGATGTAACAATAATAGATGATTCAATTTTTGGATTAATTTCCAATGCAAATCTTGATAATAAAAACAATAAAATTTTAGATAACGATTTAATAATAACCAAAAAAATTAAACTGAATTTTAATACAACTTCAGATGAGGAAGACAATAGATATAGAGATAGGCTAAAAACAAATCTTTATATTTTATCAAAAATAAGAGCTAAACTTTAAATCTTAACTGCTCTAAATAAATATGATAAAAAAGGGTTGAAGAAATAGCTCCAAAAATCAAACCGCATAAAATATCTGTTGGATAATGTAATCCTAAGTAAATTCTACTATAAGAAAAAACAGCCACCCAAATAAATAAAATAACTGAGAAAATACTACTATATTTTTCTCTCATTATTTTAATAATAAATAGTGAAACTGCTATTGAATTAGATGCATGAGCTGAAAAGAATCCATATTTACCACAATAGATATCAATTTCACGTAAACCTAAAAAATCTTCCCTACAAGGTCTTAATCTCTGAAAGCTATCTTTAAAAAAGTTAGTAGACTGATCTGTGAATAGAATTAATAATGCAATAAAAAAAAGCAAAAGCAAAGCTTGCTTAAATCCAAATTTTTTATAAAAATAAAAAACAATAATAGCAAACAAAGGTATATAGGTGAGCTTATTGGTTAAGACAATCCATAGTGGATCCCAAAATTCTGAGCCTAGTGAGTTTAAATAAATTAATAATTGTATATCTATTTCTTCTAATGTCATTTATAGTGTCTTTTTATCATCTTATTAGTTAAATACAAAAACCTTAGATACAAAAATAGAGAAGAAAAAGTTAGCCCTGAAAGTAATCCTATCCAAATACCTGATTCTGCCATTAATGATTCATCACCAAGAATAAAACTTATTGGGAATCCAATAATCCAATATGCTATAAATACAATAATGGTCGGAATTTTTACATCTTGCATTCCTCTTAAGGTTCCAAGAACAATTACCTGAGCACTATCAACTAATTGGAAAATAGCAACTATTATAAATAATTTAGATGCAATCGATACAATTCTAATATTTTCAAAATAATTCTCCTGATTATTTATATCTATATAAATATAAGGGAGATAATCTCTTAACAAATATATTACTAATGAAAAAATAAAAGCAAAACATATTCCAAGCAGCAATATAGATAATGAGATTCTTTTTAACTCCTTATAATTTTTTAAACCCTTCTGATTACCAGCTCTAATTGCGGCACTAACACTCAAGCCACTAGCAACCATAAATGTCATTGAAGAAATATTTAATACTATCTGGTTAGCTGATTGAGGTATTTCTCCTAAAAGGCCACTAAGCCAAATTGCAGAAGTAAATAATCCTACTTCAAAAAACATTTGCAACGAAGTTGGAAATCCTAAACTTAGGATTTTCTTAATCATAAATCTATTGTATACAAATGACTTTAAATCTGAAATATAATCATAGATAATCTCCTTATTCATTAGCATATAAAATAAAAAGGAAAACATTATGAATCTTGAGACAAGCGTTCCAATAGCAGCACCAATAATTCCAAGTTTTGGGAAGCCTAACATTCCAAAAATTAAAATATAATTTATTATTACATTAATGATGTTTGCTAAAACTGTTGCATACATTGGATAAATAGTTTTTGAAAGTCCATCTACAAATTGCTTTAGTGCTTGGAAAAGCAATAAGGGAATTAATGATATTGCTACAATATCAATATATGGCAAGGCTAATCTAACAACTTCTTGAGGTTGGTCTAAATATATTAATGTCCCCTTTAACAATAAAATTGAACCATATAAAAATATTCCAAGGAATAAGCATAAAATAAAACCATTAATAAAAGAAGTTTTCAACTTCTCATTATTCCTTTCAGAATGCGCTTCAGCAACTATAGGAGTAATTGCAGCTGAGAAACCAATACCTAGAGACATAGCAACAAAAATATAGCTATTCCCAAGAGATACTGCTGCTAAATTTATTGGGTCTAATTTACCCACCATTATATTATCAATCATTCCAACCAAGGTATGACCTAATAATCCTAAAATGACGGGAGTAGATAATTTTAAATTATATGAAAATTCCTTTGTATAATTTGATAAATTCAATTTCCAGTTTATTTTTTATTAAAGTCCATTAAATAATCAATATCTATATTTCCTTTTTCAATATTATTTAATTTATTTTTTAATAACCTTTTTTTGAAACTAGTTAATTTATCTGTAAACAATATTCCTTGAATATGGTCATATTCATGCTGTATTACCCTTGCAACAATACCTGAAAAGCTTTTCTTATTAAGAGTAAAATTTTCATCATAAAACTCAATATTTATATCAGATTTTCTTTTTACATCTTCTCTTATATGTGGTATACTTAAACAGCCTTCTTCAAAAGACCAGCTATCACCAGATTCCTGAATAATAACTGGATTAATAAATGTTTGCTTTATACTTTCAACCTTAATTCCTTCAATTTCATTTTCATCAATATTGAGAAATGGAGCTGTGTCAATAATAAATAATCTGATTGATTTGCCGATTTGTGGCGCAGCTAATCCTACTCCATTTGCATTATACATGGTTTCATACATGTCATTAATCAGTTTTTTGAGATTTGGATATGAATTATTTATATCCTTAGAAGTTATTTTTAAGATGGGATTGCCATATCCAATTATCGGTAAAATCATATGTTATAATTTAAATTACAATATATAGATTATTCATTAACTAACTCTCTTTAGATTTTAAATATCCTTGAAGAATTATCGTTGCACTTATTTTATCAACAATATATTTATCTCTTCTATTTTTTTTATTAATACCAGCATCTATCATTGTTTTAAATGCAAGCTTTGAAGAAAAACGCTCATCATATCTATAAATTGGAATCCCAGAAAATTTTAATGACAATTTTGATATAAAAATTTTAATTAACTCCTCTATATCAGAAAATTGATCATTCATTTTTTTAGGCTGACCAATTACAAACTCAGAAATTTCATTATCAGTACTGTATTCTTCTAAATAATCAATTAAATCTTTTGTTTGAATTGTGGTCAAGCCAAAAGCAAAAACCTGAGATTCATCTGAAACTGCTATGCCAGACTTTACTTCTCCATAATCTATAGCTAAAATTATTGACATAAGGCAAAGATAACACTTAACTTGATGTAAATAAATAGAGTATTTTAATTAAAGGCATTTTTAATTTTTTTTCGAAATGATCTTCTAGCAATAAATTGATTGCTGTACTTATGCATTAAATTGAATACATCATTAGCATTTCTATCACATAATTTAGCATATTCCATACTAAGTATTTGTATTACCTCTTTATCATTAGTAAGTCTTCTAAAATTCATGATTCTGCTGTTAAAGTTCATTTTCTCAAATCTCATTCTATTTAAATCAACTAAATAAAACAAGAATTTAGAATTATTTACTTTAACTAAAGTATTACCAGGAGAATGATCTAAAAAATTAATTCCATTTTCATGTAGCTTAAATGTAAATAAAACGAATTCATTTAAAATCTTTATACGATTTGGGAAATTTGGGTTATTAATTACTTCACTTATAGGGAAATCAAATTTCAATTGCTTTGAAACATAAAAACTATCATTTAAAACTCCATTTTTTTTAAATTCATAAGAACAAATAGGAATTGGTGTGTTTATATCTAAATCTAATAGCTTATTTGCATAACTAAAGGATCTTTTTGCTTTAGATGGCCTAAAATATGAATAAATTAATCCATTAATAAAATTTGGTCTTCCAAATGATTTTATATTAATATCAAAATTTTCTAATCCAAAAATTCTAATAGTATTTCTATGTTCCTTTATTGTCTGACCATTAGATGTATTAAAGTTTCTAATTATACCTAAAATATCATCTCGGTAGTTTATATATTTTGGATTAAAATGAATAGACTTATTCAACTGCTTATTTTTATATTTGATATAAATATATCTATAATAGATGGAAAAAATTATAAATGAAGTTGAAAAAGCTTATAAGGTTTTAATTAGTGGTGGCGTAATACTATATCCTACTGATACTATCTGGGGATTAGGATGTGATGCATCTAATGATGAGGCTATTATTAAATTAAATAATATTAAAAAAAGGGATAATTCGAATCCTATGCTTAGTTTAATTAATAGTTCTGAAATGCTTGAAAGCTATTTGTACAAAAAACCTAATAATCTAGATAAAATATTAAATGAATTTGATGGCCCAACTACTTTTATATATAATAATCCAAAAAATATATCCAAATTACTTATATCAAAAGATAATACAGTTGCTTTTAGAATCGTTGATCATAATTTCTGCAATATACTTATAGATAGATTAAACAAGCCTATTGTTTCTACTTCAGCTAATATTCATAATAAAAGACATCCTAATAGCTATAAAGAAATAGATGACTGTATTTTAAAAGGTGTAGACTATATCGTAAATTTGCCTAACGAATCATTTGGCAAACTCCCTTCTTCTATAGTTAATATTAATGATAAAGGAGAGATAAATAAAATACGATAAAACACCATAGTAATGAAATTTAAAGAGGCTATTAATGATAAACTTTTTAATACTATATCTGATTGTGCAGATCAATTAGAACTAGACTGTTATGTTGTTGGGGGGTTTGTAAGAGATTATTTTATTAATAGGGAATCCAAGGATATAGATATTCTGGTAATAGGTAGTGGAATAGAAATGGCTCAAGCAGTTTCTAAACAACTTAAAAATACTTCCAAAATAAAAATTTTCAAAACTTATGGAACTGCAATGCTAAAATATTTAGATTATGAGGTAGAGTTTGTTGGTGCCAGAAAAGAATCTTATAGTAATAATAGTAGAAATCCTAAAGTTTCAACTGGAACATTAGAAGATGATATAAATAGAAGAGATTTTACAATAAATAGTCTTGCAATAGGATTAAGTAAAAATAATTATGGAGAACTGATTGATTATCATAATGGATTAGATGACATAAAATCAAAGATTATAAGAACTCCGCTTGATCCTGAAATTACATTTAATGATGATCCCCTAAGAATGCTTAGAGCAATCAGGTTTGCAAGCAGTCTAGATTTTACTATAGACAAGGAAATAGTTAATATTATTTCCAATTTGAATACTAGAATAGAGATAATTACAAAAGAAAGAATAGTAGAGGAAATTAATAAAATTCTAATAAGCAATAAGCCTTCAGGTGGTTTTCTATTATTAGAAAGGACTGGTCTTCTAGATATCATATTGCCTGAAATTTCAGCATTAAAAGGAATAGATGAAATTGAAGGACAAACACATAAAGATAATTTTTACCACACTTTAGAAGTAGTTGATAATATAAGTAAAGAAACAGATAATTTATGGCTAAGATGGTCTGCTCTTCTTCATGACATTGGCAAACTACCTACAAAGAAATTTAACAAAAAAATAGGCTGGACTTTTCATGGACATGAATTCGAAGGAAGTAAAATGGTTTATAAAATATTCAAAAGATTAAAAATGCCCTTAAACGATAAGATGAAATATGTTCAAAAGATTGTTTTAATGAGCTCAAGACCTATTGTATTGGCAGAAGATAATGTTACAGACTCCGCTGTAAGAAGACTAATTTTTGATGCAGGTGAAAGTATAGATGATTTAATGACTCTTTGTGAAGCTGATATTACAACAAAAAATAAAGAAAGATTTAAAAAATATCGTCAAAACTTTAAAAATGTAAGAACTAAAATTCTTGAAGTTGAAGAGAGAGATAATATTCGAAATTTTCAACCACCTATAACTGGACAGGAGATTATGAAAACATTTAATCTTAAACCTTGTAGATATATAGGTCAAATTAAAGAGGCAATTAAAGAAGCAATCCTGGAAGGTGATATTAAAAACGACTATGAAGCTGCATATAACCTTATGATAAAAGAAGGAGAAAGATTAGGTTTGAAGACAAATGAAAAAATATAATAAAAAAGTAGTTTACTGGCTTTTTTCTGGCTGTGCCTTGATTTTTATTATGGTAGTTGTTGGTGGTATAACTAGATTAACTCATTCAGGACTATCAATGCCTGATTATAAAATAATATCGGGAACAATTCCTCCTATTAATGCTGAACAATGGAATGAGGCATTTGAATTATATAAACAATATCCTGAATATAAAAAACTAAATAGCGATATAAGCCTTCAAGAATTTAAAGGAATTTTCTTTTGGGAATGGTTACATAGAGTTATTGGAAGACTAATAGGTTTAGTATTTATAATTCCATTTATTTATTTCTTAATAACAAAACAACTAAATATAACTACTATAAAAAAAACTATAGTATTATTAATACTTGGTGGATTTCAGGGATTCCTTGGCTGGTATATGGTCAAAAGCGGATTAGTAGATAAACCTGATGTAAGTCATTATAGACTTGCAGCGCATTTAATAACGGCCTTTATAACCTTCGCTTTTACTTTATGGGTTGCTTTAGATCTAATTTATCCTATAAAAAAAGCTATAAATAAAAAGTTCAGAAATATAATACGAGTTTCATTAGCTATACTCTTATTACAAATAATTTATGGAGCTTTTGTTGCTGGACTGGATGCAGGATTTATTCATAATCATTGGCCGATGATGAGCGAGGGAAAATTTATGCATGAAACCGTTTTAATAGAAAAGACACCTGTCTATAAAAATTTTATTGAAGGTAGAAGTGGAGTACAATTTGTTCATAGAATTTTAGCAATTATTGTCGTTGTTTCAGTAATAATAATTTATTCAATAGGAAAAAAAATAGCTACCTCAATTGAGCAAATAAATGGCATCAATCTATTACTAATATTAGTTGGAATTCAATCACTTCTTGGAATATTCACTATTTTATTACAAGTACCATTATGGCTTGGTATTGCTCATCAGGTTGGTGCATTCTTATTACTAGGTTCTATGACATTTACATTGCATCGCTTTAGCAAGTAACAAATTTTAATACATTTGTAATCAATATAATAGAGAGATGATTTACAGATTTAGAATAATCCTTGATAATGATACTGAAGATGATATTTTTAGAGATATTGAAATAACTAAAAATAGTACTTTAGAAGATTTTCATAAATCTATTTTCAATTCATTTGGTTTTAATAATAATGAAATTGCTTCATTCTACCTTTCTGATAATGAATGGGCTCAAGGAGAAGAAATATCACTATTTAATTTTGGTGATGAAAATGAAAAAAAGAAATTAATGAGTAAAACATCCATTGATGAAGTAGTAACTATTGAAAATAATAAACTTATCTATATCTACGACTTTTTAAATATGTGGACATTTCTTATTGAGTTAATAGAAATAGCAGAAGAAGTAAATGAAGTTAGTTACCCAAACATAATTTTCAGTAAGGGAGATATGCCTGAAAAAGCACCTGAAAGAAAATTTGAATCAGACAAAGATGAAATAGTAGATGATGAAGATTTTGAAAATTATAATGAAGAACAGGATTACTATTAATAATTTAAACTATGAGATTCAAACTAAAATCTGATTTTTCTCCAACAGGTGATCAACCAGAGGCAATAAATCAATTAGTTGAAGGAATACAAAACAATGAGCAATATCAGACATTGCTTGGTGTAACAGGTTCTGGGAAAACATTCACAATAGCAAATGTTATTGAAAAAATTCAAAAACCTACACTAGTATTAGCTCATAATAAAACGCTGGCTGCACAGTTGTATTCAGAGTTTAAACATTTTTTTCCTAAAAATTTAGTTGAATATTTTGTTTCGTATTATGATTATTATCAGCCTGAAGCCTATATTCCATCTTCTGG
>Ga0208261_1001000_pt1 | contig 10381 bp, 8 predicted proteins | sample Knorr_S7_td_DCM__FD_185595 | JGI IMG/M metagenome (GOLD analysis project Ga0208261, IMG submission 185595) | Marine microbial communities from Southern Atlantic Ocean transect - Knorr_S7_td_DCM_ad_131m_LV_B (SPAdes) (version 3) | ecosystem: Environmental > Aquatic > Marine > Oceanic | place...
AAATTGACTATTTGCACTATTTGGATCAGATGATCTTGCCATAGATAGTGTTCCTCTTTCATGTGGTAGATCACTAAACTCAGCTTTAAGATCAGGTAAATCAGATCCACCCATTCCAGCTCTATTTAAATCAAAATTGTCTGAGGAAGAATTTCCAAATCTAACATCGCCTGTTTGTGCCATAAATCCATCTATGACTCTATGAAAGACAACGTTATCATAAGAACCATCATTTGCTAATTTTTTTATTCTTTCAACATGTTTAGGTGCAACATCTTCAAATAATTCAATTTTTACATCTCCAGTTTTAAGCTTTAAAATCATTATATTCTCCTTTGAGTAAACATTTGTAAAAAATATTAAACTAATTAAAACTAATAAATTAATTAAATATTTATTCATATTTTTTTTTTAATGAATTAATTGTACTTTTGGTAGTAAATTTTTTTATATCCCCTTTTAACTCTATAATTTCTTTTATTAATCTTGAAGAAATTATTTGATTTTGAACATCAGACATTAAAAAAATCGTTTCTATATTTTTATTTAATTTTCTATTCATTCCAGCTAATTGAAATTCATATTCAAAGTCTGAGACAGCTCTCAAACCACGTAAGATTATATTCGATTTATATTTTTTACAAAGATCTGTGGTTAATGAGTTAAAAGAGATAACTTTAACTTTATTTTTCTTAAATTTTAAATCTGAAAATAATGCTTTGTTAACTATTTTAATTCTTTCTTCTATTGTAAATAAATATTTTTTATTATCTCCATCAGAGATTGCAACGATAACTTGATCTACAATTTTTAAAGATTTTTGAATAACATCTATATGACCAAAAGTAATTGGATCGAAGGTACCAGGGTAAACTCCAGTTTTTTTCATTAGATTAAATTATCATCTATTTTAATCGCTGAAACAACTTTTTCGTCTCCAGATAACTTAATAATTCTAACACCTTGAGTGTTTCTTCCTGCAATTCTAATTTCTTTAACAGCAGTTCTAATAACTCTACCTTTATTAGTAGATATTATTATTTCATCACCTTCATTTACAGGAAAGGATGAAGATACATTTCCATTTCGTGATGAATTTACTATACCAATTATGCCCTTACCACCTCTATTTGTTACTCTATAATCTTTGTGATCTGTTCTTTTGCCATATCCATTTTCTGTAATTGATAAAATAAACTTTGTTTTTGCTTTAAGTTCTGATTTATCTACTTTTGATAACTTTCCTTTATTTTTTAAATTTTCATGATCGATAATAGACAATGAAACAATCTTGTCATTTTGTTGTAAATTAATTCCTCTTATACCTTTTGAAGATCTACCTTTAAAAACTCTAAGTTTTTTAGATTCAAATCTAATACATTTACCTAATTTAGTGCTTAAAATTATATCTTGATCGTCTTTACATATTTTTACTCCTGTTATTTTGTCACTTGGAGATAATTTCATAGCTATTTTTCCTGAAGTATTAATTGATGAAAAATCTTCTAAGTTATTTTTTCTAATTTTACCATCAGCTGTAGCAAATATGATGAACATACCTTTAGAATCTGAATTTTGGTCTGGGTAAGGCATAATAGAACTTATCGACTGGTGATTTTTTAAAGGAAGAATATTAAATAAAGATTTACCTCTTGAACTTAAAGATCCTTCAGGAATTTTCCAAGCTTTTACTCTATAAACAAGACCCTCTGATGAAAAAAACAATACTTGCGTGTGAGTATTTACTGATAAAGTTTGAACTACAGAATCTTCGTCTCTTGTAACAATTCCTGTTTTACCTTTTCCACCTCTTTTTTGTTGTTTTACAGTACTGAGAGCCCCTCTTTTAATATATCCTTGTAAAGTTACAGTAATTATTACACTTTCTTTTTGAATAGTTTCTTCAATATCATAATTTAAAACAGCATCAATTATTTTGCTTCTTCTTGGTACAGCAAATTTTTCTTTAATAGATTTTAATTCATTGCTTATAACTTTAAATAATTCTTTTTTTGAACTTAAAACTTTTTTATATTGGATTATTAATTCTGACAATTTGTTAATCTCCAAGTCAATTTCATTAATTCCCAGTGCAGTTAATTTTTGTAATCTAAGTTCTAGAATTGCAGTAACTTGGGATTCTGTAAGATTATACTGTGTAACATTTTTTTTATTTTCAATTAATTTTATAAATTTTTGAGATTTTGTACTTTTAAACTTAGATTTTAATAAAAGCTTTTTAGCTTCGTCTGGTGTTTTTGATGAACGAATAATTTTTATAATCTTATCTATATTTTCAACTGAAATTGATAAACCAATTAGAATATGCGCGCGATCTTCAGCCTTTTTAAGATCAAATTTTGTTTTTTTTATTACAACATCTTCACGGAATTTTAAAAATTGATCTAGGAACTCTTTAAGATTACATGTCTTAGGTTTATTATCAACAATAGCTAATGTATTAAATCCGAACGAACTTTCAATAGATGTAAATTTAAATAATTGTCGTTTGATTGTTTCAGGTTCAACTCCAGTTCTAAGATCTATAGCTACTCTAATACCCTCTCTATTTGACTCGTCTCTAATGTCTCTTATGCCTTCAATTTTTTTCTCTCTTACCAACTCTGCTATACGTTCATTTAATACAGATTTATTTACCTGGTAAGGAATGGAAGTTATTACAAGTCTATCTCTATTATTTTTAAGATTTTCAACTACAATTTCACCTCTAATTTTAAACGATCCTCTTCCAGTTTTATAACCTTCTTTGATAATTTTTTTTCCAATAATAATTCCACCAGTAGGGAAATCTGGACCTGGTATATGTTTCATTAACTCATTAATTTTAATATTTTTATCGTCAATTAATGCAAGAGCACCGTCTATAACTTCACCTAAATTGTGAGGTGGTATACTGGTAGCCATCCCAACAGCAATACCACCTGCTCCATTTACAAGAAGATTGGGATATTGAGCTGGAAGAACAGAAGGTTCTTTTTCAGTCTCATCATAATTACTTTTAAATTCAACAGTATTTTTTTCAATATCATCTATTAGAAATTGAGAAATTTTTGACAGTCTTGTTTCAGTGTATCTCATAGCAGCAGGAGGATCACCATCTATAGAACCAAAATTACCTTGCCCATCAACAAGAGGTAAGCTCATAGAAAAATCTTGAACCATTCTTACTAAAGCATCATAAACAGCTTGATCACCATGAGGATGATATTTACCAATTACATCCCCTACTATTCTTGCTGATTTTCTAAATTGTTTTGACCAATCAAAACCACCTTTATGCATTGCATAGATTATTCTTCTATGAACAGGTTTTAATCCATCTCTTGCATCAGGTAATGCTCTACTGATTATTACACTCATAGCATAAGACAAGTAAGATGAGCTCATCTCATCATACATGGATATAGATTTTATATTTTGATTTTTAGAAATTTCGTCTTTTTGCATATTAACTAAAAAGGAGGATCGTCAAATTCATCGTCTTGAGGTTTAGCACTTTGATCAAAATTTTGTTTAGTTTCTTGAGATGCTATTGTATTTTGATTTCCACCACCAAGCATTGTTAAAGAAGAATTAAAACCTTGAATAACAACTTCTGTAGAATATTTGTCTTGGCCACTTTGTTCATCTTTCCATTTTCTAGTATTTAATTGACCCTCAATATAAACTTGAGCACCTTTTTTTAAATATTGCTGCACTACATTTACTAGACCTTCGTTAAAAACAACAACTCTATGCCATTCTGTTTTTTCTTTCTTTTCACCTGTATTTTTGTCTTTCCAAGATTGGCTAGTAGCTAAACTTAATCTAGCTACATTTTTACCATTAACCATTTGCTTTATTTCTGGATCTGCGCCCAATCGTCCTATCAATAATACTTTATTTAAGCTTCCTGCCATAAAATTTAAATTTTTTTGATTTGATTTATGTATATATATATCACAATTTTACTTGAATATTAATTTAATTAAATTAAAGCAACAAAAATTATGCTCAAAAAGATAGTTATTAAAGGTGCAAAAGAACATAATTTAAAGAATATATCCCTTGAGATTCCAAAGGATAAGTTTGTAGTTATTACGGGACTTTCTGGGTCCGGAAAGTCTTCTTTAGCATTTGATACGATTTATGCTGAGGGTCAAAGAAGATATGTAGAGAGTCTATCTGCCTATGCAAGACAATTTCTAGATAAAATGAAAAAACCAAAAGTTGATTTGATAGAAGGTCTAAGCCCAGCAATATCTATAGAACAAAAAAATACATCAAAAAATCCAAGATCAACTGTTGCAACAGTTACAGAAATTTATGATTATATGAGAGTATTGTATGCTAGAGTTGGAATACCTTATTCACCATTTACTGGAAAACCAATAACATCTCAAACTATTTCACAAATTGTTGATAGAATTAAAGAATTACCAAAAAAATCAACTATATATTTATTTGCTCCTGTAGTTCGTGGTCGTAAAGGTGAATATAAGAAAGACATATTATCGTACAAAAAAAGAGGTTTTAGAAAAATTAAAATAGATAATAAAATATATGAGATAGACAATGTTCCTGAATTAAATAAAAAAGTTAAACACGACATATCTGTACTTGTTGATCGTATAGTAATAAATTCCTCACTTGGTAATAGACTAGCTGAAAGTGTTGAAACTGCGGTAAATTTAGCAAATGGATTGTTATTCGTAGAATATGAAAACGAAACCTTACCTAAGAAATTTAGAAAAATAGAAAGAATTATTTTCTCAACAAAGTTTGCATGTCCAGAAAGTGGATTTACAATTGAAGAAATTGAACCAAGATTATTCTCATTCAATAGTCCCTATGGAGCTTGTGAAGAGTGTGATGGTATTGGTGTTAAATTAAATGTTGATGAAAAATTAGTTATACCTAATGAAAAAAAATCAATTGCCGATGGAGCTATTGTCCCATGGGCCAAAACATCAACCTTATATTATGCTCAAACTTTATCCTCTCTAGCTAAACATTATGATTTTTCATTAGATCAAAGATGGGAAAAAATTCCAAAAAAAATTAAAGATATTATTCTTTATGGATCAGATGAAGAAGAAATTAAGTTTAGTTATGATGATGGATATGAAAAATATTCACATAAAAAAACTTTTGAAGGTGTGATAAATAATCTTGAAAGAAGATACTTAGAGACAGACAGTGATTGGAAAAGAGAGGAAATTGCTCAATATCAATCCGATACAAGTTGTGAAAAATGCAATGGCTACAGATTAAAAGAAGAAGCTTTATGTGTTAAAATTGATAAACTTAATATCAGCGAAATAACTGAAAAGTCAATATTAGACGCTATCGATTGGTTTAAATCACTTGAAGAGAAATTAGATAAGACTCAATTAAAAATTGCTGAACATATACTTAAAGAAATAAATGAAAGATTGGATTTTTTACTAAATGTTGGACTTGATTACCTAACACTTTCAAGAGAATCTGGAACACTATCAGGTGGTGAGTCTCAGAGAATAAGATTAGCTTCACAAATTGGCTCTGGACTTACTGGAGTTTTATATGTTCTAGATGAGCCATCTATAGGATTGCATCAAAAAGATAATGTTAAATTAATTAATGCTTTAAAAAGATTAAGAGATTTAGGAAATACTGTAATAGTTGTTGAACACGATACTGAAACAATGGAAAATGCTGATCATATAATTGACCTTGGTCCAGAAGCAGGTAGTAATGGTGGCCAAGTTGTTGTTGAAGGAAGTTATAACGACATAATAAAAAGTGAAAATAGCATAACTGGAAAATATTTATCTCATAAATACAATATTCCAATTCCAAAAAAAAGAAGGCTAGCAAAAAATGGAAGATTTTTAGAAATAAACGGAGCTACCGGTAATAATTTAAAAAATGTTAATTTAAAAGTTCCACTTGGCAGCCTTACTTGTGTTACTGGTGTATCTGGAAGTGGAAAGTCAACTATGGTTTTGCAGACTTTATATAATGCTTTAAACCTTACACTAAATAACAATAAATCAAGAAAAATACCTAAACCATTTAGAGGTTTTAAAGGAATTGAATTAATAGATAAAGTTATAGATATAGATCAATCACCGATAGGGAGAACACCAAGATCTAATCCAGCAACATATACAGGGGCATTCGGCCCGATAAGAGATTGGTTTACAGCATTACCAGAATCTAAAAGTAGAGGATATAAACCTGGAAGATTTTCCTTTAATGTTAAAGGTGGAAGATGTGAAGCTTGCGAAGGTGATGGTGTAATTACATATGAAATGCACTTTTTACCTGACGTTTATATACAATGTGATGAATGCAAAGGAACAAGATATAATAGGGAGACTTTAGAGGTTAAATTCAAAGATAAAAGTATTGCTGATGTATTAAATATGACTGTAGATGAAGGTTGTGAATATTTTGAAAATATTTCAAACATCAAATCAAAATTATTAACATTAAAAAAAGTAGGTCTTGGTTATATAAAAATTGGTCAACAAGCTACTACTTTATCTGGTGGCGAAGCTCAAAGAATTAAACTTGCTAAGGAATTATCAAAAAGATCAACAGGTAGAACAATGTATATATTGGATGAACCTACAACAGGCTTGCATCAACACGATATAAAAAAACTATTAGAAATTTTACAAGCTTTTGTTGCGACTGGAAATACAGTTGTAGTAATTGAGCATAATTTGGATGTAATAAAAACAGCTGACTACATTGTTGATATGGGTCCTGAAGGTGGTGTTAAAGGTGGACAAATAATCGCAGAAGGAAAACCAGAGGAAATTTGCGATATAAAAGAAAGTTATACTGGTCAATTTCTTAAACATATTTTGAACAGTAAATTCAAAAAAATTGCTTAATAAAACTTTTTTAATAGTGTATATAATAACTTAATGGCTGATTTTTTTGGATCATTATCAAAAGTTATTCACACTTCTATTATATTAGCGGTAATTTTATTTTTATTTCTATCTTTTGGAAGTGGTGGCTTTGCTATAGATCAATTATTTTGGAGTTGGCTATTTAGATATTTTCATGTTGTAGCTGGTGTAATGTGGATTGGTTTATTGTATTATTTTAATTTTGTTCAAGTTCCAAACATGTCTAAAATAACTGATGAACAAAAACCTGCAATTACAAAAGTTATAGCGCCTTCTGCTCTATTCTGGTTTAGATGGGCGGCATTTGTAACAGTAGTTACAGGTTTGATTGTTGCTTACCTTAATGGTTATGCTCATGAAGCGATGACGCTAGGCATAGGAAGTGGTGGCGGCAAATATACAGCTATAGGCATAGGTATGTGGCTTGGTTTAATTATGGCTTTCAATGTTTGGTTTATTATTTGGCCAAATCAAAAAAAAGTTCTAGGAATTGTTGAGGCAAGTCCTGAAGAAAAACCAGCGGCTGCTAAAAAAGCATTAATTGCATCAAGAACTAATGTTCTTCTTTCACTGCCAATGTTATTATCAATGGTAGCTGCACAAAATTTATATTAAATTTATTCTTTTTCTTCTTTCAAAATAGTTTTTTGAGAAACATTTAATCTTACTAGAATAGGATTAGCTATATATATTGAAGAATATGTACCAACGATAACACCCAATATCATTGCGAATGAAAAACCTTTAAGTATTGCTCCACCAAATATAAATATAGATAAAAGAGCTAACAATGTTGTTACGGAAGTGATTATTGTTCTTGATAAAGTTTCGTTAATTGAAATATTTGTAATTTCAAAGATTTTAATATCTGCATACTTTCTTAAATTTTCCCTAACCCTATCAAAAATTACAACAGTATCATTCATTGAATAACCCACTATAGTAAGTACAGCAGCTACAATTGATAGATTAATTTCAAAGTTTAATAGTGAAAAAAAACCGAGTGTTATTACAACGTCATGAAATACTGCGGTAATAGCTCCAAGACTAAATTGCCATTCAAATCTAATCCAAATGTATATAAGCATTGCTCCCAATGATAGAGCAATAGCAATAACACCTGATTTTAATAATTCACTACTAACTTTTGGTCCTACACTTTCAACCCTTCTAAACTCAAAAATATTTCCAATATCATTAGCTAATTCAATTTTAATATTCTCTATAAAATTTTCTTCAATGGATTGTTTTTTTTCAAATTTAATAACATAATCATTTTCTTTACCAAAGTTTTTAACCGTAACATCACCAAGATTTAAATTATTAAATGACTTCCTTAGATCGCTAATAGATAAAGTTTTATCTAAACTTCTTAATTCAATTAAAGTACCACCCTTAAAATCTACACCATAATTTAATCCTTTAAATGTCAGCAAAACTAATGAAATCAATATTAAAGTTAATGATAAAACATTAAATTGTTTATAAAATTTGTTGAAAGGAATATTGCGTTTTTCCATTAAATTAGTTTCTCCTTATCTTTATTTTTAATCACATATAAAGCTGTTAATAATCTAGCAATAAAATAAACTGAAAACAAAGTTGTCAAAATTCCAACACCCAAGGTTAGTGCAAAGCCTTTAACTGGACCAGATCCTAAAATGAATAAAATCAATGCTGCAATTAAAGTAGTAATATTAGCATCTAAAATTGTTGTTTTAGATTTTACATATCCACTATCAAAAGCTAAAATTTTGTTATTTTCACTTTTAATTTCTTCTTTAATACGTTCGTATATAAGAACATTGGCATCAACTGCCATACCAACGGTTAAAATTATACCCGCAATACCGGGCAAGGTTAATGTTGCCTCAAATAAAGTTAGTATTCCAATTAATAATAATAAGTTTGTTATAAGTGCTATATTCGCAATAAATCCAAAAATTCTATATTTAATTATCATAAATATAACCACTAAAGCAAATCCAATAATTAAAGATAATATTCCAGCATCAATCGAGTCTTGTCCCAAATCTGGTCCAACAGTTCTTTCTTCAATTATTTTCATTGGAGCAGGAAGTGCACCGGATCTAAGTAGTAAAGCTAAATCAGTTGCAGTTTGAAAAGTAAAGCCACCAGTTATTTGACCTGAACCACCTACTATTGGTTCTCTTACGCTCGGTGCACTTATTATTTTGCCATCTAATATAATTGCTAAATTTTTTCCAACACCTGAAGTTGTAGCTTTAGCAAATTTTTTTGCTCCTACTCTATCCAATGTAAATGATACAACTGTTTCATTAGCCTGATTATCCATTCTTGGCTGTGCATCAACCAGATTATCTCCACTTAGAATAATTCTTTTGCTAACAATAGCATCTCCTTCTTCATCTTGATAAGGTATACGCTCTGTTCCAAAACTCTCTTCTTCACTTTGAGTAACAAACCTAAAAGTTAGATTTGCAGTTTTTCCTAATAAACTTTTAATTCTATCAGGATTATCTAAGCCAGGTAGTTCGACTAGTATTCTATCACTCCCCCTTTTAAGAATATTAGGCTCATTTGTACCAATTTCATCTACCCTTCTTCTAACAATTTCTATGGCTTGATCTTGTGATGATGATTTAAGTAAAACCAGACCATATTCGGAATATTGTAAAGTTATATTGCTTGATGATAATTCTTGAGATTCTTCAACATCAAACTCATGAGTTTTAAATCTTTGAAAATACGGATTAATTTCACTTTCTTCATCTTTTAATAAAGATAAAACTTTATCTTTTGAATTTTCATCAACTACAAAAGAAATTTTTTTATCATCTATAATTTTAAAATTAGTAGATCTTATATCATTATCTTTTAAAAATTTTTTTAGTGAAGATAGTTTACTTTGTAATTTCTGTATAATTACAGGTGAATTATCAATTTCTAAAAGCAAATATGATCCGCCTTGTAGATCTAGACCTAAATTTATATTTCTTTTGAAAAGCTCATTATCAATTTTTATAAAATTAGATATTGTAAAAAAAGAAATAACTATCGTAAAAATTAAAACTGAAATAATTTTTAATTTTGAAAAGTATAACACTTTATTCTAATGTTATTTTTTTGGTTCAGTATTACTTACTAATGCCTGTATTCCTGTGGATTTAATAATTTCTACTTTAACATTTTCTGATATTAAAACTTCAACCTTATCGTTATCCACAACACGCTCAATAGTTCCAACAATACCACCTGAAGTAACAACCTTGTCGCCTCTTTTTAAATTTTCTACCATTAGTTTATGTTCTTTTACTTTTTTTTGCTGTGGACGAATTAAAAAAAAGTAAAATATAACAAAAATTAAAATGAGTGGTATAAATTGTCCTATCCCTGATCCTGACATAAAATCCTTTGTAAATTAAAAGTTTTTTATACTATCTAAGTTATTAAAACAACTCTAATTATTTGAAATTTTTTCTAGATTATTC
>Ga0208261_1001001_pt1 | contig 10381 bp, 12 predicted proteins | sample Knorr_S7_td_DCM__FD_185595 | JGI IMG/M metagenome (GOLD analysis project Ga0208261, IMG submission 185595) | Marine microbial communities from Southern Atlantic Ocean transect - Knorr_S7_td_DCM_ad_131m_LV_B (SPAdes) (version 3) | ecosystem: Environmental > Aquatic > Marine > Oceanic | place...
TATTTTTAATTTTCTTCATATAAATATATATAACTAATATGTCAGTTTTTGATGAACAGCCACCTATAATTAACGTTTCTGCTTTTTCCCATTGGTTAATAAAAAACTATTCTTTTTTTAAATCAAAGAATATTAAATTATCACGTCTTAACAGTGAAAGAGATGTCAATTTATTAATAAAAGGAGTGGGTAAAAAACAATACGTTGTTAAAATTTCAAATCCAAAAGAATCTTTAGCTCAGCTTGAGTATCAAGATTTATTAATCAATCATTTAAGACTAAACATTAAATTAAGGAAAATATATCCAAAAATTTTACATAAAAAAATTTTATTTTACATAGATAGAAATAAAAGAAGATGTGCTGTTAGAGTTCTTACTTACATAGATGGAAATATGTATGCAAAATCAAAAAATAGTGACCATACTGAAAAGTCTTTAGGTAAATTATTAGCCCTTCAATCTAATCAGTTAAAGAGCTTTATTAAAAACCAAGCGATTAGAAAATTCGAATGGGATCCTTCTGATATTAGGTGGACTAAGAAATTTATAAATTTATTTAAAGGTGTCAATAAAAATATAATTATAAAAACTATAAATGAGCATGAGAAGTTTGTTTTTAAAAATATAAAAAATTTAAAACATGCTGTTACTCATGGTGATCCAAATGATTATAATATTGTTGTAAAAAAAGAAAAAATAATTGGCTTTATTGATTTTGGTGACTCAATTTATGCACCTGTCATAAATGATTTAGCAATATCTCTTTCATATGCATTGATGGGTACTAAAAATTTCTATAAAAGTCTCAAAAATATTGTTGGCACTTACAATGAGTTTTACAAACTTAGTGATCAAGATATTTATTCTCTATTAGGTTTAATAAAGTCGCGTTTGGTAATTACTTTAGTAATGGCAGCTAAACAACGTAAAAAATATCCTGATAATAAATATCTAAGCATCAGTGAAAAAAATGCATGGGATTTAATTTACAGGCTTCATAAGGTTGATCCATATTTTTTTATTGCTGTAATAAGAGATATTTGTAACTTAGAACCAATTTCAAATTTTAGTAAAAAATTACAATTATTTAAAAGTCAGCAATTTGGTAATTTATTTGATTTTGAACTAAACAATGTAAATAAAAAAATAGTTAATTTCAATAAAAGTAGTTTTTTACTAAAAACAAATCCTTCAAATAAAAAACTAGATAACTTAGTTGGAAAATTTCTAAAAAAAGATATTGGTATTGGATTATATAAAGAGAAAAGAAAAGTTTATAAGAGTAATCATTATATTTCTTCGCTTAACCCATTTAAAAGAAGAGACGTTCATCTAGGTATTGATATTTTTGTTGAAGAAAATACGCCAATTAAGTCACCTCTAAATGGTAAAGTCAGCATTTTGCATAATAATAATTTCAAATATGATTATGGCCCTACAGTTATTTTAGAGCACAAAATTAAAAATCATAAATTTTTTACTTTGTATGGTCACTTGTCTAAAAAATGTTTAAAAAAACTTAAAGTTGGTCAAATGATCAAAAAAGGCCAATGGATTGGTGAAATTGGAAACTATAAAGTTAATGGTAATTGGTCACCTCATTTGCATTTTCAAATTATGACATCACTTATGAATGAAGTAGATAATTTTCCTGGTGTTGGTGAAGAATATTTACTTCATATTTGGGAGCAGATTTCACCTGATCCAAATATTATCTTACAAATTCCTGAGTCCTTTTTCACTAATAAAGTTAAAAAAGAAAAAATTTTATTAAAAAGAAAAAAAAATATAGCTCGCAATTTATCTATTTCATATAGTGAGCCTCTGCATATGCTTGAAGCAAAAGGTCAGTTTTTTTATGATGAGCAGGGAAGGAAATATCTTGATTGTGTAAATAATATTTCTCATGTGGGTCATTCAAATAAACTGGTTCATGATGCTCTAGTTTCACAAAATCTAAAATTAAATACCAATACTCGTTACCTTTATAATATAATAAATGAATATAGTGATAGATTGCTAAAAACTTTTCCAAAACAACTAAACAAAATATTTTTTGTTTGTACAGGATCTGAAGCTAATGATTTAGCTCTTCGAATTGCTAAAAACTATACTAAAGCTCAAAATGTATTAGTAATGGATAATGCTTATCACGGACACACTAATTCATTAATTGATTTAAGCCCATATAAATTTAATAGCAAAGGTGGAGAAGGCAAAAAAGATTATGTTCATGTTTTAAGAATGCCTGATGAAATAAGAGGCAAATGGACAAAGCAAAATAATAAATGGATCAATAAATATATTGATGAGGCAAAAGAAATAATAAACAAAAACTTTAATAAGAAAAATTCATTATCTGGTTTTTTCTTTGAGAGTATTTTAGGTTGTGGTGGTCAGATAGAATTACCTAAAGGGTATTTAAAAAATATTGTTAAGTTAGTGAGACAAAAAAATGCACTTTGCATTGCAGATGAGGTGCAAACTGGTTTTGGAAGAGTAGGTAGTAATTTCTGGGCATTTGAAGAACATGAAATTGTCCCTGACATAGTCACACTTGGAAAACCAATGGGTAATGGACATCCTATCGCAGCTGTTGTTACAACTAAAAAAATTGCTGATACTTTTAATAACGGAATGGAATATTTTAATTCTTTCGGAGGTAATCCCGTTTCTTGCGCAGTAGGAAATGCTGTTTTAGATGTAATGGAAAAAGATAATTTACAAAAAAATTCAAAAATTGTGGGTGATCATTTTTTAAAAAACCTTAGAAATATTCAAAAAAAATTTCCAAATTATATTAGTAAAATTAGTGGCAAAGGTTTATTTATTGGTATTGATCTAATTATTAATGGAAATTTCTTATTACCTAATCCAAAATTAGCAACAAAGTTGATTAATAGTTTAAGATTAAAAGGCATACTATTGAGTACTGATGGTCCTTACAATAATGTAATTAAGATAAAACCACCTTTAGTTTTCAATAAAGATAATGTTAATTTTGTTTGCAGTGAAATTTATAAATTTTTAATTAATGAAGACAAAAAATAAACCATAAAAAAGCATCAAAAATCCCATTACGTTATCAATATAAAACCAAACTTTTTGAGATTTGATATACTGAGATAAAAAATTGGAAAAATAGCCAAGACTAAAAAAAAATACAAAACTTGCAAAGATGGCACCTAAACCAAAGTATAATTTACTATCAAAATTTATTGAAATAGAACCAAGTAATATTACTGTATCTAAATACACGTGAGGATTAGCATAAGTGATGGCCAGTGTAGTCATTACAACTTTTATAAAACTGACTTCATTAAATTCTTTATTATTAATTACATGATTTCTTGAGTTTTTGATTTTATTAATTCCATATAAAATTAGCCAAATTCCTCCAATTAACTTCATAATAGTTATTATCGATGGATTTAAACTTAAAATATTGTTCGAAAGATAGATTCCACATACAATAAGTAGACTATCTGATAAACTGCAAATTAAAACGACTATTAATATAAAGTTTTTCTTTAGTCCTTGATTGATGACATATAAATTTTGAGGACCTATAGCAATTATTAAAGATGAGCCTATTATAAACCCTTGAATAAAATCAGATATACTCATATTGTCAAAAAGTTAAATTAAACTATTTTATCTTTATGCGATTTATATCAACTATAACATTTATTATTTTATTCTCCACATCTCTTCTAGCTGAATTACTAAAACCAACGCCTGAAATTAATCCTGAAGAAGTAGTTAAAATTCAACTATCTTCATTAATGAATAATAATGAGCCATATTTAAATGCTGGTATTGAGCAAACTTGGGAATTTGCTCATCCTTCCAATAGGGCATTTACTGGACCAATTCAGAGATTTACACAAATGATGTATGCTCCGTCTTATGCTGTAATGCTAGATCACAAAAAACATGAGATCATTGAGGTAAAACTGGATAAAAATATTGCATATTTTTTTATAGAATTAACATCTATTGATGGAAAAATGTTTGGTTTTAAATGGACATTAGAAAAAGTAAAGGAAGAGGGGGGATTTAAAGACTGTTGGATGACTACTGCCGTATCAACTCCAATGCCCCTTTCAACTTCATCTTAATGTGCGGTAGATTTGCCAGTTATAAAAATCTTAATAAATTAAAAAATATATTTAACATTACAAATTCTGATTTTAATATCACACAATCTTATAATATTTCACCTGGACAGAATGTTAATATTATATTGAGCTATAAATTAGAAAATTATCTCTTAGAATCTAATTGGGGATATACTTTTATAAATAGTAATACTCAAAACAAACAAATGGTAATTAATAGTAGAATTGAAACTATTAATTCTAAACTTCTTTTTAAGGATTCATTTTTAAAAAGAAAATGTATTATCCCAGCTAATGGGTACTTTGAGTGGAGTCAAAAAGAAGGAGAAAAAAAACCATACTTAATTAAATTAGGTGATGGTGAATTAATTTATTTTGCTGGTGTATGGAGAAAAGAAAAATATAATGATGATAAACGAAGAGTATTTTCTATAATTACTAAAGCGGCAAATAAAAAAATAAATGAAATTCATCATAGAATGCCAGTAGTTTTAAATGCAAATAACGCTCAAGATTATTTAGAAACTAAGGATAATAATTTAATTTTTGATAACTTTGAAGATGTTGATTTAAATTTCTCTGAAGTATCAAAGTATGTCAATAACCCAAAAAATAATGATGAAAAATGTATAACAACAATAAATTAGTAATAGCAAATTAATATTTTTTTGTTATTAAATAGTTATGAATATTTTTCAAAAAAATGAATTTTGGTTATTAATTTTTTCTATCGGGCTATTATATTGGTTATTTAACCCATCTGTATTAATGACTTTAATAATGATAGTACCTTTGCTTTTGGCAACTAATGTTAAAAAATAATCTTTAAACATTGATATTTGCAGCACCTTAACTAATTTAAATATAATGAATTATAAAATTATTAACTCATGCTTTATACTGATTGCTATTTCATTTATGGCTATAGCTGTTATATTTGCTTATAAAACCTTTTATTATGATCCTAAAAATGAGTGGAAGTTAGTATCTGATGAAAATGAGAATGTTTATGTAGCAAAGAATAGAGGTGAGGATATTTGTTTTCTTTATACAAATACGTCAAACATGATTGATGGAAAATGGGTTAAAACTCACTGCGATAACTAGTAATGAATTATAGAATTGCTCAAATATGTATTATTTTATCTGCTCTTTCAACTTTTATGATCGCCGGAATATATGCTTACAAGACCTTTTATTACGATCCCAAAAACGAATGGAAACTAATTTCTGATGTTAAAAATCACGTTTATATAGTGAAGAATAGAGGTGAAGATATTTGCCATTACTCTAGTGATGCGATTACTAACAATGGAACTGGCAATACTGGAATTACTGGAAAATGGCTTAAAACTAAATGTGACAATAACTAAATATGAGTAAATCAATATTAAGGTTAACAAACTTTAAATTTATTTAATTTTTCCAAGTTTTTTTTCTCTATTTATTACAAACAAACCACTAAAACTTATTATTGAAGCACCAATTATCATATTTGATGATGGTATTTCATTTAATATAATGTAGCCAAATATAATACCAAAAACTATTACTGAATATCTAGACGAAGCTGTTAATGATAACGGTGCATAAAATATTGTCAAAACAGAGAATATGTATGCAGCTGTTAAGAATATACTCGAGATAACGAGATTTGGTAAATATTCAATCCTAAATGTAAACTCAAAAAATAATGATCCTATTCCTGAAAATAATGTGATGAGAACAGAAGTTATAAATATAATTTCAAAGCTATTTTTTTTAGTTGCTATGCCCTTAGTTGCTATATCTCTAATTGTTAAAAAAACTGCAGCAATAATAGGAAAAATATATAAAAAATTAAAATTAATATTTTGAGGATTGATTACAAATATAACACCAATAAATCCAAACATAACAGCAGACCATCTTCTTATTCCTACTTTTTCTTTTAAAAATATAAAAGCAAAAATAGTTACAAAAAATGGATTAGTCATTAATAGAGTATAAACTTCAGCAACAGGCAGTAAAATAAGTCCAGTAAAAAAACAAACTGCTGTTAAAACTTCATAAATGCCTCTTAGATGGTATTTTTTTATTTTGAATATATTTAATATATTTTTTTTTTCATAAAATTTTAAATACAAAAAAATAAATGCAGTGGTTAGTATACCTCTTAAAAAAAGGATATTTATTATCGATAAATTATTTTTGTTATCAATTACAATTTCTTTAACCAGAGTATCATTTATGGAAAAGGATAACTGACCTAGCATCATAAATATGATACCTATTGCTCCAGCTGAAAGAATATACTTGCGTTTCATATTAAAAAAAAATAATTAGTCTTTATTATGTTAAAATCAAACCAATCACATCATCTATATGGATTTACTGACTTAAAAACCCTTAATGAAAGAGGTCCTGTTATAATAACCTCTGGTAAAGGGATTTATGTATATGATATTCATAAAAAAAAATACTTAGATGCTAATTCTGGTCTATGGAATGCGTGTGCAGGTTTTGATCATCCAGGTTTAATTGAAGTAGCCCAAAAACAATATGCAAAGTTTGCTGGATACCATTCCTTGTTCGGCAGACTATCTGAAGAAACTTTAGAATTATCTGATAAAATAATTGAAGTCTCTCCATTTGATGATGGCAGAGTCTTTTTTTGTAATTCGGGATCAGAAGCTAATGACACAATGGTTAAAATGTTGTGGATGTTAAATAAGATGAAAGGTAATCCTCAAAAAAGAAAAATTATAACACGAATAAATGGATATCACGGAGTTACACTTGGTGCTACTTCCATGACTGGCAAACCATATAATCAAGTTTTTCAACTACCTTTAGATGGCTTTATTCATACTGATTGCCCCCATTTTTGGAAATTTGCAAAAGAAAATGAAACTGAGGAAGATTTTACAGATAGAATGGCAAAAAATTTAGAAGATCTTATTTTAAAAGAAGATCCAGATACGATTGCTGGTTTTGTTGCTGAACCTGTTCAGGGAGCAGGGGGAGTTATTCCTCCTTCAAAAGGTTATTTTGATTTAATTCAACCTATACTAAAAAAATATAATATACCTCTAATAGCAGATGAAGTTATATGTGGATTTGGTAGGACTGGGAATTTATGGGGTTGTGAAACATATAATATTAAACCAGATATAATTATTTCTTCAAAGTGTTTAACTGCCGGATATTTTCCAATGGGTGCAGTTATTGTTAACAAAGAATTTGCAGATGAATTTACTTCAGCTTCTGAGGATGCAGAAGAATTTCCACATGGATTTACAGCTGGCGGTCATCCTGTTGGCTGTGCAATAGCACTAAAAGCTATAGATGTTATTATTAATGAAGGCTTGCTTGAAAATGTTAAAAATGTGTCTCCTTATTTTCATGAAAGGTTAAAAGAATTTAATCAATACGAACATATAGGTGAAACCAGAGGTGTTGGTCTAATGGCAGCTTTGGAAATGGTTAAAGATAAAAAAACAAAAGAACCTTTTGAGGGTCATTTAAATATGGGTGATAAAGTTGCTAATATGTCTATTGATAATGGTTTAATCTGCAGACCTTTAGGTCCTGCTATAGTTTTATGCCCACAATTTATAATTACAAAAAATCAAATTGATGAAATGTTTGATAGTCTTCACAATACATTGAAGAAAGCTTTTAATTAGTTATTTTCGTACTTAACAATAAATCCTGAATAAGTAACATTGCTAATAATACTGTTGGGTATTACTCCTTCTACTAGTGCTAATTCAGGACCTATTCTAGATTTTTCAGTAATTGATAATATTGATTGCATATCTCCTTGAATAATAGCTTCTACTTCATCTTTACTTTCTTTGTTTTGAACATAACCATTTAAACCTAAAGAGATTGCTAAATCACTAAACCAATGTCTAAAGCCAACATTTTGCACTTTGCCTTTTATTATTAATCTATAAGTTTTAATTTCTTTATTTTCCATAAATGATGTAATGTTAATTAATATAGTAATTAAATCTTTAGATACAATCATTTAGAAAAAATAATGAAAAAAAATATTATTATAGCTTCATCAGCTTTATTATTATCCAGTATTTTTTTTGTAATTAATGATGGAATTATTAATTATTTATCTTCTCAAAATATTCAATTTTATCATTTTATTTTTTATGGATCACCAGCTTTTATTGCAGTGCCTATATTCCTTTTAATAAAAGGGACTCTTAAAAAAAATTTAATATGTAATAACTATTGGATTCCTCTAATGAGAGGATTAATTTTTGCTCCTATGCCCTTTATAACTTTTATTTCACTTAAAAATATAACTTTGCCTGAATTTACAACTCTTAATATGTCAGCTCCATTAATAGGGGCAATTTATGCTTATATTTTTTTAAAAGAAAAATTAAATTCATTTGTTTATACATCACTAGCTATAGGTTTTTTAGGTGTAATTTTTGTAATTCAACCTGGTTTTGATAATTTTAATATTTATTTCTTAGTTACTTTGTTTGGAGTTCTCTTAATCACAACAACAACAACAATAGTTAACAAATTTAATACTGTAACAACTACTCTTGGTTATTTTTTATATGGCGGTCTATTTATACATATTATTTCCTTTTTATTATTTATATGGAATCCTATTAAGATTAGTTACAATGAATTTTTTCTTATTACTATTGCTTCAATTTTAATTAATATTGCATTATTTTTAGCTACTTTTGCTTTTAAAAAAGCACAAAGACACTATTCTGCAATTTTTTGTTTAGTGTATCTTCAAATAGTCTGGTCATCTTTTATAGGTTTTTATTTTTTCAATGAATATCTCAATACATACGCTTTAATAGGTGCTTCCCTTATTGTTTTAAGTGGAATTATTTCTGTACCTGGTCAAATAAAGCAAGCTAATGACAAATAACTATATTGCAATTATTTTAAAAATTTTTTCTGTAATTTTTCTTGTATTAATGGATGTTTTAATAAAAAAACTTTCTTCTGATTTTAATACTTTTCAAATTGTATTTTTTAGATGTTTTTTTGGTATTTTTCCTGTTTTAATAATGATGTTAATAACTAAATCATCTCTAAAAACAAAAAAAATAAATTTACATTTATTAAGAGCTGTATTTGCATGTTTTGCAATGTTTTTATTTTTTCGAGCGTTTGGAGTCCTCCCTTTAGCAGATGTTTCTTCAATAAGTTTTGCCAGTACCATGATTATAACAATTTTAGCTATTTTTATATTTAAAGAACAAGTTGGAATAAGGAGATGGGTAGCAATTATTTTTGGATTTATTGGAGTCCTAATAGTTTTTAGACCAGGCACATCTTTATTTAGTCTTTATTCAATATTTCCCCTTTTAGGTGCATTTGCTTTATCTTTTGCTATTATTATAATGAAAAAATTATTGTCTTATGACACTCCACCAACATGCAGTTTTTATTTACATGCATTTGTTGCATTAATTTATTTGCCCCTTCTTATCTATAATTGGCAACAACCAACTTTTAATCTTTGGTTAATGTTAATAGCTATGGGTTTTTGTGGTGGAATAGCTCAGATATTAATGACTAATGCTTATAAACTTTCAACTGTAAATCTATTACAACCATTTGATTATACTGCAATTATATGGGCTATTACCTTTGGAATAATATTCTTTAATGATTATCCTGATAGATATGTCATAATTGGAAGTATAGTTATTGTTATTTCAACTTATTATATTATTTACAGAGAAACAAAATTAGGTAAAAAAATTAATAGACTGAAAATTAATCAAAGGCATATATGAAAAAATTTATATTTATTTTGATTTTTATATCACAAATCACATGGGCAGCAGATTTGCAAATAAAAAATAATATAGAAGGTGAGGGTGCTGAAATTGTAAACCATTCAAAAATTAAAGTTCATTATTTAGGTATGCTTGAAGATGGTACAAAATTCGACAGTAGCTATGACAGAGGAGAGCCATTTAGTTTTCAAATAGGATTAAGGCAAGTTATTAAAGGTTGGGAAACAGGTATTGTAGGTATGAAAGTTGGAGGTAAAAGAACATTAATTATTCCACCTGAACTTGGATATGGAGAGAGGGGGGCAGGAGAACTTATTCCTCCCAATTCAACCTTAATTTTTGATATTGAAATAATTGATGTTCAACCTCCCGCTTACAATTTAATTACTACTGATGAGATTCAAAATTTACTAAATGAAAATTATAAATTTATTGATATACGCACAAAGAAAGAAAGAGATTTTACAGGAGTCAT
>Ga0208261_1001002_pt1 | contig 10374 bp, 7 predicted proteins | sample Knorr_S7_td_DCM__FD_185595 | JGI IMG/M metagenome (GOLD analysis project Ga0208261, IMG submission 185595) | Marine microbial communities from Southern Atlantic Ocean transect - Knorr_S7_td_DCM_ad_131m_LV_B (SPAdes) (version 3) | ecosystem: Environmental > Aquatic > Marine > Oceanic | place...
TACAACAGCAATAGCACCTCCATGAGTGCTACTACCAGAAATGCTACTTGTATTTTTATAAAATTTAACATTTTTTATAGTAACTGTTAAAGCTCCTGAAGTTGTATAAGTAGCCCCAAAAGTTCCTCCAATAATAATTCCTGATGTTTGAGAATAATTTGCTCCAGAAGCACCTGCTGTTTTAGCATAATTCTGTACAGTCATATTTTTTAAGGTAACATTAGCAGTGATAGCCATAAACCCTACTGTAGAACCTAATGATCCACCATCAAAAACAGTTTCCTCTCTACCATGACCTTGAATTGTCAAATTTTTATTAGCTGCAAGATTACTCTCAGTGCTAAAAGTTCCAGGACCTATAATAATTGTGTCTCCAGCGGATGCAGTTGAAATAGCATTTGAAAGTGTAAGCTTAGGTGTTGCTTCAGTTGTTCCATTATTTGAATCATTTCCTCCATTTGCAGAAGTCTCTACATAATAGGTTGTTTGAGAAAATGCTTGATTTGAAGAAAAAATAATAAGTGAAAAAATAAATAAAATTGAGATAGTTTTTTTCATTTTATTTAAGGTTGGTTCTTTTAAATATAATGAAAAAATCAAAAAAAAACTAAATAAAATTACTGACAACCCATTAACTATGAAATGCCTGAAGGGTATTTTTTAATAGCATAGCTATTGTCATAGGACCAACTCCGCCCGGGACTGGAGTTATATAACTTGCCTTTTTTGAAACATTCTCATAATCTACATCACCTACAATTTTGTAGCCTTTTTCTGAGTCATCCTTAACTCTTGTAATTCCTACATCAACAACCACAACACCATCTTTAAGCATATCAGCCTTAACAAAATTGGGAGAACCAAGAGCTGAAATAACTATATCAGCTTGTTTTGTTAACTCAGCAATATTTTGAGTTCTACTATGAGCTAGGGTTACTGTTGAATTTCCTGGATTGGATTTTCTACTCATTAGAATACTTACTGGTCTTCCCACAATATCAGACCTACCAATAACCACTGTGTGTTTCCCTTGGGTATCTACATTATACCTTTCTAAAAGTTCCATAATACCATATGGTGTGGCAGAAATAAAAGTAGGCAGGTTAAGTGCCATTTTTCCAAAATTAGTTGGATGGAAACCATCTACATCTTTAGCTGGATCAACGGCCATTAATATTTTTTGAGAATCTATATGACTAGGCAATGGAAGCTGAACAATATAGCCATCAATATTTTGATTATTATTTAATTCATTTACTTTATCTAGCAATTCTTGCTCTGAAGTAGTTTCTGAAAGTTTTACAAGGGTGGAATCAAAACCTACTCTTTCACATGCTCTAACCTTACTGCCAACATAGGTCAGACTAGCACCATCCTCTCCTACAATAACAGCTGCTAAATGAGGAGCTCTTGAGCCAGATGCTACAATTTCTTTTACAGATTCTGCAATCTCATCTTTAATGTCATTACTTGTTTTTCTTCCGTCTAAAATGATCATTGTAATAATTATTTTTTAGCGTTTTGCATCATCTGCATCATTTTATCTGAACCCATAGTTTGCATCATCCTCATCATTTTATTCATTTGAGAGAATTGCTTCATAAGCTGATTTACATCATCAAGGCTAGTTCCAGAACCTTTACTAATTCGTTTTTTTCTAGAGTGATCTATAAGCGCTGGATTAGATCTTTCTTTAGGGGTCATCGAATGAATAATTGCTTCTATGTGTCTAAAGGAATCATCATCAATATCTACATCCTTCATCATCTTTCCTGCACCTGGAATCATCCCCACTAAATCTTTCATGTCACCCATCTTTTTAATTTGCTGAATTTGATTTAGAAAATCATCAAACCCAAATTTGTTCTTTGCAATTTTCTTTTGAACCTTTCTGGCTTCCTCCTCATCAAATTGCTGTTGTGCTCTTTCAACAAGAGAAACAACATCTCCCATTCCAAGAATTCTATCAGCCATTCTTGCTGGATGGAAGGCATCTAAAGCTTCCATTTTTTCACCCGTTCCAATAAATTTTATTGGTTTATCTACAACGCTTTTTATTGATAGTGCAGCACCACCTCTGGAATCTCCATCAAGTTTAGTCAAAACTACTCCATCAAAATCCAATACCTCATTAAATGCCTTAGCACTATTGACTGCATCTTGACCAGTCATTGAATCTACTACAAATAAAACTTCTTGAGGCTTAATAGCTTTTTTGATATTGGAAATTTCAGTCATCATAAATTCATCTATAGCTAGCCTACCTGCAGTATCTACTATAACTAGATTAAATCCTTTTGACTTAGCATGCTTAATACCAGCTTTTGCTATGGCAACTGGATCTTTATTATCCTGTTCACTATAGACCTCAACATCTAAATCTTTTCCAAGAACATGCAACTGCTCAATGGCAGCAGGCCTATATACATCACAAGCAACCATAAGAGGTTTCATGCTGTTTTTCTTTCTTAAAAAATTGGCAAGCTTTGCTGAAAAAGTTGTTTTACCAGATCCTTGTAATCCCGACATTAAAACAATAGAAGGCTTAGCAGTTAAGTCAATTTCAGAAGAATCACCACCCATTAATTCAGTCAATTCATCCTTTACGATTTTAATCATCAACTGACCAGGCTTCAATGATGTTAGTACATCTTGACCCAAAGCCTTTTGCTTAACTTTTTCTGTAAAATCTTTAGCTGTCTTATAATTTACATCCGCATCTAAAAGAGCACGACGTACTTCTTTAAGTGTTTCAGCAACATTAATTTCTGTTATTCTTCCGTGACCTTTTAAGAGTTGAAAGGCTTTGTCTAACTTACCACTAAGATTATCAAACATATGATAACTATTTTATTAAAAATCAAATTTAAAAAAAACTAGCTGTTCTATCTAATAAAACTACATTCTATCTGCCACACCAATTCCAAGTAATCCCAAAGCATTTTTAATTGTATAACCAACAGATCTACATAGATCAACTCTAAAACTCTTTTTATCTATTAATGCTGATTTTAAAATAGGCTCACTTTGATAAAATGAGTTAAAGCACTTCACTAAGTCATAAAGATAATTGGCTATATGTCCAGGATTATGATTTGCTGCGGCGATTTGAATTGTTGATGGGAAAATCTCCAATTGCTTAATTAATTCTTTTTCCTTTTCATTTAAAGGTCTTTTATACTTTTGATTTGTTGACTCAAAATTTATTCCTCTAATTATAGACTGAATCCTAGCATAAGAGTATTGAATAAATGAAGCCGTATTTCCTTGAAAATCGACTGACTCTTTTGGATCAAATAAAATTCTCTTTTTTGGATCAACTTTTAGGATGAAATATTTTAAGGCCCCTAGTCCTATCGTTTCATATACTTGTTGTTTTTGATCTTCATCATAATCATCTAATTTCCCCAATTCTTTAGAAATATTTTTTGCTGTCTCACTCATCTCCTCTAATAAATCATCCGCATCAACAACTGCTCCTTCCCTGCTTTTCATCTTTCCAGTAGGTAAATCAACCATTCCATAACTTAAATGAAATAAATTATCTGCCCAAGAAAAACCTAATTTTTTAAGAATTAAAAACAAAACTTTAAAATGATAGTCTTGCTCATTTCCAACAGTATATACCATAGAATTAATATCCGGATGATCCTTTACTCTTTGGACGGCTGTGCCAATATCTTGTGTCATATAGACTGCTGTTCCATCTGCTCTTAATACAATTTTTTCATCAAGCCCGTCACTTGTTAAATCACACCAAACTGACCCATCATCTTTTTTGTAAAAAACCCCGCTATCTAAACCAGTTTTTATGAATTCTTTTCCAAGCAGATAGGTTTGACTCTCATAATACAATGAGTCAAAATCAACACCTAGTCTCTTATAAGTAACATCAAATCCATCATAAACCCATTGATTCATTTTTTTCCAAAGCTCAACAACTTCTTTATCACCGGCCTCCCATTTTAATAACATATCTTTTGCCTCCAATAATATTGGTGCCTGTAATTTTGCTTCATCCTCATTTATTCCCTTGCCTATTAATTCCTTTACCTGATCCTGATAAACCTGATCATATTTAACATAATAGTTTCCAACCAATTTGTCTCCCTTAATTCCAGACGAATCAGGAGTTTCTCCATTTCCATAGGCAAGCCATGAAACCATACTTTTACAAATGTGAATACCTCTGTCATTAATAATTTGAGTTTTATAAACTTTTTTTCCTGATGCCTTTAATATTTCTGAAACACTATAACCTAAAAGATTATTTCTTATATGTCCTAAATGCAAAGGCTTATTAGTATTAGGAGATGAATACTCAACCATAACTGCATCATTTGAAGTTGGAGAAACAAATCCATATTTTTCATCAGACTTTATTGACTCAAAAAAATCTATATAATAATCATCTGATATAACAAGATTAAGAAACCCTGAAACAACATTATATTTTACTACACAATCTTGGTTTTCAAGATAATTTCCTAGTTTTTCTGCTATATCTTTTGGATTCTGTTTTAGAATTTTAACAAAAGGAAAAATAACAATGGTTATGTCTCCTTCAAATTCCTTTTTGGTAGGCTGAAATTCAATATTTTCAACTTCAACACTAAAAAGTTTATCAAAAGCATCAATTACATTTTTTGAGAGTATCTTTTGAAGTTGCATATTAAATTATATTATATAAATATAGTGCTTAATAATCTTATTTTGAAATTGGAATAAAGACTTCAGCTATCATACATCGCACACTTCCTCCTCCACAACTTTCAATAGTAGGTATGGCACTAGACAGAATTTTACAATGCTTTTCTATTTTATCAACTTGATCTTTACTTAATGCCTTATAGGCTGAATCACTCATCACTAGTATTGAATTCCCTTTTGAATCTTTAAGCTGGAGCATATTTCCTGAAAAGTTCTCAACCTGACCTTCCGTAATTTGAATAATATCTTTTTTGTCATCAGTTAAATGATTTACCAAATTTTTTCTTTGGTCCTTATCGTCTACACAGTCTAAACAAACTATTGCGAAAGTATCTGCCACACACATCATAACATTCGTATGATAAATAGGGAGTCTTTTGCCATCATAATTTTGAAATGAATTAAATATAACTGGAGTATATTGAAAATCTTCACAAAATTCAATTAATAAGTCTTCAGATGATCTTTCTGAAATAGAGCAGTATGCCTTTTTATTAACTCTATCCAAAACTAGACTTCCAGTCCCTTCTAAAAAAAGATCTTCATCTTCAGCAGATGTATAATCAACAATGCTATTGATTTTAAATCCTTTATCTTCTACAAAACTCAATATGTCTTCTCTTCTTTCTAGTCTTCTATTAATTGCAAACATTGGGTAAACAGCTACATCTCCATTTGAATGAAATGTAATCCAATTATTTGGGAATACGGAATCTGGAGTATCATGCTGTAGGTCATCATCAAAAACCATAACATTAATACCATTAGATTTTAATTTATAAACTAACAAGTCAAATTCTTTTTGAGCATTTTCATTAACTAAGCCTATTTCAATTCCATCTTTTTGATAATAATTGTTGACCGCTGTCTGAACATTATAATTAAAATTAGAAGGTCTAATCATTAATATGTTGTTTGTTGTCTGCTCCATAATTATTCTCTTATTAAGGGTAGAGTTGAACACCTAAGTAGTCCTCCTTGTTTTGAAGCCTCAGTATATTTTATTTTTTCTACAACAAAGTTATTTTCTTCAAGCCAAGAATTAAGTCTATCAAATGTTCTGTCACTTACAACCACATTATGATCAATTGAAAAAATATTGCAGTGCATATTATACATTTCTTCTTTAGTAATTTCAAAAATATTATCTGATCCAAATAAGTCAACAATCCATTGATACTGGTTTTTATCTAAAAACCCCTCAGGGCAAATGATAGCTTTATTTTCACCTACAGGCTGAAAACAGCAGTCTAGATGAAGAGCATTATTCCTTGGGTCATCATTAGACTTTAGTAATTCAAAAGGAATTATTGTTTTGTTAGGGAAAAGTTTCTCAATGACATCTACTGCTTGCATATTAGTTCTAGCAGTTATATATTCTGAATAATCATCTGCAGTATAAGTTCCTATAAATACATAATTCCCCCACAGCATTACATCTCCTCCCTCTACACGACATGAATCAGGAAGGCGAATTAAATGCTGATCATCAATTTGATTGTAAACATGTTCTATTCCGTTAATCTCTTTAGATCTTTCCTTTACAACATTTGCAAAAACAAATTTATTTTCTATTACAAATGCAATGTCTCTTGAAAAAATTTGATTATAGTCCATAATTTTTTCAGGCCTATAAACCGTTACATTATATTTTTTTAATACTTGAAAAAATTCATCCATTTCCTGAATTAGATCCTCTTCATTTGGGTAAGTATTGTTTAGTACATGCTCCCTACTTTTAGGATCATAACAATCTTCTAATTTTGGAGTAGGACCTAAACTTAAAGCTGTACCTAAAACAACTGCTTTTAGTTTTGAAGTCTCATTATTTACATTGAGATTTAACATTCAATAAAGATACAAAGAAAGTGTGAGGGATAAAGTTAAATTATCTCTTAGAAATCGATTTAAATTTTCTTAGTTGACTACCTGTATAAAGCTGTCTAGGACGTCCAATTGGTTCATTCATTAATCTCATTTCTCTCCACTGAGCAATCCATCCTGGTAATCTTCCCAGTGCAAACATTACAGTATACATGTCAGAAGGAATACCCATTGCTCTATATATTACACCAGAATAAAAATCAACATTTGGATATAATTTTCTATCGATAAAATATTTGTCTTTTAAAGCTTGCTCTTCAAGCTGTTTAGCGATATCCAATACAGGATCATCAATACCAAGATTATCTAAAACACTATGCGCAGCCTCTTTAATTATTTTTGCTCTAGGGTCATAATTTTTATAAACTCTGTGACCAAATCCCATAAGTCTAAATGGATCCTCTTTATCCTTAGCTTTATTAATATACTTTTTAGTATCACCACCATCTTCTTTGATTGAATTGAACATTTCTAATACTGCTTGATTTGCTCCACCATGTAAAGGACCCCAAAGAGCAGAGATTCCTGCAGATATTGAAGCAAATAATCCTGCATGTGCAGACCCTACTATTCTAACAGTAGAAGTAGAACAATTCTGCTCATGATCAGCATGAAGAATTAATAGTTTATTTAAAACATCTACTAAAACATCATTTTGCTCATATTCTTCATTTTGTCTTTTAAACATCATTTGAAGAATATTTTCAACATATCCTAAATTTCTTATTTTACTTGAATGCTCTAGAGGAAATCCGTTCTTTTTTCTAAATGTCCATGCTATAAGAACAGGTATTTTACCCATTAATTTTACAATAGTGTGATACATTTCTTCCTTACTTCTTTGATAATCTAAGGAAACATCATCAGGATTAAAAGCAGTTAATGCACTTGTTAAGCTTGATAAAACACCCATAGGGTGAGCAGCTCCTGGAAATGCATCAACAATTTTCTTCACATCATCATTTACAATACTTTCTTCAATAATATCATGATGAAATTGATCAAGCTCCTCTTGGGTAGGAAGTTCACCGAAAATTAAAAGGTATGCCACTTCTAAGAATGAAGCTTTACTAGCTAATTCTTCAATAGAATAACCTCTATATCTTAAGATACCTTTTTCTCCATCTAAATAAGTGATTTTACTTTCACATGAAGCGGTATTCTTAAAACCTCTATCAAGAGTGGTGACACCATCCGATAAACCCCTAAGCTTACTTATTTCAACACAAAGCTCACCTTCAGAGCTCTGAAATACAGGGAAATCATATGTTTCACCATTAATATTTAATGTTGCTTTATCTGACACTATTAAAAAATATTGAGAATTCCACTAAAAATTCAGTGCGAATTTACAAAATTTCTCTCGAATTTTAAAAGATAAGGCTAGTTGATTTTAAAAGCCTCCATTTGTGGATATACTGCCTTATCTGATAGCTGCTCTTCTATCCTAAGCAGTTGGTTGTACTTAGACATTCGATCACTTCTAGAAACTGAGCCCGTTTTTATTTGTCCAGTGGAAAGTGCAACTGCAAGATCAGCAATTGTATTATCTTCTGTTTCACCAGATCTATGCGACATAACTGAAGTATAACCTGCTTTATGAGCCATTTTTACTGCATCAATTGTTTCTGTAAGAGTACCTATTTGATTTACTTTAATTAATATAGAATTTGCAATAGATTCATTGATTCCTTTAGACAACCTTTCTACATTAGTAACAAAAAGATCATCGCCTACTAGCTGGACTTTATCACCAATTTTTTCAGTTAAATATTTCCAACCGTCCCAGTCATCCTCATCCATTCCATCTTCAATCGAAAGAATTGGATATTTATCTGCTAAATCTGCAAGATAATCTGCTTGCTCTATACTATTTCTAATTTTTGAAGATGGTCCTTCAAATTTGGTATAATCATATTTACCATTCTCATAAAATTCTGAGGCTGCACAATCTAAAGAAATCATTATGTCCTTGCCAAAAGAATAACCCGCATCTTCTACTGCTTTTTTAATTGATTCAAGAGCATCTTCAATTCCTTCTAATTTTGGAGCAAATCCTCCTTCATCTCCAACACTTGTACTTAAGCCTTTAGACTTTAAAACATTCTTTAATGAGTGGAAGATTTCTGTTCCCATTTGCATAGCTTCTGAAAAACTTTTAGCTAAAACAGGAATTATCATAAATTCTTGAAATGCAATAGGTGCATCACTATGTGATCCAGCATTAATGATATTGATCATCGGAACTGGCAATTTATTTGCTGAATCTCCTCCTAAATAGGAATATAATGATATGTTTTTTTCTTTTGCTGCAGCTTTAGCTACTGCAAGCGAAACCCCTAAAATGGCATTAGCCCCAAGAACTGATTTATTATTAGTTCCATCCATTGAAATCATTTGCTTATCTATTTTTTCTTGATCAAAAATGGATTGACCCTTAAGTTCTTTAGCAATAATATCATTTACATTACTTACAGCTTTATAAACTCCTTTACCACAATAGTTGTTTCCTCCATCTCTTAGTTCTACTGCTTCATGCTGGCCAGTAGATGCTCCTGAAGGAACTGCAGCTCTTCCAACTACACCGTTATTTGTAATCACATCTACCTCTATAGTTGGATTACCTCTAGAATCAAAAATTTGTCTTGCAATTATTTTATCTATGACAGACACTATGGTTGTTTTGAAATATTTTCTATAAAGGTATCAAAAAGATATGAAGCATCATGGGGTCCAGGACTTGCCTCAGGATGATATTGAACGGAAAAACAATTCTTATTTTTCATAGAGATACCTGCTATGGTATTATCATTTAAATGTATGTGAGTAATGTCAATATCTTTATTTTTTTCGGCATCTTCTCTGTCAACAGCAAAACCATGATTCTGTGATGTAATCTCACCCTTACCCGTAATTAAATTTTTAACAGGATGATTTATTCCTCTGTGTCCATTATGCATTTTATATGTAGATATTCCATTTGCCAAAGCAATTATTTGATGACCTAAGCAAATTCCAAAAAGTGGCAAGTTTCTATTAATCACTTCTTTTGCTAGGTTTTGTGCAGCAGTAAGAGGTTTTGGGTCTCCAGGCCCATTTGATATGAAATATCCATCAGGATTCCAAGAAGACATATCTTCAAAAGAACTATCATATGGATAAACTTTAATATAGCAATCTCTCTTAGATAAATTCCTCAAAATATTTTTCTTTATTCCTAAATCTAAAGCTGCAATTTTGTGCGTAGCATTTTCATCTCCAAAGTAATAAGGTTCTTTAGTTGAAACTGCGGAAGCTAGTTCTAATCCTTCCATATTTGGAACTTTGCTAAGCTGTTCTTTTAATTTATCAATTGAATCCACTTCGGTAGAAATTACAGCATTCATAGCTCCATTATCCCTAATGTAAGAAACTAAAGCTCTTGTGTCCACATCAGAAATGGCAAATAAATTGTTTCTTATAAAAAAGTTTTCTAATGAATCATCTGCAGCATGTCTGGAATAGTCGTAATTAAAATTTTTACATATTAGTCCTGCAATTTTAATGCTATCTGATTCTACTTCTTGATCATTTATTCCGTAATTTCCAATGTGTGCATTTGTTGTGACCATTAACTGACCAAAGTATGAGGGGTCGGTAAAAACTTCTTGGTATCCTGTCATTCCAGTATTAAAACAAACCTCTCCAAAAGCTGAACCATCCTTTCCAATAGCCTTTCCATAAAAAATTGTCCCGTCAGCTAAAAGTATTATTGCTTTTTTTCTTGCTTTATATTGCATT
>Ga0208261_1001005_pt1 | contig 10355 bp, 11 predicted proteins | sample Knorr_S7_td_DCM__FD_185595 | JGI IMG/M metagenome (GOLD analysis project Ga0208261, IMG submission 185595) | Marine microbial communities from Southern Atlantic Ocean transect - Knorr_S7_td_DCM_ad_131m_LV_B (SPAdes) (version 3) | ecosystem: Environmental > Aquatic > Marine > Oceanic | place...
ATCAAAAAGATGCTGAAGGTTTTATAAAAATTTTATCACTACGTTTAAAAAAAAGAAAATAATTATATTGAATTTTTGAATGCAATTGTTGTATTTCTTAATAAACAAGCAATTGTCATAGGGCCTACACCTCCCGGAACAGGTGTAATTGCCAAGGCATTTTTTTCTGCTTCTTTAAAATCTACATCACCCACAAGTTTATTTTTTCTTTCACCATCTATTTCTACTTCTATTCGATTAATGCCCACATCAATAACAATTGCTCCTTTTTTTATCCATTCCCCTTTTATCATTTTGGGTCTTCCAACTGCAGCAACGACTATATCAGCATTTTGGCAAACACCAGGTAAGTCTTTTGTTTTAGAATGCGCCACAGTTACCGTACAAGATTCTTTAATTAATAATTGTGCCATAGGTTTTCCAACTATATTGGATCTTCCTACAACAACTGCATTTTTTCCTGCAAGCTCAATATTTAAACCTTTTAACATCAGAAGACATCCATAAGGAGTACATGGGATAAGTAAATTTTCATCATTTTGTGAGGCAATTGAAAGTTTACCAACATTTAGTGGATGAAAACCATCAGCATCTTTATTAGGATGAATGGAATCTAAAATTAATTGTTCATTCATGTGTTTAGGTAGTGGCAACTGTACCAAAATACCATTAACATTCTTTTGAGTATTTAATTTTTCAATCAAGTTTAGGAGCTCATCTTCAGATATAGATTCTTCAAGATGGTGGTCTATTACTTCAATGCCAACTTCTTTGGCACTTTTAGTTTTTGCTTTAACATACACACTACTAGCTGCAACGTTTCCTACTTGAACAACTGCAAGTCCTGGAACAGCATTATATTTTTTCTTTAAATCTTTAATTTCTTTATTTAAATCCTCTCTTAATTTTTTAGAAATTTCTTTTCCATCTATTATTATAGTCATTAATACCTCGGCCAATATTCAATTAATAAACTTTTAATAAACCATAACAGTAAGTAAACAATTACTGGCGAAATATCTATAGCACCTAAATTTGGTAAATATTGTCTTACAAGTCTTAAGCTAGGTTCACATAGGCGAAAAAGTGCATTCATCATACTAAATATAAATCGATTGGAAGTATTGATAATATTAAAACTAATTAACCAAGTCATTATAATATAAATTAATAAAATAAATTGGTACAAATTAATAATTTGAATAATAAGTCCTAATAATGAATTCATGTATTTTGCATTTCGTAAAATTTTTTTTTATACTATTAATTAAATAAAAAAAGCGGCTTAAGCCGCTTTTTTTAAACAACAATAATTAAATTACATAGAAATATCTCTACCAAACCACTGTTTAGTAATTTCTGCAGTAGTACCGTCGGCACTCATCTCAGCTATTGCTTTATTAAACATTTCTAAAATATCAGTGTCTTCTTTTCTAACAGCGCCACCAACACCATCTCCAAAAACTCCTCCAGAGAATTTTGGTCCTGTTAAAACTACATCAACACCACCATCTGAATCCATAAAATCAATAAGAGATCCAACATCAGCAAGAATAGCATCGCATCGTCCTGCAGCTAAATCAAGATTATGATCATCAACTGCTTGGTAAAGTCTTACGTCTACAGCTCCTGCCATATGTTTTTCTAAAAAGTTTTGATGAATTGTAGAAGATTGAACACAAACAGTTTTACCATTCATAGCAGCAATTAATTGACCTATAGCTGCCTGTTCTTTTCCACCTGCATTATTTAAATTTACTTTTTCAGATCCAACTGACAAATTTGCTAATCCACTACCTTTTAAAACAGCAAAACTTGCAGGGTCAGTCATATATCCTGTAGTAAAGTTTACTTTTTCTTTTCTTTCTTCGGTAATTGACATACCAGCAATGATGATGTCATATTTACCATTAAGTAAAGCAGGGATAATACCATCCCAATCTTGAGTTACCCACTCACAATCAGCACTCATTCTTTTGCATAACTCATTACCAAAATCAATTTCAGCACCTTCAAGCTCACCAGCAGAATTTAAATTATTCCAAGGTGGGTATGCACCTTCAGTTCCTATTCTTATTGTCTTAGCACTTGCAACTGTAGTTAAACACAAAGCACTAAGAGCAATTAAAGATAATATAAATTTTTTCACAATTCCTCCTAATGACCTATACGTTAATAGGTCTTAAAATTTTATTTTTATATGTTCGTTATAGTTAAAATTATAAAAAAGGAAATAAATAGTCAGCTTTTCTTAGTTTTTTTTGATTCTAAAAATTAGGAAAATCAAGGATATTGCTAAAATAACAAAAGGAAAGAACCATAAAAAATAATTTTTTATGTTCATTTGAGGCTCAAAGACTATGTATTCTCCATATCTTTGTACAAGAAATTTAATTATCTCTTGCTCAGTATGTCCACTTTCTAATTTTTGAACTATTATTTTTTTTATATCTTTTGAAAAGTCAGCATCTGAATCATAAATGCTTTGATTTTGGCAAGTCATACAACGTAATTTTGATGATATTTTTTTTAAATCTTTTTCAGAATATGCATTTGTAGAACCTGAGAAAAGAAATATAAAAAAACAAATCAACAAAAATAAAAAATATTTTAGAAAATTTTCAGTTAAGTAAGGGATAAATATCATTTTCAATAATTTTTTTATCTAATGGGCCTAAGTGTTTATAGATAATTTTTCCTTTTTTATTAATTAAAAAAGTTTCTGGTAGTCCAAAAACTCCAAATTCTAAACCAATTAAGCCTTGTTTATCATAACCCACAAAATCATAAGGGTTACCATCTTTTTTTAAATAATCTAATGCATCATTTTTTGGATCTTTATAATCAACTCCTATTATAAATAAGTTGGGATGGTCTTTTTTGATCTTAAAAAAAAGAGGATGTTCAACTTTACAAGGAGCACACCAAGAAGCAAAAAAATTAACTAAAATCAATTTGTCATTAAATTCAATATTTGTTAAAAATTTTTTTTCATCAAATAAATCTGGAATTTTTATTTTTGGTACATCTTCATTTAAAAGAGCGCTAGGAGGTTTTTTAGGATCTTTGTTTTGTAAGAGATAAAATAATAAAAAACTTGAAATAATTAAAGTTAATATAAATGGTATAATTAATACAATTTTCTTCATACTTTATACTTTTCGAATTCCCAAAAATCCTGACAGAACCATTATTATAACTCCAATCCATATTAAGCTTACCAGAGGGTTTTGGTAAATTTTTACAGACCATATCTTATCTTTTTCATTACCGATGATAACATAAAAATCTTGAAACCAACTATGGTATATACCAGCTTCAGTGGTGATCATTTTTGAAACATTATAATATCTTTTACTGGGTTTAATTTCAGCTATTTTTTTATTGTCTTTATATAGTGAAAATACAGCTACTAATTCTTGGAAATTACTGTCTTGATTTGTTTCTAATTTTAACAATGTATATGAGTAATTATTAATTTGTTTTTTTTCATTTATCATAAATGTTTCACTAAATTCAGATTTATAAACACTCGATGTTGTAATTCCCAAAATTAATATTCCCACTCCAATATGAGCTAATAATGCATTATTGTGACTAATAAAATTTCTTAATCCAAATTTTTTATAATTAAAATAAACAGACAACAAAGATGAAAATATAATTATCAAACCTAGTGAAATCCCTATAAAACCCCAAACATTAAAAGTATTTAAATAAACAATAATAAAAGATAATAAACTTAGAGCTATGAAAACAAAAATATAACTTTTATATTTTGGTAACTTATTATTCTGCCATGATAATGCTGGAGCAATACTCATTAGCAAAAAACCAGGAAGCAATATTGGGAGAGCGGTAGAGTTAAAATATGGAGCTCCAACTGATATTCTTTTATTTGTAATTACTTCAATTACAATTGGGTAAATTGTACCTAATAATATTGTTAAGCAAGCTATTATCATAACTATATTATTAAATACTAGTGCAGTAGATTTATTTATAAACAAAAGTTTTAATTTTTCTTCTGAATCATCAGTTTTAAAAATAAACAATATAAAAGAAAATCCTGTAGAAACTAAAAATATGATTAAAATAAATATGCCTCGAGCAGAATCAGTTGCAAATGAATGTACGCTAGTTAAAATACCTGATCGTACTAAAAAGGTGCCAAAAATACTTAGTGAAAAACATAATATAGATAAAAAGACTATCCATCTAATCAGTAATTTTTCCTTTTTTGTTATCATTAATGAATGAACAAGTGCAAGACCAGCAATCCAGGGCATTAAGGAAACATTTTCAACAGGATCCCAAAACCACCATCCCCCCCAACCTAATTCATAGTAGGCCCAATATGACCCCAAAGCTATTCCTCCAGTAAGCATTGACCAACAAAATAAAGTTAATTTTTTTGCAGTATTCATCCATTCATAATCTATTTGTTTAAATGTTAATCCAGCTAAGGCCAAACTCAGAATTAATGAAAAACCTACATAGCCAATATACAAAATAGGAGGATGTACTGCTAATGCTGGATCTTGTAAAATAGGATTTAGACCCATTCCCTCCTCAAAATTAATTGAATTTATCAAAAATGGATTAGAAGTTAAAATAACAAACACTGCAAAAAGAAGAAAAAGACTAGTCTGAAAAGTTATAGTTAATTTTTTAATATTATCTTTTAAATTTTTATTGAATGTAAAAAATAATGTATAGCTTGACATAATCAACAACCATAAAAGCATTGAGCCCTCATGGTTTCCCCATGTTCCAGTTATTTTATATAAAATTGGCTTATCAGAATGAGAGTTTTCAAAAACATTTTGATTTGAAAAATCAGAAACTACATAAGCATATATAAGTGTTAAAAAAGAAACTATAATAAAAAAAAACTTAAAAAAAACTAAATTATAATAAGTTCTACTTATTTTATTTTTGTTATTAAAAAAATATGAAAAAAATATTATTAATCCAATTAAAAAAGAAAATAATAAATTAGCAAATCCTACTAAAGATATCATTGGTAGCTTTTGTTCCAATATTTATTTTTTTCAAGCTGCTTTTTAATAGATGTAGGCATATAGTTTTCGTCATGTTTAGCAAAAACTCGGTCAGCTTTTATCTTGTCAATTTTTATTAATTTTCCTTGTACTACTACCCCTTGTTCTTCTCTAAATAAATCAGGCAATATACCTGTGTAACTAACCCTTACATAATTATTATTATCATGGATAATAAAAACATATTTATTATCTTCGATATTTTTTAATGAATCTTTTTTTACAATTCCTCCAATGCGAATTGTGTCATTAATTTGAGTTTTTGAATTTAGTAATTCTGAAGGAGTATAAAAAAAAATTAAATTTTTTTTTGAATTAAAGAGAATAAGAAAAATCGAAGCTGTTAAAAAAATCAACGATAAGAATATAAGTAATAATCTTTGAAATCTTAAGGACATTATTATTTTATTTAAGTTTTTTAAGTTTTAAATATGACTGGACTAAAAGCAGAAATAGCAAAACAAAGCTTATTAAATAAGCAAAGAAAATATACCAAAAATACATAAACCCTTTTAACAAAAAAATTATATAATGTAATAATACTTAGATGACCGATCGTCTCATCAAGATTATCTAAGTTTTCTCTTAAGTATCTCCGCTTTAATTCTAATAATACCAATTACTATAGCCAATAACATAAGTGCAATAGTCATAATAACCAGAGGTCTTAGCATACTAGGATCAATAGAAGGAGAAGATAACTTGCTTATACTAGCAGGTTGATGAAGTGTATTCCACCAATCCACAGAAAATTTAATTATTGGGAGGTTAATAGATCCTACTATTATTAAAACAGCAGTAATTTTTTCGGAAACATTAATATTCGTAATTGAGTTTTTAAGAAAGATTATGATTAAATATAAAAGAAATAAAATTGCTACAGAAGTTAATCTTGCGTCCCAAACCCACCAAGTTCCCCACATGGGCTTACCCCACAAAGAGCCAGTAACTATGCATATCAATGTAAATATTGCTCCTATAGGAGCGATGGCTGAATTAATTATAAAACTAAAATTAATTTTAAAAGCTAATCCTATAATACTATAAAGTGTCATTATTAAAAAAGTCAAAACTGCTATCCACGCAGAAGGAACATGAATATACATTATCCTAACAGTAGCGCCTTGTTGATAATCGTTAGGAGATAAAAAGAAAGCAAATACTATCCCAATTGTCAAAAATATAGCACTTAAATAAATTAATGGTTTGAAAACTAGGTCACTAAACTTAATAAAACGATTTGGATTAATTAAAAACTTCATATTATTTATTTTGTAATGATATTTTAATACATAATCCGCTAGCCCAAGGTGAAATTGCTAGAAAAAAAAACATAATTCCTAAAAGGATATTGATTTGTGCTTTTATAATCTCAATATTATTTGAAACATTTACAATATTAACTCCAAATATTATTACTGGAATACTAAATATCATAATAATAAGCCCTCCTATTGAAAAATTTTTTTTATTTAATAAATTCATTGATCCTGATATTGCAGATATACACGTAATAATAACAGAACCTATTAAAAAACTTAAATAAACTATTTTTAAATTGTCAAATTGCATTTCTAATAAAAGAAAAGCTATAGGAAGAACTATAAAAAAAGGAGCTTGCAGAAACATCCATATCGTTAACATTTTAACAAGTGCTATGATTTCATAGGAAAGCCCACTCATATGAATTATTATCAAGCTATTGTCATCAAAATCATTCTGAAAAAATTTTTTTATTGAAAGAGTATTGCTTAATAATATTATTGTCCAAATAATACCCACGCCAATTTGGTTAAACAATTCTTTATTTGAACCTACTGCAAAAACAAAAATTATAATACTAAGTATAAAAAATAAAAATATACTTAGTATATTAAAGAAACTTCTATAATGTATTTTAGACTCTCTTAAAAACACTCCCAAAATTGAATTGAAGCTACTCATTGATTTCCAAATTTACAGTATTAATATTAGGAATAGTTGGTAATGTATGGGAAGTAAAAATCACCATACCATTTAATTCAAGGTGATTAGTTATTGTCTGTATAATTATTTCAACAGATTTTAAATCTAGACCTATAAAAGGCTCATCTAGAACCCAAAGTTTTTTTTGTTCAATAATTAACCTAATTAGTTCTAGTTTTTTAATTTCTCCAAAAGATAGATGAATAGTAGAAGTATTTTTATATTCTAACAATCCTAAAACTTCTAATATTGATTCTATTTCATTAATCTTAATTTGTGATGAAAAAATTTTCTTCCAAAAAATTATATTTTCATAGACTGTTAAATTTTCATTAGAAGTATTTTGATCCAAAATAAAAGTTATATTTTTACAATAATCATAATGATTTTTTTTTATATTTTTCCCATTCCAAAAAATTTCACCATCATCTGGATTTAGAATCTTACATATAATTTTTAATAATGTTGTTTTACCAACACCATTATTCCCAGTTAGATGAATTATTCCTTTGGGAGGTATAGATAGATTTACATCTTTTAAAATGGTTTTACTTTGACGACTGAAATAAATATTATTAACAAGAAGCATTTTTTTGATCCATAATCTCTTTATTAGGCTTAGACAACAATAAAAAACGGGGCCTAAAGACCCCGTTATTTGAGATAAAATCTCTATTTTTAAGAAAAAGAAAACTTAAATTAAGCTTTCTATTAAAAAAGAAACTATCTTCTTCTTTTCTTAGCTGCTTTTTTCTTTTTTTTCTTAGCTGCTTTTTTCTTTTTCTTAGGTGCAGCTTTTTTCTTTTTCTTAGGTGCAGCTTTTTTCTTTTTCTTAGCTGCTTTTTTTCTCTTAGGTGCAGCTTTTCTTTTTCTTGGTGCAGCTTTTCTTTTCTTAGCTGCCTTCTTTTTCTTCTTTGCCATTTGATGCTCCTTGTGTTGGGTTAAGTGGAGGAACCTCCCTCCATCATCACTTAAAAAAAGTGATAAACATAAAAGGCTATCTTTTTTTCCCAAAACTTACGGAAAATGTCAACGATATAGTAGATTTTAAAAATTAATCTAAAAAATATCAATTTTAAATTTAATTATATAATTTTTAGTATTAATTTTTTTAAAAAAAGTTTTTTTTATCAAATAGTACAAATTTTTCGCAGAAATCTTATATTTTATTAACTTTTATATATACTTTATCTCTTTGACATAATATTTATATTAAAAAAGAAAATGAATTTAATTTTCTTTAATTAACATGAAATCTAAAAATACTTTTAAAACTCGCTCAATATTGGAAATAAATGGACAAAAATACGTTTATTTTGACCTTAATATACTCGCAAATTATTTTGGTTTTAATCTAAATAATATTCCAAATAGTATAAAAATTTTATTAGAAAATTTAATTAGAAATGAAGATGGAGAGTCGATAAATCATGAGATGATATCATCTTTTTGTACTAAAATAGAAAAGAAAGAATCATTTTCTGAAATTGCATTTTTTCCAACAAGAGTTTTAATGCAAGATTTTACTGGAGTGCCCGCCATAGCAGACTTAGCCGCAATGAGAGATGCACTTAAGTTAAAGAATGTTGATCCAAAGAATATTAACCCTCTTTCAAGAGTAGATCTAGTTATAGATCATTCAGTCATGGTTGATAAATTTGGCACTTCTTCAGCTTTAGAAGAAAATGTAAAGATTGAGTTTCAGCGTAATCAAGAAAGATATGAGTTTTTAAAATGGGGTCAAGAATCTTTTAATAATTTTTTCTTGGTTCCTCCTGGGGCTGGTATTTGTCATCAGGTTAATTTAGAAAATATTGCTAAAACCGTATGGTTAAATAAATTTGATAATAATCAGTATATCTATCCAGACTCTGTTGTTGGAACAGACAGCCATACAACTATGGTAAACTCTTTATCAGTTTTGGGTTGGGGAGTAGGTGGCATAGAAGCTGAAGCAGCTATGCTAGGACAACCTATATCTATGAACATACCAAAAGTTTTAGGCTTTAATATAACTGGTTCTTTAAGAGAAGGAATAACAGCAACAGATTTGGTCCTTACTATTACTGAAAAATTACGCAAGCATGGAGTTGTAGGAAAGTTTGTTGAATTTTATGGTAGTGGTTTAGATAGCTTGTCATTGGCAGACAGAGCAACAATTTCCAATATGGCTCCCGAATATGGAGCTACATGTGGATTTTTTCCAACAGATCAAGAAACTATTAAATATCTTCATATGACAGGTAAAGATAAAAATCATTTAGATATAGTTAAGGCTTATACAAAAAAACAAAAACTTTGGTATGATAAGAATATCGAACAAAATTTTGATGAGTCAATAAATTTTAATTTAGATAAAGTTGAAGCTGTAGTAGCAGGACCAAAAAGACCACAAGATAAAATTTTATTAAAAGATATTTCTAAATCATTCTCTGCTTTTGCAAAAAAAAATACTAAATTAATTAGAAAAAGAAACGAAATACAATCTGGCGATATAGTTATTGCAGCAATTACTAGTTGTACTAATACTTCTAATCCAAGTGTTATGGTTGCAGCAGGACTTGTTGCCAAGAAAGCCGTTGAACTTGGATTAAAAGTAAAGCCTTGGGTGAAAACAAGTTTGGCACCTGGAAGCAAAGTGGTAAGTGATTATTTAGAAAAATCTAAGCTGTCTGAGTTTTTAAATAAAATAGGTTTTAACTTGGTTGGATATGGTTGTACAACATGCATAGGAAACTCTGGGCCATTAGATAAATGGATTTCTAAAGAAATTAAAAATAACCAACTATCAGTTTGTTCAGTCTTATCAGGAAATAGAAATTTTGAAGGTAGAGTACATCAAGAAATAAAAGCAAATTATCTTGCTTCACCCCCCTTGGTCGTTGCTTTTGCTTTAGCAGGAAATGTGAATATTGATATAGTTAATGATCCAATAGGAATTGGTGAAAGTGGAAACAAGATATATTTGAAGGATATTTGGCCTACTTCGAAAGAAATAGAAAATATTGTAAGATCAAGCTTATCCTCTGATGTTTTTTTATCAAGATATAAAGAAATATACAAAGGAGATAAAAATTGGAATTCTATTAAAACTATATCTCAAGATACTTTTAAATGGAGAGAAACAAGTACATATATCAAACATCCTCCTTTTTTCTCAACTAATTACAATAGCACTAAAGAAGATATATATGAGGCAAGAATATTAGCTCTTTTGGGAGACTCTGTAACCACAGATCATATATCTCCAGCAGGGGCAATAAAAGAAGATAGCCCTGCTGGTGATTATCTTTCTAAAAGACAAATTGCTAAACAAAATTTTAATTC
>Ga0208261_1001006_pt1 | contig 10347 bp, 9 predicted proteins | sample Knorr_S7_td_DCM__FD_185595 | JGI IMG/M metagenome (GOLD analysis project Ga0208261, IMG submission 185595) | Marine microbial communities from Southern Atlantic Ocean transect - Knorr_S7_td_DCM_ad_131m_LV_B (SPAdes) (version 3) | ecosystem: Environmental > Aquatic > Marine > Oceanic | place...
CTTATTAAATGTTGCAATACTAGAATGAGCACCTGAAAAATTAATATGTTCGTAAATTTCATCAGAAACAACATATATTTCAGGATGATCCATAAGTACTTGAGAAATTTCTTTAAGTTCATTACTGCTATAAACAGACCCACTTGGATTACAAGGTGAACTGAACCATAGCATTTTAGTTTTACTTGTTATAGCTTTTTTTAAATCATCACCACTCATTTTAAAATCAGAATCTATAGTTGTTTTTACCTCGACAGGAATACCACCATTTAGTTTAATAATATCGCTATAGCTAACCCAATATGGACATGGAAGAATAACTTCATCTCCAGGATTAATAAGTGAAGCAGCTATATTGGATAAGGATTGTTTTGCTCCAGTAGAAACAACTATCTGAGATAAATCATAATCAAGATTATTATCTCTTTTAAATTTTTTTATTATAGCTTTTTTTAATTCTACATATCCATCAACTGGCGTATAAGAATTATAATCATCTTCAATAGCTTTTATAGCAGCATCTTTAATAAAATTAGGAGTATTAAAATCAGGTTCTCCTAGACTAAGACCAATAACATCTTTACCTTGTGATTTTAATTCCCTTGCCTTAGCAGCCATTGCAAGAGTTTGAGAAGTTGCAAGTTTTTTAATTCTTTCCGAGAGATTATTCTCCATCTTTTTCAATATAATTGCACGAATAAAATTAACCTGTTTGCTATGATAAATAAAATTATTGTTAACAATATTATACTTTTGTTTAATAAATTATTTTATGGATATCATTTTTAATTATTTCCCCGATCTTTCTAAGAATCAAATTGAACAATTTTCAAAACTTGGATCATTATATGCAGATTGGAATAATAAAATAAATGTTATCTCCAGAAAAGATATTGGAAGTTTATATTTAAGGCATGTCCTACATTCATTATCCATAGCAAAATTTATTGAATTTACTAGAGGAACATTAATTGTTGATGTAGGTACTGGCGGAGGTTTTCCAGGAATTCCGCTAGCAATTCTATTTCCTGATTGCAAATTTCATTTGGTAGATGGTGTTAAAAAAAAGATTAGGGTAGTAGATGCAATTTCAAATAATTTAGGGTTAAAAAATGTTACGACTGAAAGTGAAAGAATAGAAGATGTGCATGACAAATTTGATTTTGTTCTAACAAGAGCTGTAGCAGAAATGCCGAAAATAATCAAATGGACAAAAAATAAAATTAATTCTGTTAGTAGCAACAAAGAATTAAATGGAATAATTGCTTTGAAAGGAGGAGATCTTAATAAAGAATTATATAAAATTGAGAATAAAAAAGTAGTGGCCATAAATGATTATTTTGATGACCACTATTTTAATGATAAAAAGTTAGTTTATGTTCCATTAACTCAGTAGAATACTACTGAACTAGTAATTTAAAACTCTTAATTCCTCCTGAATCTCCCTCAATATTTACAATATAGATTGAATTTCCTAAGTTCATAAGATTAGATGTATGAACATTACTGTTTATATTTTCCTCAAATACTTTTTGCCCTAAAATGTTAAATATTTCAATTTTCTTTAATGACTCATCTGATGTCATTTCTAAATTTTTAGAACTTACATTATAGAAGTACTCAAAGTTGTTAATTATATTATCTCCAATACCTAATGTTCCATCTACCATATATGAATCTGTTTGGAGGACGAAGGAATCATTTCCGATGTAATGAATAGCAATTCTTATGGTTTGCCCTTCATATTGGCTCAAATCAAATTGATATTGTGTCCAATCTGTTGGTACTTCAATATATGCGCCTTCAGATATAATTGTAAAGTCATTATAATCTGTAGAATTTCCAACTCCAACTTGGAATCTTTCAAGGCCATATTGAGCAGTTACTGATTTTGCCCACATGGTAAATGTAGGAGAAGTAACTCCATCTAATGTAAATTCAGGACTTATCATCCAATCATCATTTGGAAATGGAGTAGAATTTGCTCCAGAAGCAAAGAAATACAATCCTTGATTTCCTTCATATGTATCCCAAGTAGATATATCACCTCCAGATGCATTAGTTGCAAGTGCTTGATTATATATGATCGCACTTCCTACATATGATTCATTTGTAAAATCTACTGCATTTGCACCCCATGTTGTTCCCCCTTCAAGGTCATACATTACCCAGTCACCAATTTCACTAATTGCAAATTCAGTATGACATTCAAAGTTGTCTCTCCAAACTATTGGAAGTGAGTATTCATCAGGGCAGTCTCCTCCAGCAATACTAGTAAAGCTACTAGAAGAACTATCATTACTAGTATTTTCGTCGTTACCTAATGATGTACTGGCAACAATTTCATAATCTCCTGGACTTGAAAAATCATAGGTAGCATAAAAAGTATATTGAGCAGTTTCATTATATGCTAATGAACCAGTAAAAGTTTCTGTTACAGTTTCACCACCATTAACTTGATAAGAAACATCAAAATTTGATGCTGTAACTTCGCCTAAATTTTCTAGGGTAACAATAATACTTTCATTATCAGAATAAACTCCATTGCCAGAAGGAGAGTCGATACTTAAAACAGCAACATCATAATCAAGATATGAAATAGGGATTTTGTATCCATTAATGATTTCATCTCCATCAGTTATAAATGCTGCTACTTCAATTTCAGCTAAATCAACAGGCACATCATTATACATGTCAGGAAGTGTATAAGTATATGTTCTGTCAATAAAACTACCAACTGAAGTTGTACTAATAGCATCTCCAGTAACTCCATCAACCATATCTACTAATCTATCCATATGTCTGTAGTCATATTCACTGTGTTGATAATCAGGATTTGGTGAGCTTGAAACTACATAGCTTGGGTTAAATGAGTCTGCTCCCATTTGAGGACCAATAGTCTCATCTTGCATTATTGCAATATGCAGATAGTTAGTTGATTGAGGGCTACTTGCTGTATAGTAAGCCTCCACATGAATTGTAAGAACATTACCTGAAAGTTCTGCTTCAAGACCAACATTTACATAAGCACTCTCTTGCAATACTTGAGATATAGCAGATGCCCAATAACCTCTGCTCATTGCAGGTCCAGGGTATCCAGAACTTATGAATCCCGAAAAAACTTGACGATTAATTGAAGCAGAAGGTTGTCCGCTAGCGGCACCTATATTTCCTAATTGGTTTGCTATTGAATTATTAAAATCATGACCACCATTTGGATCACAGTCCCAGGCATATCCACCTTCATGAAATTTAATTACAAAAACATCCTCTGGGTATTCTTCAACAATTTGATTTAGAATAGCATGACCATCTGGGCAATAAGAACAATGTATTCCAGTGGATTCCTCTACAATTGCATTTTTATTTTCAGGAGTTGTTGAAACTATTGTTTGTGCAGAAATTCCAACAATACTTAATAATAGAATAAATGTAAAAATGTAATTTTTTTTCATGTAGATTGATTTTAACCAAATATAAGGAGATTTGTTTATTTTTGTCACATATATTAAATCTTAAACTCATGAATAATTCTAAAATATTTCTTTTTATAGGGCTTTTTTTGACTAGTATCTTCTCTTATTCTCAAGTTGTATATGCTTTGTTTTTAGAGTCAACCGATGGTGTTGTTATAGATGATAATGAAGTTCTTGAATTTTCAGAAATTACCTATCCAGATGCATCCTTTGGCTTTTATGTAAGAAATAATACTAGTGAGGACATTAATGTTAAGGTAGAAGTTACAAGTATGTCTGGAACAGATGGGAGTTCAATGGAGTTATGTTTTGGAGATTGTTATAATGGCGTAGCATTAAACCAGGCTTACCCCTCAAATACTTTTGTAACTATTGCGCCAGGTGAAACTCAAGCATCATCTGGGGATCACTTTTTTAATCAAGATGCTGGTGATGGAAATACCCCTGTAGAATATAGCTTTAGGTTTTATATGGTTGATGAGAATGGAGATGAAGTTGTTTCCCAAGCAGAATTAATCACCTATACTCATGTAGGGTATTACTACTCTTCAACTTTAAGCCTTGATGATCTTAGTGAGATTAATGCTAAATTATCCTATTCAAATGGTATTTTTAAAATATTTTCTCAACAACAGTATAGTCTTAGCATATATGATATAACAGGATCTCTAATTGTAGCAAAAGACATTGAAATGGGAGATAACTATATCAATTCATCGATGATTGAAAATAAAATGTATATACTGAATTTTGTAGAGGAAAATGGAAATTCAGTTTTTAAGAAAATTATTTTGAATTAAAAAGAGTGACTAAGGTTTAGATTAAACCCATTACTTTCAGGGACATATCTACATACTCCACCAATACAAATTAATCCACCTCTTTGTCTTCCATAATTAAGACTTACTCTAGTGCTATTTTTTGAATAGCTACCACCAAGGTTATAGTAATGTATTTTATCAGATCTTCCATAATTCCAACCATCAGATACAAAGACATTTATAGCTGATGAAATTCCATATTCATAAACAAATCCCAGCCAATTTTTTCTATCCTGTTTAGTCCATAAATGCTGGATAACTCCTCTAGAGGATCTGCCATTAGGGTGAAGATAGTTAGCTTCAATAACACCAACTTTAGATTTTATATCACCTTGAACTCCAAGAGGTCCTCCTAAAGTTATTCCTTTATCTATAATTACATCTAAAAAGGTTATAGCTGTTCTTAATTTAGAATTCCATCTATTTTTAATTTCTAAATTTAAATCTCTATAATATCTAGGTCCCTTTCCAATAAATTTAACATTATATGAGTTGTCCTCATTAAATGTAGATTCTATGCCGCTCCAATATGAAAAGTTGAAAGCAATTTTTGTTTTATATTTTCCAAGGAAATTATTTTTGTCAAAAGTGTAATAAAAATCATTTTGAAAACCTACTTCACCTGATCTTTTTTCTATAGAATTCATAACAAGTCTAGGCTGAGAATTATAAACGTATATGTTAGTTAATAGATAGTCTTGTTGTTTGCTTAGAGCAGGGGTAAAGCTTATTGTTTTTTGGTTGTATATATTTCCTTCTGCTAGTCTATCACTATAGAAATTAAAATTCTCTAATCTTCTAAATGTAGTATTTATTCCAATTCCTTTTTTTGAATATCCAAGATCAACCTGAAGAGCTGTTCCATCATATAGTCTATTGGATACAAGAGCATTTTCATTAGCAATGACATCAGGATCTTTTATTGCCCCTTCTATATTTAGGGAAAAGTCGCCTGCATACATATTTAATCTAGCACCATATGCTGACACATTTGAAGGAATGGAATCATTTGTTCCATTTTCTTGATATCTATTTACAAGGCTAGAACCAATTGATATATCAATATCATTTAAATTTAGAATTTCATTTAGGTTTATATCTGTATTTAAACCTTGTATAGTTGATGGAGTATAGTTAAACCCATCCCTTTGTTGACCATATAGGGCTGTTAATTCAACATTATCAGATGGATAATATTTTAATTTTAAACCTTTAATTGAGTTGTTAATTCCAAGCTGACGATCTTCCCATGATCTAAATATTAATCCATTACCAAATTGCTCATAAAAAGACCCTACAGTAATATCACTTTTCTCATTTTGAATTTTTATAAAGTAATTGGTTATTTTATTTTGATTGTCAAGTTCTGGATAAAAACCTAGAAGTGAACTAGGTAAATATCCTTCGTATTGAATACCAGCTAAAATCTTATTTGTCTGATAATTTATTTGAAAATAATTATTAGATCTAAAGTTATCTTCAGGAGAGATAAATCCTATAGATTCATCGTTTTGTAGTAGTTGTGAATTACTTTCAAAACTACCGTAAATGTATGGTTGTTCTTGAGAAAAAATTGTTATAGGTAGAACTATAAATATTATAAAGAATAGCTTTTTCATTCTTTGGAAACTTTTTTGAGTATTTCAAAAAGCTCATATTCATCACCATTTCTATATCCAGTATGTTGGTATAAAATTTTATTGTTTTTAACAATTATAGTTTCTGGAATTGCAGCTGCACCTAATGCTCTTTTTAAATTTTGATTAGTATCTAATAGAATTTTATGTTCCCATCCCTTTCCATTCACTAATGCTTTTGCTCTTTTTATAGATCTGCTATCATCGACAGAAATTGCATAAACTTCAAAATCTACTTCTTCTTTCCATTCATCATATAATTCATTTATTGCATCTAACTCTTTAATACAAGGAACGCACCATGTTGCCCAAAGAGATATTATAGCAGTTTTATCGTTTAATGTTAGATCCGTAACACTAACTTTTTCTCCTTCAAATGTTTTCAGGCTAATATCAGGTAGTGTTTTTTGAGTAAAACCTGAGATTGATATTAGAAATACAGATAAGAATATTAAATTTCTCATATGCTATATTTATTGTAAAGATAGTTTTGTTTTATAAATATTTCAAAAATATGTAATTTTAGCTTCTGCTAAATGATATTTTAATGAATAGCTTCTTTAAATATATTTCTATTTTAATGATTATCACTGTAACATTGAGTTGTAGTAGGACAGAATCTTTTTTTTATGAAGTAATTGAGGCTGAAATTGTAACGGGTCTTTCAGTCTATCCATCATATTTAAGAAATCAACAGATTAGTTTTGGTGTTTTTGATATAGATGGAAACGATATTACTTCCCAGTCTACTTTTTTTGTTGATGGAGTTTCAATTGTTGGAAATCAAATTAGTTATCCTGAAATAGGATCCCATCAGGTTTATGCTGAATATAGCATTGAATCTACACTTTACAATAGTGATACTAAGACCTTTAATATTGTTATTCCTGAAACTAAGGTTGCAATAGAAGATTATACAGGAACTTGGTGTGGTTATTGTCCAAGAATTAGTCATGCAATTGAAGAACTTAGGCTAATTACAGATAAAATAGCAGTTGTTGCAATTCATAATGGTGATCCTATGGCAATTTCTCAAGAATCAGATCTTAGAAATGAATTTGGCATATTTGGTTTTCCAACGGGTAGAATTAATAGAACAATAGATTGGTCGTATCCACATACATCAAATATGATTGAGACATTAATTGATTCTGAAAATTCAATTGCAATCTCTGTTGATAGCCATTTGGTTAATATGAATCAGTTAGAAGTTCAATTAAGAGTTGTTTCTGAAGTTGATTTGGAGGATCATAAAATAGTAGCCTACTTAGTTGAGGATAATCTAATATATGATCAAGTAAGCTATTATAATTATGATGAAAATAGTTATTTTTTTGGAATGGGAAATCCAATAGTTGGTTTTGTTCATAATGATGTTTTGAGGCATTCATTCACAAATATTTTGGGTGATAATTTAGAAAATCCTACTCCAGCTTTAGCCGATACTTTTTTTAATTATTCCTTTGATATTAACTCAGCTCATGATCCTGATAATCTAGGAATAGTTGTTATGATAGTAAATCAAGATAACACTGCAATTAATTCGCAGTTTTCAAAAATAAATTATTTCCAGGATTTTAATTAACTAGTCTTTGCTAAGAAAAGGATACCTGTAGTCTGTAGGGGTAACAAATGTTTCCTTTATTAATCTAGGAGAAACCCATCTTAATAAATTTAACATACTACCAGCTTTATCATTTGTTCCTGAGGCTCTAGCTCCACCAAAAGGCTGTCTTCCAACTACAGCACCTGTAGGCTTATCATTTACATAGAAATTTCCTGCAGCATTTTTTAATGCTCTTGTAGCCTTTTCGACAACATTTCTGTCTTTAGCTAAAACAGCTCCAGTTAGAGCATATTTAGTGCTAGTATCAATTAGATTTAATGTTTTGTCAAAGTCTTTGTCATCATAAACATATATTGTCATTACTGGTCCAAAAATTTCTTCTTTCATCGTCACATAATTAGGATCATCAACTACTAAAACAGTTGGCTCTATAAAATATCCTTTTGATTTATCATATGATCCACCGGCAATTACTTCAACTTTTGAATCTGCTTTAGCATCATCAATATATTTTGCAATTTTATCAAATGAGTTTTCATGGATTACAGCTGTAACAAAATTACTTAGGTCTTCAGGTGATCCTATGCTAATTGACTTTAAATCATCAATAAGGTTTTCCTTTACACTTTTCCATATTGACTTTGAAATGTATCCTCTTGATGCTGCACTACATTTTTGCCCTTGAAATTCAAATGCTCCTCTTGTGATGGCTGTAGAGACTTCTTTTGGGTTTGCAGATTTATGAGCAAGAATAAAATCTTTACCACCAGTTTCTCCAACTATTTTTGGATAGGTTTTGTAATTTGAAATATTTGCTCCAATTTTTTTCCAAAAACTATTAAATACCATAGTTGATCCTGTAAAGTGAATACCTGCAAAATCTCTACTTTCTAGAACTTTGTTTGAAATCATTTCAGGATCTCCATAGACTGCATTTATCACTCCATCAGGAAGTCCAGCTTCTTTAAATACATCAATAATAATTTTAGCTGAATAGACTTGACTATCACTTGGCTTCCATACGACTACATTTCCTAGCATTGCCATTGATGCAGCTAAATTTCCAGCAATTGCAGTAAAATTAAAAGGGGTAACAGCATAAACAAAACCTTCTAAAGGTCTATATTCAACACGATTCCATGCATCTGAATCACTATCAGGTTGGTTTTTATATATATCAGTAACATATTGAACATTAAATCTTAAGAAATCTATAAATTCACATGCTGCATCAATTTCAGCTTGATGAATGGTTTTAGATTGTGCAATCATTGTGGCAACATTTATTTTTGATCTATAAGGACCAGCAATAAGTTCAGCTGCTTTAAGAAAGATTGCGGCTCTATTTTCCCAAGACATATTTTCCCAATTTTCTTTGGCATCTAATGCAGTAGAAATAGCCTGATTAACATGACTTTCATCGGCTAAATAATATTTAGCTACTATATTTTTATGATCATGTGGTGGTGAAACGGAGTTAGTCTTGTTAGATTTAACATCTTTCCCATTAATGTACATAGGAATTTCAATGTTTTCTTTAATCATTTTTTTATAGGTATCCAATACCTCTTTTCTCTCAACTGAACCTGGAGAATATGACTTAACAGGTTCATTTATAGGTGTTGGAACTTTGAAAAATCCTGTACTCATAATTAAAATATTTAGCTATTAATTTTTTGTGAATTTACAATTTATTTTTCTAGAAATAAATTATTAGTTCATTGCGAAGGGTGCACTTAATTTAAATGCAGGTATAACTACTTTAAATTTCTTAGTAGTAGTAAATTCAATCATTTTATAATGACCATACATAGCTCCAAATGGAGATAGAAGTAAACATCCTGAACTATACGAATGAGATTCTCCAGGATTTAAAACAGGTTTTTTACCAATAACTCCCTCTCCGTCAAGTTCTTGTTCTTGATTAAGAGCATCTAGAATAACCCAATGACGTGAATTTAGTTGTACGGAATCTTTACTTCGATTTTCTATAGTTACTTTATATTTAAAAGCATAATGGGTCTTGTTGTTTTTATAGAATGTTCCTTCAAAGTCTGTTTGAACGGAAATCTTAATACCTCTTGTGATTTGTTGAACCATAGTTTTAAATACTATTTTAAATGTATAAAAAAAAATAATATTTAGCTATTAATTTTTCAGAAGAAATCAACAAAAAATTTAGGTTACTTAGCAGCAGTTGTGTGGTCGCTAATAATAAGCCATTTATTATTTATTTTTTTCCAAAATAAAGTAAAATATCCATAACTATCTTCTGTAGATCTTGTTAAATAATATTCACCTATTAAAAAAGCAACATCAGAAGAAACTGATCGTATTTTGTTTACAGTGAATTTTAGCTGACCCATTGTTTGAGTATCTGGATAGTTTTTTAGATATCTATTTTTAGTTTCATTCCAGCCATAAACAGGGCCAGATTTTCCTGAAAAAACTAATTCATCAGATTTTATGTAGCCTTCCATAAATGAATTAATATCACCACTATTCCAGGCATTTTCTTGAAACTTCATCACTTTCATTATATCTAACGAGTCTTTTAGAGAAATAAAGTTTATAGATATATTATCATTATAAGATTGACCAAAAGAAATGAGTGGAATAAATAGTAATAGTAGAATTAGTTTTTTCATTTATTATTATCTGAGTTTTTATAATAGAAATAAAATATAACTACTAAAGCAATAAAAATAATAACACCAACCAAGCTATCATCCCCATCCTCATAGTATCTAATCGGAGTTTGAGAAAAAGAAACAAGTGGAATAAATAGTAATAGTAGAATTAGTTTTTTCATTTAATTAAAATTTTCTGCCACCTTTTCTTGATCT
>Ga0208261_1001007_pt1 | contig 10347 bp, 9 predicted proteins | sample Knorr_S7_td_DCM__FD_185595 | JGI IMG/M metagenome (GOLD analysis project Ga0208261, IMG submission 185595) | Marine microbial communities from Southern Atlantic Ocean transect - Knorr_S7_td_DCM_ad_131m_LV_B (SPAdes) (version 3) | ecosystem: Environmental > Aquatic > Marine > Oceanic | place...
CCAACTAATCCAAAATCTAAAGGTGTAAAAAGTGATTTAGGTTCATAAAAATTAAACTCATCACTAGCTTGAAGACATAAAGTACCTGCATCTAGTGTTATTGAAGAATTCTTTGGGATTAAATTTCTTAATTCCCTAAATAATCCTGATGGTTGAATAAGTTTTGAATTTACATCAGCTTTTTCATCTCTTTCTTTATAATAATTTATTTTTTCTTTTAAAAATTTTTGCGTCCAATTTTCATTATTAATTTTTAAATCCTTATCTTTTATAAAAGAAATTAAGTTGTGTAAAAATATTTTTGCATCATTTTTAATTCCTACTTCAACTGGAAAATAACGACCAATTGCAATAGGATCTATATCAACTTGAACAATTTTTGCAGATTGAGAAATATTGTCATAGGAATAAAAGGTTGAGTTAAATCCAAGCCTTGTCCCTATGGCTAGAATTAAATCTGCATTTTTTACAAGGGAAGAAGCGATTTTATTACCTCTTGGTCCCATTTGCCCACTATACAGTGGATATTCAAAAGAAATAACATCTCCGTGACCAGCAGAAGAAACAACAGGTATATTTAATTTTTTTGAAAGTAAAATTACCTCATCTTGAGTTTGAGAATTTTTAATACCAGCACCACAAATAATAACAGGTTTTGATGAGACTTTAATTAAAGAAATAATTCTCTCTAAATCATCTTGATTTATTTCTGTATTCTCAATTTTATCCTCAATTTTAAAAGATTCAAATTTTTCTGTTCCTGCAAGTACATCACGAGGAATGTTGACATGAACAGGTCCCCACTTCCCATGAGTTGTTAGGTTTAATGCTTTATTTAAATCCCTTGTTATGGATTTAGTATCTTTGATAGAAAATGTTTTTTTTGTAATGGGTTCAAATAATTTTTGTTGATCAACTTCCTGAAATGAATCTTTGCCTTGATGCTCAGAGGCTATTGCTCCAGCTATAGATAATAAAGGTGAGAAAGCAGCTTTTGCTTGAGCCACACCTGTTACAAGATTCGTTGCACCAGGACCATTTTGACCTGCTATGATAACACTAGGACTCCCTGATGCTCTTGCAAATGCATCAGCCATATGTGTTCCGGTGCGCTCATCTCTTACATCAATAAAAGTTAAATCTTGCTCATCATAAAGGGCATCAAAGAGCTCCATTGTAGCAGATCCAATCAAGCCAAAAACATACTTAATATTATGGGCTTTGAGACACTCAACAACAGCCTTACCGCCCGAAATAGGGAGGTGATTTTTTTCACTCATTATGATGCAGCTTTAATCTTACTTTTTGCTTTACTTTTAAAATGAGGAATTATTTTCTTAGTAAATAATTCTATACTCTTCATACAATCTTTATGTTTAACGCCAGGAAAATTTGACCAAACTTTTAAATTTTGTAAATTTAATTCTGTTTGCATCTCTTCAATTTTATTTATTACGTAATCAACAGTCCCAAACAACATATTTCTTTCATGTAAAAAATCATATGAAAGTAAGTCTAATTTATGATCTGTTTTAGGTAGTTCTTCACCTGGATTCATATGAGTTCCAAGCCCTCTCCAGTGACAAACCCAACGCATATAATTAACCATTTGCTCCCCAGCTTTTTCTTTTGCTTCTTCCATACTATCAGCAACAAACATATCTCTCACAACACTAATACCTTCTCCTAGTTCAACGTGTCGCTTTTCTTTTTCTGATTTAGCATTTTTATAAATTTCGAAACGTTTTTTTAGAGATTGAACTGGAGGTATCCACATTATAATACTTATGTCGTTCTTTGCCGCCCATTCAATAGAACTTGGACTATCAACTACTTGCCATAAGGGAGGATGAGGTTTTTGAACTGGTTGTGGAACAATATTTATTTTTTCCAAAATTTTTGTATCTAAATTCATAAATTCAGAGCTAGGTGGGCTCATATCGTGCTCCCACTCAAAATTAGGTGCAGGATAAGTATAAAATTCTCCTTCATGTTGAAAAAATTTTTCAGTCCAAGCTTTTTTTATAATAGTAAGAGTTTCTTCAAATAATCTAAAATTCTTAGCTTGATCTTTCATGTCTGCATCAGCATTCATATTTAATGCTTCTCTTCCATAAATGCCTCGCCCAACACCTGCCTCAACTCTGCCGTTAGATAATTGATCTAATAAAGCTATATCTTCAGCAGCTCTAATTGGATTCCAAAAAGTGATGATTGAAGCAGCTTGGCCAATTCGAATATTTGTTGTTCTAGCTGCAATGTCTGAACTCAATAAAATTGGATTAGGACAAATCTCCATACCTTCGTGACTGAAATGATGTTCAGAAAACCAGATTGAGTCCCAGTCATTTTGATCACAGTACGTTGCTATTTCTCTGATCTCTTCTAAAATTTGATTATATGTTTTTTTATTTCCCCAGTTAGTTGAGTTGCAGAAATAGCCAATTTTCATAATACCTCCCAATATGAAGGCGACCTATCCCACTTCCGTATGATGACGACGAGTTATGTATCGCTATATAATTCGTATTATAAATTTATAAAATTTCAATAAAAAACGTCCAAATCTAAAAAAAAACTATAAAAACTATACTCATTTATGATTAAAAATATCATTTTTGATTTTGATGGAGTGCTTGTAGATAGTGAGATTTTAGCAGCAAAAGCTTTCGCTAAATATATGAAAAAATATGACATTGAAATAGATGAAAATGAATTTGCAAATTTTGCAGGTAAAAAAACGGTTCAAGTAATAGATATTTTATCACAAAAATATTCAATTAAAGATCAAGAAAAATTTTTTACTGATATTATGGAAATAGCTTCATATATTTATAAAAACGAATTAACTGCTGTTGAAGGAGTTTGTAACTTTTTACACAGCACAAAGCTTAGCTTATATATCGGATCTAATAGCACTAAAGATAGAATAATATCTGGATTGCATAAAGTAGAATTAAATAAGTATTTTAAACCTGATAAAATATATTCATTTGATCTAGTGGGCAAAGCTAAACCTGATCCTGATATTTATTTAAAAGCCATTGTAGATAATAATCTTAATAAAAATGAAACAATAATTATTGAAGATAGTTTAGTGGGGGTTACGGCAGGTGTTAATGCAGGCGTTAAAGTAATTGGTCTTACAGCAGGAGGTCATTGGCATGAGGGTAGAGATGAAAAAGAATTGCTTGATGCTGGCGCATTTACTGTTACAAATAATTATATAAAAGTGCAAGAAATAATAGAAAGCAATTAATATGGGACCAGCAGTTAAAGGAAATCCTCTTATCGTATTCGTTATCTTACTGGTTGTTTCTTATATCATTGGAGAATTTATTATACCAAAGTATGCATTATTAAATTTATTGAATTTAGTTGGTATAATAGGATTAATTATAAGCTTGGCTATATTTTTTACTTCTTTAAATTTATTTAATTCATATAAAGAAAACCCTATACCTCAGGCCAATACAAAACGTATAATAAAGACAGGTATATTCGCATACTGTAGGAATCCTATGTACTTAGCTTTTATCTCTTTTCAATTTAGCATGTTTTTAACTTTTGAAAACGTAGCAAATCTTTTAAGTGCTATAGGACTATTTATTTGGATTAATCATTATGTTATTCCTATTGAAGAGAATTACTTGCAGGAAAAATTTGGAGATGAGTATGATAGATATCTCCAGGCTGTAAAAAAATGGATGTTTATTTAGTTTGCTAAAATTTATCAACTTTAAATAATAACTTTTTTATTTTTTGATTACTATTTATCTTTATTAAAATATCTGCTTGATTTGGCATGGTTAGCATCATCCATTTGGTTAACTTTTCATAATGTTGAATAAATTCTTTTAATTTTGCTTTGTTCATAATATTTTTATTATCAGAGTTAGATGCATTCCTTTTTTCTTGTGCATACCTCCATTTAAGAACATATTTAAAAGAAGGTGCTTTGATATATATTTTTTTATCAAATAAAGAAAAAACACTTTTATATTCATTTCTTAAAAGAGAATTATAGTATTTTCTCCAGTTTGTATTTTTATCATAGGTATTTTCTAAACTATTAATGTTTTTGCAAAGGTATTGATTAGCAATTGGCACAGAACCACAACACCAACCCTCTAATAATAATATCTGAGCATTATGAATAACTTTTCTTTTTTTTGAAATATCATCTTTTAATTTATTGAATATAGGCGTGCTAATTGGAAAATTCTGATTTTGAAATTGATTTATATGATATTTTAGCGCTTTAATATCATGTGTGCCTGGCACACCACGCGTCAGAAGAAGTGGATGTATTTTTTTTGATAATTTTAGTCTTTGATTTTTACATAAATAATAATCATCAATACTGAGCAACATGACTTTCTTTGTATAATATTTTTCGATAACTAATTTCAATAATTTAGCTAAAGTAGATTTTCCTGAACCTTGAGATCCTGAAAGAATAAATTTATTATTCTTTGAGTAATAAATATTATTGATTATTGGAATAATATATTGTGATATATATTTTTTTGGAAAATTTTTATTCGTTAATTTCCTTAACTCTTCTTGAATAAATATATCGATATTAAGTTTCATAAATATAATGAATTTTCGTAATTATTAATTTATACAACAAATTTAGTTTTATGAAATTTCTTTTTGATCTAGGTGGCGTATTTTTTGATTGGGATCCTAATCATTATTTTAAGGATATTTTTGATAAGGCTGATGAAAGAAAATACTTTTTAACTGAAGTATGTAATAATGAATGGAATGTTAAACAGGATGCAGGCAGAACTATAAAAGAGGCGGAATCTGAATTAATTCCTAAATTTCCTCATTATGAAAAAGAAATTAAAATGTATTACAAGAATCATCGTAAAATGCTTAGAGGCACTTTTGATTTATCTATAAAAGTATTAAAAAAACTAAAAAAAGAACACTATGAATGTTTTGTTTTATCTAATTGGTCAGCAGAAACTTTTGCTGGGATGACTGATGATTATCCTTTTTTAAAATTATTTGACGGACTTCTTATTTCCGGAGAAGATAAATTAATGAAACCAGATTCAGCTATTTACGAGCTAGCAATCAATCGTTTTAATTTAAATCCTAATGAAACTATATTTATTGATGATAAACTGGAAAATATTCAAGCGGCACAAAATTTAAATTTACTTACTATTCATCTAACTGATCCGAATAAAATAGAATATGAGGTAAATAAATTTTTAATTTAATTTTTATGAGCTTTAACAAACAAATATATGATATTTTTATTATTGGTGGTGGTATTAATGGGGCAGGTATAGCTAGAGATGCTGCTGGTAGAGGATTAAAAGTTTTTTTAGCAGAAAAAAATAAAGTGGGATCTGCTACTTCTTCATGGTCTTCAAAATTGATACATGGTGGATTAAGATATCTTGAAAACTATGAGTTTAAATTAGTTAAAGAATCATTAAAAGAAAGAGAAGTCATTACAAGTATTGCTCCAAGCATTACAAAACCTCTCCCTTTTATTATTCCACATTCAAAAAAATTAAGATCGAAATTATTAATTAGATTGGGTTTATTTTTATATGATAATCTTGGAGGCAAAACAAAAATACCAAAATCATCAAAAATAAATTTTAATAAAAAATATAGTAATATTTTGAAATCACATTTTAAAGTTGGTTTTCAATACTATGATGTTCAGGTCGATGATAAAAAACTTGTAGAGATGAATATTGAGGATGCAAAGAAAATGGGTGCTCATATTGTAGAAAATAGAAAAGTTATAAATGCAAATAGATCAAAAAAAGGTTGGGAAATTCTTCTTGATAATGATGAGGTAGTTAATTCTAAGATTTTAATTAATGCAGCTGGTCCCTGGATTAATGAGATAGTGAATAATGTAATTAAAGCTAATAAAAATAAATCAATTCGATTAGTTAAAGGAAGTCATATAATTATTAAAAAATTATATGATCAAGAAGTTGCATTTACATTGCAAAATGATGATAATAGAATAGTTTTTGTAATTCCTTATAAGAATGTTTATTCTCTGATTGGTACCACTGAAGTGGATGTAAACTCTCCTGATAATCCTAAAATTTCAAATGGAGAAATAATTTATTTAATTAATACAATTAATAATCATTTTATTAAGCAAATTTCAGAAAAAGATATTCTAGATACATTTTCAGGCATTAGACCATTAATTGAGGATTTTAAAGATGCTTCAAAAGTTACAAGAGACTATGTATTTGATTTAAACCTTGAAAATAAAAACTCACCTTTACTAAATATATATGGAGGTAAATTAACTACATATAGAAAATTGTCTGAGAACGTAATTGAAGAACTTACTCCTTATTTATCAATAAAAAATTCTAAGAACTGGACAGACACTAAAGCATTATAACAAGCATTCCTCGTGCACAATCTTCTCATTTATGAGAGCAGAGAAGTTTACAAGAGGAATACTTCTTATAGGAGGAAATAATATGAAACTCTCTGCTCTATTCATATTATAAATTATTAACAAATATTAACTATTCTTCTCCAAAACGCTTTGGAAAATGCCCCATTTTATGAGGCATTAATAATTTTCGATTCTACTATCTAAAGGCTTGTTGTGAGCTATCAAATAAATGGCAACGAGAAGCTGAAAAACCAACTTTAACTGTATCTCCAACTTTAATATTTGAATCACCCTCAGTTTCGACAACTAGAGGCTCACCTTCTTTTTCCAGATAAAGGAATGTTCCTGATCCTAATTTTTCAACAACAAAAACTTTACTCTCCCAACTTCCATCACCATCCTGATTAACTATTAGATGTTCAGGGCGGATACCTAGTTGTACCGCATCACCTTCAGAGGCTGATGCTGAAGTTTTTGGAATGCTGATTTTTGAAGATCCCATTAAATCTACTTCAGTCTTATCATTACTTTTACTTGTTATTTTAGTAGAGATAAAATTCATTTTAGGAGATCCAATAAATCCTCCTACAAATAAATTATTTGGATCATTGTATAGATCCATAGGTGAACCTTTTTGTGAAACGATACCTTCATCAAGAACAACAATATCATTTGCGAGCGTCATTGCTTCTGTTTGATCATGTGTTACATATATCATAGTTGCATTTAGTTGATCGTGCAGTTTTGCTAACTCAACACGCATTTGAACACGAAGTGCAGCATCTAGATTTGATAAAGGTTCATCAAATAAGAATACTTTTGGTTTACGAGTTATAGCTCTTCCAATAGCAACCCTTTGTCTTTGGCCACCTGATAATTGTTTAGGCTTTCTATGCAAGTAATCTTCAATTTGAAGTATTCTTGCAGCTTCTTGAACGCGTTCATTGATTTCATCTTTTGATCTTTTCTCTAACTTTAGACCAAATGCCATGTTATCGAAAACTGTCATGTGTGGGTATAAGGCATATGATTGGAAAACCATTGCAATGTTTCTTTGTTTTGGAGGTAGATCATTTACTACCTGACCATCAATAGAAATAGTTCCCGAATTAATATCTTCTAATCCTGCAATCATTCTAAGCATAGTTGATTTACCACAACCTGATGGTCCAACTAAAACTGTAAAAGATTGACTTTTGATATCAAGAGATACGTCCTTAATAACGTGCACGTCTCCATAGTACTTATTAACTGTATTAATATTTATATCTGCCACTTCATCCTCCTTTGAGCGATCTTTCAAGTGTTAATATAATTACATTATATAAAATATACTTTTCTACAAGATTTAATTTAGATAACCCAAATAATCTTTTTGAAAACTTATCATTGTTTCAATAAGTCTCTCAGCTGATTTAGCATTATCAACTATTGGATCTGCTAATAAAGCTAAATACACTGAATGCTTAGATTTATTAATAATTGCATCTGTAGTAAGTTGAATTGTGCTTGCTTGATTATTTAATAAAGAACCAAAGCTAGAAGGATAATTTTCTAATTTTAATCCTTTTACACCATTTTTATTAACAATTCCTGGAACTTCTACTACAATATCATTAGGTAAGTAATCAATTAAATCATCATTTTTAACATTTACAGCACTTTCCTCCATATTACTGTCATTGATTATCGCTTCAATAATTGGAATAACTCTTTCACGAGTTTCTTTATTTTTTTCATCAAAAAAATGTTCTTTGGATATTTCATTACTATGAAATGAAAGACAATTCTTTTTATAATTATCATAGAATTCAGAAATAGCATCATGATCAGCTACACTATATGCCCATTGTAAATATTCTCCTAAGTGACTATCAGTAGTTATAGGAAGATATCCATACGTTTTGTATAATTCAAAAAAAACTCCTCTTTCTCCACCAGGTTTTGATTTATGATAATCATCGTTACTATTAACTAAAGTAGAATAATAATCATGAAATTTTTTACGAATTATTGGATACCCATCTTTTTGTGTATCTTTATATTTTGCTTCTAATAAAATACTAAAATGATTAAGTCCTCCAGCTTTTATTTCAATATTAGAATAATTAGTTTCCATTAATGTAGGTAGCTGTCTTTCCATTGAAGCAATTTCATGACATAAACCTGTAAATTTTAAATTTGGATATTTAGTATTAACAGCATGACATATTCTTTGCATTGGATTTGAGTAATTAAATACAAATGCATTTGGACACAACCTATTTATATCCTCACAAATATCTAAAATTGTTGGAGTAATTCTTAGAGAGTGAAAGAGTCCTCCAGGTCCACCATTTTCACCATAAATTTGTTTAAATCCATATTGCAAAGGTATCTTCCAATCTTGGTCCCACAAATCAAATCTATTTCCAACTTCTATAGAAATTAAACAATAATGAGCATCAGTTAAAGCTTCTTCTCGACTAGTACTAGCCTCAATTATATAATTTGAATTTAGTTTTTCTTTATATTTTTCAGCAGTGCTTTTTGTTTTTTCTAGAGCTTCTTTATTAATATCATGAAGCATAATTTTAGAACCTTCTAGAGTCTTAGATTTAAAAATATCACTAATAGTCCCAAGACCGAATTGTGAACTTCCTGCGCCGATTAAAACTATTTTTATCATTTACCTGACCCTTTCTCCATGAAGTCTGTGACCTAGTAAAGCTAGTAAAATAATTAGTCCATTAAAAAATTGTCTCCAAGTACCACTCCATCCAATAGCTATAATTCCAATTTCCATATAAGCTATGATTCCCACTCCGAATATAGCTCCAACAATAGTCCCTAATCCTCCCCAATAAGGAGTGCCACCAACAAAAACTGCAGCGAGTGCTAATAATAGATATCCAAATCCTTGTGTTGGAAAAAAAGTATAAGTAATTAAGGTGGTAAAGATACCTCCTATTGCAGCTCCAATACCCACAAACATGAAAGCTTTTATTTTTACAGCCTTTACATTAATTCCCATTTGTTCCGCACTTACAGAATTATCACCTACATGATGGATATGAATTCCAAAAACATGTTTGCTAAATAAATAATAAGAATAAATTACAAATAAAGATGCCCAAAATATTTGCATTGGAAATCCATAAAAATTTCCGACAAGAGCAGAATAGGTCCAATGAGTGTCAATTTCCATAATAGTAATTGAACGACTTTCAGTTAATAACAATATTATTCCCCTTAATAGAAAAAGCATACCCAACGAGGCAACCAAAGATGAAAGTCTAAAAACAACTATTAAAGCTCCAACTATAGCTCCAATAATAGCACCAGTTAAAATACCTGCTAGAATAGCAATCGCAGGATCTATTCCTGTCTTAACCATTATAGCAAAAACATATGCCGCAACTGCATAAGTAGACGCAAAGGATAAGTCAATTTCTCCTGAAGCTACTAAAAAAACTAATGGAATTACTAAAAAAATAAGAGTAGGGAGCATTACAAAAACAGATTGATGTAAGCTTGGCCTCATCCATGCTTCTGGAGCACCTATAAGAAATACCAACATCAATAGTATGAAATAACCCATACTTCCTAAAGCTCTTCCATTTTTATGAAAAATATTTCCTATTATTGATTTTTCTTTATTCATTTTCTGTTCTAATGTTTTTTAATTGTATCACGCATTAATTTCATTAATTCTTCAGGAGATTTTATCTCTTCTTTGTTAAGTTGATGAACAACTTCTCCTCGATCTAGTATAACAAATCGATCTGATATATCATATACATGATAAATATTATGACCTATGAATAAAACAGACCGATTAGATTTCTTAACATTGTTTACAAATTCAAAAACTTTTTGTGTTTCATTGAGTGATAAAGCATTTGTTGGTTCATCAAGTATAATTAATTCTGCATTATTATATATAGCTCTTGCTATAGCTA
>Ga0208261_1001010_pt1 | contig 10322 bp, 9 predicted proteins | sample Knorr_S7_td_DCM__FD_185595 | JGI IMG/M metagenome (GOLD analysis project Ga0208261, IMG submission 185595) | Marine microbial communities from Southern Atlantic Ocean transect - Knorr_S7_td_DCM_ad_131m_LV_B (SPAdes) (version 3) | ecosystem: Environmental > Aquatic > Marine > Oceanic | place...
TTTTGTTCCTTCACCAATAATACTTTTTTTTATTTCTACAAAGTTTCCTATTTTAGAATTTTTACTTATGTTTGATTCCGGCCTTATGTGAGCGAATGGTCCAATTGATGTGTTACTCCCAATCTCTGCTTCATTGATGAATGAATGAATGGCTAATACATTCTCCGCAAGTGTTGAATTTGTTATGACACTGCCTGGTCCTAAATGACATCCATTGCCAATATTGCATTTGCCACGAAGATGAGTTTGTGGCTCAATAATTACATCTGTGCCAAAGCTTGAATCCTCACTAAGCGAACAACTAGTAGGATCAATAAATGAAACTCCCTTGCTCATCCATAAGGATTTAAGCTTTTCTTGGATGTAATGTTCGCATTCAGATAGTTGAAGCCTATTATTAATGCCCTTAATTTCAAATGGATTATCTACCTCAAAATGTAATGCTTTTTTAAGTAAACTTATAGTATCTGTTAGATAAATTTCATTTTGACTATTTTGGTTAGATAGTAAATTTAAAACATCTGATAATTGTTGCCAATCAAAACAATATATACCCGCATTTATTAATTTATTTTTTCGCTGTTCATTAGTGCAATCTTTCTCTTCGACGATGTTTTTTACTAGTCCCGACTCATCTGTGAATACTCGCCCATATCCTGTTGGAGCTTCTAAACTTGCAGATAAAAAAGTTACACTCGCGTTGGATTCTTTGTGAAATTTTAAGAGTGAACTTAGAGTTTTCTCCTTTAGCAGTGGAACATCGCCATTTAATACTAAAAGTTCTCCATTAAATCCTTGTAATTTAGGAATTAATTGCTGGATCGCATGACCTGTTCCATTCTGAGGCTTCTGAAGAACAAAATCTAAGTTTTGATGATTTTTCAGAGAATCCTCTACTAAGTTAGCTTGATGTCCTACAACTATTAACTTACGGCTTGGCTTGAGCCCCTCGGTAGAAGACAAAACCCTATCAATAAGTGATTTTCCTGCTAATGGGTGAAGAACCTTAGGCAGCCTACTTTTCATTCGCGTACCTTTTCCAGCCGCTAAAATTGCGATGGCAAGCATTAGAGTACTTTTTTGATGAAATCTAATTGCTTTATAGCTATTGCGCAGTATTCCATCGTTTTCTCCATGATGAAGTGTTTATTAATTGACTTTTAGATTGCTCAATTTCTCTTGTTGAAATAATTTCTTTAGAGCTTCCTCTCCCCGTTGGATCTCTGTAAGGAATTGATGAACGCGTAGCAAGGTGTTCTATTTCCCTGGTGCTTAATTCTTTAAACTGACAATTTTCTGAAATAAAATGTTCTTCTAATTCCTTTCTCATCGCAACTGTTCCTGAACTCCATTTGTTTTGATTATCGATTAAGGGAACTATTGAATAGATCTTTAAGCCAGCTCTTTTAAAACTTGCTCTAATGGAGGCAGCAGTTGAATATGTAATCAAGCGGCCTTTGATAGATAGCTTTTCGGTTAATACAGAAATAAATTCCTCACTCCATAGCTCGGGACACTTTTGTGGGGAAAAAGGATCAAGAAGAATTAAATCAAACTTTAGAGAATCTTTTAATTCATAAATCTTTTGTCTTGCATCTCCCCAGTGAATATTTCCTTCATTAAAACCGTCAGTCCATTCCCCTGATTTGTTTATGCAATTAAAAAAATGTAATAGTTTTGGAGACCAAATTTTCTGAAATATTTTTTGATTGAGAGCAAGATTTAGAGGCCTTTGATCAATCTCAAGCCCATGCCATTCAATTTTTATATTGCTTTGAAATAACTTCTCGAGAATACATCCTGTGTTATACCCCAATCCTATGCAAACATCTAAAACAACTATTTTTTCAGTAGTAGAAAATTGTTCTAATTGAGCTGGCAAGAGATATTTACTAATTGATTCTCTAAGTGCTCCGTCCTTATCATGAAATCCTTCTTCATAGCTCAAGCTGTAAAGACTTAAACTCCCATCTTTTGTCGTTTGTATTCTGTAATCATCCAATTTTAAGAAGAGCTAATTTTTTTGTTGAAGTCTTTTTAGATCATCCCAAAAATCTGGATATGAGATTGCTGCTGCTTCGCCACGTCTTAATGTCGAATTAGAACTAGCCATTATTGATGCTATAGCTAAACTCATTGCTATACGGTGATCATCTTCGCTATCAAGCTCGCATCCTTCTAAAGTATTTCCTCCATGGATAGTTAGACCATCTGGATATTCCTCTAGCTTGGCTCCCATTCTTTTTAATTGCCTGGCCATCACATCTAAGCGATCAGTTTCTTTGACTCTTAATTCACTTGCTCCTTTTATTTGGCTGATACCGTTACAAAAACATGCTGCAACTGACAATATGGGTACCTCGTCTACTAGCCGAGGCATTATCTCATCATCAATCTTAAAGGGCTTCAACTTTTCTTTGTAGTAAACTTTAATGTCTCCAACTGGTTCGCCGGCTACATCCCTTTTGTTTATTATGTTGATATTTGCTTCCATTGCCTCTAATACGTCAAGTATTCCAGTTCTTGTTGGATTTAGACCAACATTTTCAATGATTAGTTCTGATCCTGGGATAATGCTACCAGCAACTAGCCAAAATGCAGCGGAACTAATATCACCGGGAACAATAATTGATTGACCTTTTAGATCTTTCCCTGGGGAAACAGTTATATGCCTACCCATTTCACCACCTACCTCTAGATTGGCTCCAAAGGCTTTTAACATTCTCTCACTATGATCTCTTGATCTTGCTGGCTCAATAACAGTAGTTGAACCTTCTGCATTAAGAGCAGCGAGGAGGATTGCAGATTTTATCTGCGCACTTGCCACTGGAGTGCCAATTACGGCACCCCTTAATTTACTCCCAATAATCGATAGAGGAGCGAGGTCTCCGTCACATCTTCCAGAAATTTTGGCCCCCATCATTTTTAATGGTTGTCCTACTCTTTTCATTGGCCTATTTCGAAGTGATTTATCTCCTGTAAGTATGAAATGACGATTTTTTTGACCAGCTAATAATCCCATTATTAATCTCATGGTTGTTCCTGAATTTCCACAATTCAAAATATCTTGAGGTTCTTGAAGACCATTTAATCCAACGCCATTGACTTCAACAATTTCTCCTTTTTTAATTGGACTAATCTTTACACCCATTGACCTCAAGCATTCAGCAGTGCTTAGGGGATCTTCAGCAGGTAAAAGCCCCTCAATTATCGTTTTCCCTTTAGCAATAGAACCGAATAATAGAGAACGATGTGATATGGATTTGTCTCCAGGTACTTTAACTTTCCCAAAGAGTTCCCCTCCTTTTTGAAGGTTTCTTAAAGAATGATCTTTAGTGGGAACTTTCAATTAAAAAACAATGAATTCTCTTTATTTTATTTATCGATACGCTTTATTTCTTATTTATGAATTGTTTATTTGTTTTTGACGCATTAGTTCATCGATAACGTAACCAAACAATTCTGGACTGGGTTGGGTGTTTTCTAGCTCTGATAATCCTAATTCCGCCCATCTTTCATCAACTTTGTCTTCAAGTTCTTTTGGCCTTGTTAATGGTTTACCCCATTCATGATTTTTTTCTGGACCAATCTTTGTTGTTGCATCAATAGCTAATCTTCCTCCTAAGCCTATATGTTCACTTGCAAAGTCAAGGGAATCAAAAGGGGTATTTTCTAGTACAAATAAATCTCTTTGAGGATCAACTTGACTGGATAAGACCCAAACCACTTGTCTAGGGTCTCTTACGTTAATGGTCGAGTCGACAACAACGACAAATTTTGTATAGGTGAATTGGGGTAAAGCACTCCAAAAAGCCATTGCAGCTCTTTTCGCTTGTCCTGGATACGCCTTGTCAATTGAGATGACTGCTAATTTGTAACTCAATGCCTCCATTGGAAGGAAGAAATCAACAATTTCAGGGATTTGTTGTTTAAGTATTGGTGTATAAATTCTATTCAAAGCTATTGCTAGCATCGCCTCCTCTTTTGGAGGCCTACCACTGAACGTTGTTAAAAATATTGGTTCTTTTCTTTGGGTCATGCAGTGGAATCTTATCAAAGGTGAGGACTCAGCTCCTCCATAGAACCCCATATGGTCTCCAAAAGGACCATCTATCATTTCCTCTCCAGGAGATATTGATCCTTCCAAAACTATTTCACTGTGACTTGGTACCTGAAGATCGATGGTTTTGCATTTTGTTAATCGAACACCTTCCCCTGCATATAGACCTGCAAAAAGCCATTCACTGAGCTGTACTGGAATAGGAGTAGCTGCAGCCATAACAAGAAGTGGATGAACTCCTATAGCAACGGCAACTTCTAGTTTCTTATTCATGGCAGCAGCTTTGCGAAGATGCCTGGCTCCTCCTCTAACACTTAACCAATGGACTGTCATGCTTTTAGCAGATTGTCTTTGGAGCCGGTAAACGCCAACATTTGGGACGCCTGTTTCAGGATCTTTTGTTATTACCAGGCCTAAAGTGATAGCACCTCCTGCATCCTCAGGCCATGGTCGTAAAAGTGGTAAATAATTTAGATCTAAATCTTTTTCACCTATTACTTTTTGATGACATGGTGGTAAGAGATCAATGTCAGGACGAGCTTTAAGTAGGTCCCAAGCAACTGAGGCAAAAGCTTTAGTTTCTTTAAATCCTTTTGGGGGTCTCGGTTGCTGAAGAAGTGCTAATTTTTTTCCTAAATCTTCCAATTCTTCTTGCTTCTCTAATCCCATACTCCATACAACACGTTCCATTGTTCCAAGTAGATTGACAGCAACAGGCATTGATGAACCTTTTACGTTTTCAAAAAGTAGAGCAGGTCCTCCCATCCCCAGAACTCGGTCACTTATTGCTGCAATTTCTAAATCACTATCAACCTCACCACTTATTCTCTTTAATTGACCTTTGTTTTCCAAAAGAGAGAGAAAATCTCTAATGTCACGTGTAAGAGGTTCTTGACGAAAGAATTTCATGAAGGTCTGCACGATTAACCTAATTATCTAGTTACTGTGACGCAAGTTATCAGCGTTTGTGGAAATGAAACTTTCTTATTATTCTGTAGCAGCAGATGTGCCAAGTGGCATTATTCCTGAATCTTCAGTTGTAATAGATGTTCTTAGAGCTACAACAACAATTGCTTGGGCTCTTGAAAATGGTGCTGATTCAGTACAGGTGTTTGCAGATGTTGATGAACTTAAGAATGAGGCAAAGTCTTTCTCTGAAAAGGATAAAATTCTTGTAGGGGAGAGAGGAGGAAAAAAATTAGATGGGTTTGACTTAGGAAATTCTCCATTGGGAGTTTCAACCGAAAATGTAAGAGGCAAAAGAGTTTTTATGAGTACTACTAATGGAACAAGATCACTTCATCGTGTTAGGGAATCCAAAAGTTTATACACAATGGCACTTCCGAACAGAAAAGCTATTGCTGAAAGATTGAAAAGTGATAACCCAAATGAAGTTTGGATTGTAGGGAGTGGATGGGAAGGCTCTTACTCTCTTGAAGATTCTTTGGCCGCTGGAGCTTTAGCCTCTCTTTTAATGGATCAATTAGAGTCCGTTCAAGTATTAAATGATGAACTGATGGCCTCTATCGCATTGTGGAAAACTTGGGAGAATGATGTTGAAGGATGTTTACGTATTGCAAGTCATGGACAAAGACTTGCAGGAATAGGTAATCATGATGATGATTTCGCTTGTTGCGCCTCTTTGGACAATCTTTCTGTTATTCCAAAACAGACTGAGATGGGCGTACTTCGCTCAAGCTAACTTTCAAATTATTTTTCTTTTTTTAACTCAGTGTCAGATTTTTTGGCTGCGGCCTTACAGCTAACAAGTACCTCAGATATAGATGCAAATCTCAATGCGGCAGAAGAACAAATTGAGTTAGCGTCAAGGCGTGGGGCTGATCTTGTTGGGCTTCCTGAAAACTTTGCTTTTTTGGGTGAGGATCAAAAAAAACTAAAAATTGCATCATCAATTTACGAAAAATGCAATAGCTTTTTAGTCACAATGGCAAGAAGATATCAAGTCGTTTTGCTTGGAGGTGGTTTTCCTGTCCCCGCAGGTGATGGAGAAAGAACTTTAAACAGAGCCGAATTGTTTGGAAAGGATGGTCAATCTCTGGCTAGATATGACAAGATTCACTTGTTCGACGTTGATCTCCCTGAAGGTAACACTTATAGAGAATCTGAAACAATTGTGTCTGGAAGTGAATCGCCACCTGTTGTTGATGTGCCAGGTCTTTGCAAAATCGGACTCTCAATTTGTTATGACGTAAGATTCCCTGAGCTTTATCGAGATTTGGTAAATAAGGGTGCAGATTTATTAATGATTCCCGCCGCTTTCACTGCTTTTACTGGTAAAGATCACTGGCAAGTTTTACTTCAAGCAAGAGCTATAGAAAATACAGCTTATGTTGTTGCACCAGCCCAAACCGGTCGCCATTATGGCAGAAGACAAAGTCATGGACATGCGATGGTTATTGATCCATGGGGGACAGTACTTGCAGATGCAGGAGTTGTTCAAGGAGCTGCAATAGCTCCTGCTGATAAAGAAAGAGTTGAGAGAATTAGAGGGCAAATGCCCAGCCTTAAACATAGAAAAACAGAGCTTTTTATTTGATGTTTAAAGATCAATCTTTAAAGTCAAAATTAGCATTGTTTACTGGATTTGTTTTTTGTTCCAACCTATTTATTACTTTGCCGCTCAAATCTGCTAGTGCGCTTGCAGCTTGGGCTTTGACCAGTAACGGTAGCCTTAAATTAAGAACTTCTTCTGGGACTAAATTAGATGCTTTTTATCAGTCATCAACTATAGATAAAGGTGAAAGGGTATGGATTGATTTTCCTGGAGAATTAAGCAGACCTAGAACTATTAAAGGGAATGGATCAGTTAAGGAAATTAGACTAGGTAAACCTTCTAAGGGTAAAACAAGGCTTGTTATAGAGTTTTTACCCTCAGTTGAATTAGAACACTCAAAATTAAGATTAATTGGTACTTCTCCATACAATTGGGAATTGAAATTCGTTGGTTTAGAAAGTAATTCTTTTCGTTCTATTGAAGAAGGTAATATCTTAAGAAACTCAATAAAAAGAACTTATGAAAAAATAAAGATTCAAGATTTAGATATTTCTACCTTGCCTAATGTCCCATATGGAAAGTATAAAGTTGTTATAGATCCTGGCCATGGGGGTTCAGACCCTGGTGCGGTTGGAATAAATGGGTTAAGAGAGACTGATATTGTTTTAGAGGTCTCAAAGAGTGTTTCAGCATTTCTAACAAATAAAGGGGTTAAAACAATACTCACTAGGAACTTTGAGAGAACATTAGACTTGCAACCAAGAGTTACTAAAGCTAATAATTCACAAGCTAATGCTTTTGTAAGTATTCATGCAAATGCAACAAGAGGGAAGCGAAAAGATGTAAATGGTTTAGAGACTTATTATTACTCTGGTTATAAAGGCTATTCTTTAGCAAAAAATATTCAAAAACAGATTTTAATTTTTTCTCCGCAAAGCCCTGATAGGGGGGTTCGTAGATCTCGCTTTTATGTGATTAGAAAAACTTCCATGCCTGCAGCTTTGGTAGAGATTGGATTTGTTACTGGTATGTATGATGCAGATTTATTACGACAAAAAGCTTACAGAGATAAAATGTCTTTTGCTATTGCGAAAGGAATACTGAATTATCTCAGGGTTTCTAATTAGGTATGCGTCTTGGATTGTTTGATAGTGGTGTTGGAGGCTTCACAGTTTTAAAAAAGGTTATTGAATTATGTCCCAATACTTCATTTATATATCTGGCTGATACGGCAAGACTTCCCTATGGATTAAAGACAACCAATGAAATCAAACTAATTGCTGAAGAAATATCATCTTGGTTTAGGCATCAAAATATCGATGCTTTTTTGGTTGCTTGTAACACAACAAATGCAATAGCCTTGGACGTTATAAAGAAAAATTTAGATGTTCCTGTTTTTGACTTGATTGGTTCTGCAGCCTCAACAATCGATGAATCAAAGGTGGGTGTTCTTGCTACTCCCTCTACAGTTAAAACCAAGGCTTATACAAATGCGATTTTAAAGTTCAAGCCAAAAACTTTAGTAATAGAACAACCATGTCCGGAATTTGTTCCGATGATTGAAATGGATAAAATTAATTCAGATGAGCTTATTGATATTGCAATTAGATATTTAAAACCTCTTTTAAACCAAAAAATTGATTCTTTAATTCTTGGCTGTAGTCATTATCCTCTCATAACCCCTTTGCTCAAAGAAATACTACCCTCAAGTGTTAAATTAATAGACCCTGCTGAGGCTCTTTCTTTAAAATTAAGGTTGTTTATGGATTCAAAAATAAGCGATTTTTCAGAGAAAAAATTTTTAGTTGATTCAAAGTTTTACGTAACCTCCAATCTTAAACAGTTTCCTTTTAAGGCCAAGCATTGGTTAAACGTGTTTCCTGAAGTTAATCTCGTTTCGCTGCAGAAGAAGGGTTGTGTCTCTTAATATCAAAAAGTAGAGCGGTTTTATGACCACAGTCACGGAAATTCTTCAACCTGTAGAACTTGATCTAGAAGCATTGCTTTTAGATCTTCGCAGCCTTATAGGTGCTGGACACCCTATCTTGCAGGCGGCTGCAGAACACCTTTTTAGTGCTGGTGGAAAACGTTTAAGGCCTGGAATAGTCCTATTGATTTCAAGAGCCTTGACATCTGAAAAGGATCTTCCTTTGAAGCATCGAAAATTGGCCCAAATCACGGAGATGATTCATACCGCCTCTCTTGTTCATGATGATGTTGTTGATGAAGCAGATACCCGAAGAGGTGTTGAAACTGTACATAGTCGATTTGATCCCAGGATAGCTGTACTTGCAGGGGATTTTCTATTTGCACAAGCGAGTTGGCATCTAGCAAATCTTGAGAATTTAGATGTTGTTAAATTATTAAGCAGGGTAATTATGGATTTAGCTGAAGGTGAAATAAAACAGGGTCTAAATAGATTTGATTCTAGTCAATCATTTGAGAGTTATTTAGAAAAAAGTTATTGTAAAACAGCTTCACTTATCGCTAATAGCTCAAAGGCTATTGGTGTTTTATCTGATGTAGATCAAGAGAGCTTAAATTCACTTTATTTTTTTGGAAGACAATTAGGATTAGCGTTTCAAGTCGTAGACGATATTCTCGATTTTACTGGTAATGATGAACAATTAGGAAAACCAGCGGCCAGCGATCTTCAGAGTGGTTACCTTACGGCACCTGTTTTCTATGCTTTGGACGAGAATCCAACTCTTAGCGAACTTATTAATGGAAAATTCTTAAAAAAAGATGATCTTGATAAGGCTCTGTCTCTGGTAAGGGATTCAAATGCAATAAAGAAATCAAGAGAATTAGCAGAGAAATTTGCTTCTGAGTCTAAAGATTCAATTTCTTGGTTACCAGATTCACCATCAAAAAAAGCATTGCTTGAATTGCCTGAATTCGTTATTAGCAGGCTCTATTAACTTAGTAATCACTCAATCTTTTCTCAATTTCTTTTAAATGATTTATTTCGTTTAAATTTTTGCTTTGTTCAAAAAATTCTTTTTTCGGTTGTGCATCACTGTTTTCTTTTAAAAAGAAAACAAAACATCCTGCCTCTAGTGCTGAAGATACTCCAGAAATTGAATCTTCAACAGCCCAGCATTCTTTAGGCGCAATATTTAATTTCTTAGCAGCTAAAAGGTATGGATCGGGGGCAGGTTTTCCTTTTTTTAGTAGTTTGTCATCGCCAAGAACTCTAATAGAAAATAAATTCATCCATTTATGAGGCGCTGTTTTTATCTCGACAGATTCATGGCTGCTACTTGTTACTAACGCCATCGGAATATTTTCTTTATGACACCTTTTGACCAAACTCTCACCCCCTGGCATTGCTTGTGCGGTGAGAATGAGCTTTCTTGAGATGGGTTTATGTAAAGCTAGTAATTCTTCTGTTCTAACATCCATAGAAATCATTTTAACTAGTTCATTTGCACAATCAATTCTTCTTCTGCCTCTTAAGAGCTTTAGTTGGCTTTGAGTTAGATTTAGATCAAAAAACGAGGCTGTTTCTTTCCATGCCTGTCCATGTAAGGGTTCTGAATTAATTAAAACTCCATCAAGATCAAATAAAAATGCTTTAGGGAAATCCCAATTTTTCTTCATTGTGAATTTGTTTTAAATAAGAGTCTCACTATTCAAGCCTTTTGCTCAGAAATAGCTTGAATGCAATAAATGAAAAGTTGTTTTTATCTTTCATGAATTCAGACAATTCTAACTCTATTGAGTCTGTTCTTCAGGAGCAGAGAG
>Ga0208261_1001011_pt1 | contig 10313 bp, 9 predicted proteins | sample Knorr_S7_td_DCM__FD_185595 | JGI IMG/M metagenome (GOLD analysis project Ga0208261, IMG submission 185595) | Marine microbial communities from Southern Atlantic Ocean transect - Knorr_S7_td_DCM_ad_131m_LV_B (SPAdes) (version 3) | ecosystem: Environmental > Aquatic > Marine > Oceanic | place...
CTTGAAAATATAATTAATTTATAAAAATGAAAAATATAAAAATCAAATGGCATAAATCAATACAAGAAATTCCTAAGATTATTTGGAATAATTTCCAAGGAGAAAATTCAAATCCTTTTTATAAGTGGGATTGGTTAAATACATTAGAAAGATCAGGAAGTGTTAGTACAAAATATGGTTGGCAACCATTATTTCTTTCTGCTTGGAGTGCTAATAATTTAATCGCATGTGCACCTCTCTATCTTAAATCTCATAGTTATGGAGAATTTATTTTTGATAATGCCTTTGTTCAACTAGCTCAAAATATGGGACTTCAATATTATCCAAAACTAATAGGGATGAGTCCATTAAGTCCTATAGAGGGTTATCGTTTTCTTTTTGCAGAAGGTGTTAATAATAGAGAACTCACACAAATATTAATCTCTAAAATTGATAATTTTGCCAAAGAAAATGGCATTCTTAGTTGTAATTTCTTATATGTAGATCCTAAATGGATGAAAGTAGCTGAATCTCTAAACTGCGCTAAGTGGATAAACCAACAAAGTTTGCTGAAATTGAATGAAGAAAGCAATTTTTCTGATTTTCTAAAAAAATTTAATTCCAATCAACGTAGAAATATTAAAAGAGAAAGAGAGAGCATCAGAAAATTTGGAGTAAAAGTTGAATCTCTGAGTGGGTCTCAAATAAATGAAACCAACTTAAAAAAAATGCATTATTACTATGAGCTTCATTGTTCAAGATGGGGAATATGGGGAAGTAAATACCTCACTGAATCATTTTTTACTGAACTTTCATCAACAAAACTAAAAGAAAATATTGTTTTATTTGAAGCAAAAGAAGAAGGAACTGATAAAACTATTGGAATGTCATTATGCGTAAAAAACGAAAATATGCTTTGGGGAAGATATTGGGGCTCAGAAAAAAATATAGATAATCTACATTTTGAAGCTTGTTATTACTCCCCGATCGAATGGGCGATAAAAAATAAAGTAAAATATTTTGATCCTGGAGCGGGCGGTAGTCACAAAAAACGAAGAGGTTTTATTTCTAAACCCAATGCAAGTCTTCATAGATGGTACAACTTACCGATGGACTCATTAATTCGAGAATGGCTACCAAAAGCTAATAAGTTAATGCTTGATCAAATAAACGCTACAAATAATGAAGTTCCTTTTAAGTTTGAAGAACCAAAACTATCAAATAATAGTAACTTCAAGAAATTAGAGACCTAATCAAGATGACAGAAAACAATTTACAAGATTCTCTTGATAACGATGAATCAGTTGCAATTGATAATAATAAATTGGAGTCCAGCACAGAAAGCAAAGCAGATTCCAAAGGGATTTTGAGCTACTCAAGTAAAGGTACACAAAGTGTGATTAGCCTTTTCGGCTTTGAATTAACGGCTCCATCAGGTCTAAAAAATCCAGGCATTGTTTATATAGCTTTTATTGTTATAAATTTATTTATATTTTTAGTTTTAAGAAGTTTCATATCAGGATAAATATCTAGAAAAATCTTTATAAATTTAATCAAATCAAAATACAAAACTTGTCTATTTTCTTTTTAATTTGTAAATTAAAGTAATGGAAAATCTAGATCTTCAAGAAGACTTTATTAGGTCAATAAATCTTTTAGACGATAAATTATCCAAGCGTCAAATCGAGCTTGATCCAAAAGGTTATTTCTTAATTAAAGTTGAGCCATTAACAAATGAGTTAATTATTGAACATTATTTAAATAATATTGATACCCAAGGTCGAGCTATTGATCCAGAATCAGGAGAACTAATTGGTTGTAAAACAAAAAGCTCAAAACAACCGAGCAATATCTATAGAGGTAAGAGTGCTAAGGAAGTAGGTATTCAGATCTCCGAAGGTCATGGCCCATTCCCTATCAGTCGCTTAGACCATGCCATTTACATTGGACGTGAATTACAGCGAGCCGAGCAATGCTTGAGAAACGGTCAACAATATATACAAGATTAAAATTAATAAATTCAAAGGAAAAAGCACTGGATGTTCTATTATTAGTTGAGAAATCTAAACCAAATGGGAATTCTTTTTTACTTAGTTTTTGTTGGTGCTGGCCTGTCCGCAGCATTCTTGATACAAAAAGCTCTTAAAGCTATTAAATTAATCTAGATTCCTAGAATAATTTAATACTTTAATTGGTACTAAATAAATTCAAAATTTTTATATTCAAGAAAAATCTAAGAAATCAAATACTTCTTAAATCTAAAGAACATTGAAATTGATTTAAATTATTCTGACTTTACATAAATTCTTTAGTAGAATTAGAGTAATAAACTTCATTATTTAACATTAACCTGAATGAGATCTTCAAGACTAAAAAGTCGTCGACGTCAAGATCTAGGTTCTAAGTGGGGGAGAGTTGCAATAGCTATATTATCTACAGTTGGAATTATTGATACAGGATCAATAACATTGAATAAATGGGGATGGATAGGAAATCTTAACTGCCCTGGAGGAATAGATGGCTGCGATAAAGTTTTAAATAGCCCTTGGGGGACGTTATTTCAAACAAGTAATTTTTCTGTTCCATTATCTTTAATTGGTTTAATCAGTTATCTTTTAATATTATTAATGGCTATCTTTCCATTAATACCTATATTTAAAAGCCAAAAAAATAATATATCAGAATTGACATGGTGGGGATTATTTTACCTGTCAACATCGACTTTTATTTTTAGCATAATTTTAATATCTATAATGATATTTAAAATTAAAGCCTTCTGTTTCTTCTGTATTCTTTCTTGTCTCATATCACTTTCACTGCTATTAATAAATCTATTTGGGGGTAATTGGGAAGATTATGGAAAATTATTTTTTAGAGGTTTTCTTATGTCAGTAGCAGTTCTCTTGGCGGGGCTAATATGGTCATCATCAGTCGATCCATCTAGCAAAGAAATATCAAATAATATTCAAGGTATGCCTCCTGCAGTAATAGCAATAAGTTCAACTGAAAAAATCAAACTAGCTGAACATTTAACTAAAGAAGGAGCAGTAATGTACAACGCTTACTGGTGTCCACATTGTCATGATCAAAAGGAAATGTTTGGGAAAGAAGCAACAGATAAATTGAATTTAGTTGAATGTGCCAAAGATGGATATAACAACAAAAGAGACCTTTGCGAAGCCAAAGGTATAACAGGTTTCCCATCTTGGGAAATTAATGGATCAATTGATTCAGGGGTGAAAACCCTAAAAGAATTAGCAGAGCTTAGTAATTATAAAAATACTAAAGATTTTTAGACTCAGCAGATATATTGCTTACCGGTCGTGTATGAATATCTTTTCCTTTTACTTGGCGAGTATGACATTGCCAAAAAGGAACGGAAGTAGGAAAGTCATCTCTAAAGTGACCTCCTCTACTTTCTTTACGAAACAAACAAGCTTCTAACATTAGCAAACTTGACATTTGTCGATTACTTAAATCAACAAGTAAATTAAGATCTCTCCTGGCAATTTCATCAAATACATTAACTGCATCTTTTGATTGAGAAAACACTAAATTCAACAAAGGTTCATTTAAAAGATTTTCATAATCTCGTTTAACTTTTGCAAGAGCAACACGCATTCCTTTTTGCGATCGATCAACTCCAGCCTCCCGCCAACATAATTGTCTAAGTTTTTCGATTTCTTTAGTTAAATAATTAGTTCCTTCTGCCTTTGAAAAGCGAAGATTTTCTTTATTAACATTTGAATTAATCCATGATATATCTGAATTTTTAAAATCATTTAATTCAATATTTTGCATTTGATTAGCAAAAACCAAACATTCCATCAATGAATTACTTGCAAGCCTATTAGCACCATGCAGGCCAGTGCAGGCCACTTCACCAATCGCAAAAAGTCCTTTGATATTTGTTTGTGCCTTCAAGTTTGTATGGACACCTCCCATCCAATAATGAGCAGAGGGAGCTACTGGGATCAACTCTTTTAAAGGGTCTAAGCCAAATTCTCTACACCTTTGAAAAATTGATGGAAAACGTGCTTCTTTATCCTCAACAGCAATTGATTTAACATCAAGACCTATGTAATCAACTTTCTGCTTCTTCATTGCCTTAAACAATGCCCTGCTAACTTGATCTCGAGATGCAAGATCTTTCCCTTCAAGATGCTTTACAGGACTTTCTCCGAATTCATCAACTAAAACTGCTCCCTCTCCCCTTAAAGCTTCAGAAATCAAAAAAGAGGGCGCACCAGCCAATTTGAGAGCCGTTGGATGAAACTGAAAAAATTCGAGATCCTCGATTACAGCTCCAGCCCTCCAAGCTAAAGCAATTCCCTCTCCTGATGCTTGAGTTGGATTTGTTGTATTAGCAAATAAATGACCTCCACCACCGGTAGCCAAGACAACCGCCTTTGCGTTTATCCAACGCAAAGCAGTTCCATCAAGAACCTGCACCCCGAAACATCTACCTCGTTCAACCCCAATCTGAGTAACTCTTATTCCTCTTCGATGAAGAATATTATCTCTCCTATCAACTTCTTCATTTAAAACATCAACCAATGCCTTTCCGGTTCTATCTTTAACATGAAGAACTCTTCTATGAGTGTGAGCAGCCTCAAGAGTAGTAGATAAATTTCCAGAGGTTCTATCAAATTCCATTCCTAGTTTTAACAGCCTATCAACTAATCTCGGAGCATTCTCAACAAACATCTGCACTGCATCAGGATCACAAAGCCCTGCACCAGCTTTAATCGTATCAAAAGCATGAATTTCTTCGCTATCTTCAATTCGAGTAACAGCAGCTATCCCTCCTTGTGCCCATCTACTTGATGAACGCTTACTTGTATTACGATTTAAAAGTAAAATTTTCAAATTTGATGGTAATTCAAGAGAAGTCATCAAACCCGCAGCTCCCGCTCCTATAACAACTACATCCCAATGAGTTAAGTAAATATCATTTTTATTCAATCCGGTTTTTAATTCCATAAAATATTTTTTCAAATTAACCCGCTTAATTGGGGCTGAATCAAAGTTGTAGCAAAAAACAAACCATCAACCCATAATGTAGTTGTCAAAGCTGCACTTGATACCAGCCAAGCGTCACAAGATGAAGGCTCAATTTTTGATTTTTGATTCATCCAATTCGCAATCAAGATAATTAATATTGCAGCAGTAGAAATTGCTACTAAAGAGAATGGTGTAAATAATTGTTCAGCAGTCAAACTCAACAATTTTGAGGCTTCTGAGAAAGGAGCTTCAACAACTTCAGGCCAGGACTTCATAACTCCTGTTAAAACAATCATTACATCAGTAAAGGCAGTTCCTAATAAAGATGCCAAATAAAAACTTGCTCCAATTTTCCATCGAGTCTGTAAAAGGGTTATAGCTATTGGTAAAGCTATTGACTCCACAGGCAAATGCCAAACGGGATGAGCCCTTAACCACCCCCAAAAAAGACATCCTCCCAACCAGCTCCAACTCACACCAACCAAAAGCGAACCTACAGAAGACCATTTTGCAGTAGAGAATTTTAGTAAATAAAATCCAATAAAAAATATTATGAAACTAAATAAAAAAGCTGAGAAAGGAAAAACATGAACCCATGGAGCCTGAACAAAAACGGGCAGGACAACCATTGTGCTAGACCAAAATTGCAATGTCCTTGGCCTCGAAAGATAGGACGTTTCTTGATTTATGGGCTTTTGAGGATTGTTTGAGTAAATCAGAATTAATAAAACTGAGTTGGTATTCAGCTCACCCTTCTATGAATTTACATTCAATTCGATACACAAATCAAACTGTCTTCAGAATACAAATAACAATATTAAAAGAAAAATTCTTAAGAACTTCTATATTCCAATGATTGCAATACTTTTCTCGATTCAGTGAATAATCATTAGGAAAAGAGATGCTTGGGAAAAGCTTATAAAATGCTTTTTGTTCAAAACCTACTTATATTAAAGAAAATTGATTCCAAAATTCAATTTAAAATTTTTCAACCCAATTGAAAATCTATAAAAATATTTTTTAGTTCAGGAGCAGAAATGAGAGAAATAAATGAAAATAAAATAAAACCCGCTATTGTTTCATCGATTGAAACAGGTTCAATAGGCGAGGAACTTGGATTTGAGATTGGTGATCAGTTAATTAGTATTAACGGCATAAAACCTAGAGATCTAATTGATTACAAATTTCTTATTGCTGAAGAAATCATTGAACTAAACGTATTAGATGAAAAAGGTAAGACACATATTATTCAAATCGAAAAAGATCAAGATGATGAATTAGGTCTTGCTTTTTCCGAAGCTTTATTTGATGGACTAAAACAATGTAATAATAGATGTCCATTTTGTTTTATTGACCAACAGCCTTCTGGCAAAAGGAAAAGCCTATATCTAAAAGATGATGATTACAGACTCAGTTTTTTATATGGTTCTTATTTAACACTTACAAACCTTTCGAAAAATGACTGGCTGAGAATTGAAGAGCAAAGACTAACTCCCTTATTTGTATCAGTTCATGCAACAGATCCCTCATTAAGGTCGAAATTACTAAGAAATCCTAATGCTATTAACCTGTTAGAGCAGTTAGCTTGGTTCTCCAAAAAAAGAATACAAATTCATGCTCAAGTTGTTGTTTGTCCTAAATTAAATGATGGGAAAGCTTTAGAAAAAACTATCAATGATCTTTTTAGTTTTGCCCAAGGAGATTATCCTGTGGTCCTTTCAGTAGCAGTTGTACCAGTTGGCTTAACAAGATTTAGGCCGAGTGATGACGGATTAATCCCTGTAGATGCTGAGTGTGCAACAAATATCATCAATCAAGTTGAGCCAATGCAGAAAAATTTCTATAAATCAACTGGCTCACGTTTCGCCTGGTTATCTGATGAATGGTATTTAATAGCGAAAAAACCATTGCCCACTTTAAATTCCTATGAAGATTTACCTCAGAAAGAAAATGGGGTAGGGAGTATTCGCAGTTTTTTGAAATCGATGGAAGAAGCTACAACAGATCTCCCTAAGAAAATCTATCAAAAGAGAACATGCAGCTGGGTTGTTGGCAAACTTGTTGAGAATGAATTATTAAAACCCTACAAAAGACTCAATAAAATAAATAACTTTACTCTTCATCTTTATGGACTTCCCAGTCCTTATTGGGGCCAAGAACAAATTGTTACTGGCCTACTTACAGGACAAGACTTGATAAAAGGGCTGAAAGGGAAAGACTTAGGAGATGAATTACTTTTACCATCTGTCATGCTAAGACAAGGTGAAAAAATTTTTCTTGATGACATGACTCTACAAGAGCTATGTTATTCACTTAATGTACCTATAAGAATTGTTCATGATGCACAAGACATCGTGAACAAAGCACTTGGTAAAGCATAATTGCTTTACTAAATCCATCTTAATTATTCTTATAACTATGGTGCGAGTGAAGAGAAAGTTCCTAATTGTTGCAGGTTTATTTATATCTGGTCTAAATCCCTTATGGGCTACAAGTTCGGAGAAAATAACTTCAAAAACAGAAATAATAGGAAAATCAAATGCAAGTAAAATTCAAAAAAATAAAGAGTTTTTATATGCATTAAGTTCGGATAATGATCTTTCTTTACCCTCCAGATCCAGTGATGTAATCGTAAAGTCTTTTAAGAAAATTAATCTAGATGAATTAGAAAAAATACTTATAAATAACAATCGAACAATCAAAGTTTACTTAAAACAAATTGATCAAGCTCAATCAATATTGAAAAGTTCGTTATCTTCATGGTATCCAACATTAAATTTAACCGCTAATGGTATTCCTCAATATTTTGAATCTAATAATTATTTTGATTCAAATTTAATACAAGATACTTCTAGTAAGCAATGGAGCTCTTCTATTAGTGCTCAAGTTAAATGGGATTTAATTAATCCTGCAAGAGTCCCCGAAATAGCTTCAGCTAGAGATAGTTATGAAAAGGCCAAGCATTCTTACTCAATAGTATTAAGAGATTTAAAATTAGAGGCAAAAAAGCGCTACTTCAATTTGCAAAAAGCAAATGAAGAAATTGAAGTAGCAAATAAATCGATTGAATCATCAACTGTGGCATTAAAAGATGCGGAAATTAGATTTGAATCAGGTATCGGAACAAAGTTAGAGGTTCTAGAAGCAAAAACACAATTAGCTAGAGACCAACAGTTATTAAATACTAAATTAGGAGATCAAAAAATTGGTCAAAGATCTCTCGCTGAAATACTTAGTTTGCCAGAAGATATCACACCCTTAATTGGTTCAAAAACCAAAGTGATAGGTTTATGGGATCTATCATTAGAAGATAGTATTATTGCGGCTTATAATACCCGAGAAGAACTTGACAATATTCTATTAGATGTATCAATTAATAATAGTAATGCCAATGCTGCATTAGCTGCAGGGCAGCCAAATGTAAGTATAGTAAATACATCTACCTCTTCATTTGCTAAAGGTGAATTAAATACTACCTCTCCCAACATTGATAATAAATCTTCTAGTTTTTCTAACACTATTGGTCTGAATGCAACATGGTATATTTTTGACGGAGGCAATTCAAAATCCTTATATAATTACAATAAAAGCAAAGCCGAAGAAGCAAAGCTCAATTTTGGTCTAAAAAGAGCTCAAATTCGAAAAGATGTTGAAGAAGTATTCTTCAAACTAGAATCTGCCAAACTAAATATTTCTGCTTCTTATTCCGAAGTTTTATCTACGAGAGAGTCTCTAAGACTTGCCAAGCTTAGATATAAATCAGGGATTACTACGCAACGGGAGGTTGTAAACAATCAGAGAGATTTAACTGATTCAGAAGTTCGTTATATTATTTCTGTCACCAGTTATAACACCTTATTAGCTAATTTAAGTAGACAAACTGGGGTAGATAAAATTCAACCCTGTGATATAAAAGTCACTCCACACAAGCAAAAAAATCCAGAAATTACATCTAATCTCTATGAATCAAATTTAATTCCTTTATGTCAACTATAGACTTTTAACTAAATAACAATGAATCAAAACCCAATATCTAAATCTCTTAGCAATGATCAATTGATTTCAATCCATCATTTAGTTGATGAAGTTGGAAGAAGGCAACTGCAAGACTTTGGTCAAATCAATTCTGATATAAAACCAGATGGCACACTAATTACAGAATGTGATAGATGGAGTGACAAAACAATAGTTCAAGGTTTGGCAAAAATTGCAAATGGAGAAGGTGTTTTAAGTGAAGAAGGTAACAAATTAATTCCTAGTTCCAGTGAATATTGGGTAGTTGACCCTCTTGATGGAACAACAAATTTCGCAGCAGGTATTCCTTACTGGGCAATATCGATAGCACGTTTTTCCAACGGACAACCTGAGACAGCTTTGCTTGATATACCTGCTTTAAGAAAAAGAATTCTTGCCATAAAAGGCAAAGGAGTATGGCTAAACAACAAACTACTTAATCCTGAATCTCGTTTAAAAAAAAATAGTGACTGCATTTCTCTGTGTAGCAGATCCATTAAAGTTTTACAAATGAAACCAGAGCAGACTTTCCCAGGCAAAATCAGATTACTTGGAGTCTCAAGTTTAAATATGACTAGTGTTGCTATAGGTCAAACCATTGCTGCTTTAGAAGCGACACCAAAAATCTGGGATATTTCAGCAGCATGGTTAATACTAGAAGAACTGAATTGTCTAATCCAATGGTTGGACACTCATCCACAAAATATTCAACCAGGCACAGATCTTACTTCCGTAAATTTTCCATTACTAACAGCATCCTCTGAAGATGAATTAAACAAAATGCTTCCTTGGGCTAATGCTTTACTTCAAGATAATTAATTGACCATTTGCTTTTGTTATTAAATAAATAAAGCATTTTACTTGACTAAAAAATGCATGATTTTAAATCTACCGAGTCAAGTTAGAGAAATTTTCTCCCTACGCGGTAGCGTAATAGTAAATACTTGCAAATCAAAGTGGGTTTAGACTGGTATAGAAAAGCAAGATGGTTTTTTAGAAGCCTCTGGAGAGCTTATGAAAGATGGTCTAAATGTGATTGTGTCGATTTAAGCGCAGCATTCGCTTATTACACTCTTCAATCCTTTTTCCCAATATTACTTATATCATTATCAGTTGCATCATGGTTTTTAGGAAAACAGCAAGGCTTAGATCAACAAATTATCGCCCTAGCAGCTCAAGTTTTACCCCCATCAGTTGTTGGTTTAGTCGATTCAACTCTAGTCAAATTAGTTAATCAAGGATTTGGAGCTGGAATACTTGGTGCAATGTTCTTGATGATCACGGCTGGCAATGCCTATCTAACATTACAAAGAGGA
>Ga0208261_1001013_pt1 | contig 10310 bp, 4 predicted proteins | sample Knorr_S7_td_DCM__FD_185595 | JGI IMG/M metagenome (GOLD analysis project Ga0208261, IMG submission 185595) | Marine microbial communities from Southern Atlantic Ocean transect - Knorr_S7_td_DCM_ad_131m_LV_B (SPAdes) (version 3) | ecosystem: Environmental > Aquatic > Marine > Oceanic | place...
TCTCTTGAGATTTTATAGCTTCAATTACAGTTCTAATTCCATATATCTCTAAATTATTTTCCATTTGTAATAATTTTTTTAATCTGTTATACTCTATCCTTTACATATTTATATATAAATAAAATATAGAGTTTTACTTTCCAATATTTAGTTCAAATATTTCTGAATTCCCGTTGTTATTTCCTATAATTAGCATTGGTTTTTTGTTTTTAACCAATTTTATAGATTTTGTATTTCCGTTTGTATATAATCCACTTCTTTCTGGTCCAATTGCTGTGTAATTATCTATTTTATTTGATAATAGTACTATAGCAAACTGATTATCTAATCTTGGTGTCTCTACTTCTGTGTTATATATGTTGCCTCCAACAATAATATCTTCATATCCATCATTATTTATATCGTATTTTTCACTTGACAGTATGGGTATTGTTTGTGCTAGTTCTGGTAATTTATTCATTTCAAAGGTCATATTTCCATTATTTACTAGAATAATGGATGAAAACTCTGTTACCTTTCTCTGATAAGCAGTTGTTACTGTTTCACCATAGATATCTTCAATGCTTGATGTAGCAAATTCATCAAATGTTGGTATTTTCTCTGATATAAATGGCATTTGTTGTGTTGAACATTCTTTTCCTCTAAGGGGAACATATTCGTTTTTATACTCATAACTTAATACCAGATCGTGCGTGCCATTACTATCAAAATCATCTGCAAAGACTTTCAGTGGTTTTGATGTGTTAGTTTTATATTTGGTATTTGTTCCAATATTCCCTATAATATAATCTTTGTACCCATCATTATTTACATCAGTTTCATTTATATCAAACCACCAACCATATTTATCTGATAAATTGCTTTTATCAGCTATATTTTTAAATTTCCCTTTATCATTTAGAAAAATACCAATATTTGTCCACTCACCAACACAAATAAAATCTTCCCACCCATCATTATTTATATCTGTAGAAACTACCTTATTGACAATTCCGAAATTTTCGAACTCTGGTGCTATTTTATAGGTTACATTTTTAAATTCACCATTAATATTCTCATAGATTATTGAAGGTTCGTATAATGGATATTTTTGGGGTACAATTCTATTCCCTATAATTAAATCATCATCTCCATCTTTATCATAATCTATTTTTGATACACTTTTTCCACTAATGGTGTAATCAGATATTTCTGATTGTACACTTCTGCTAAAATTTCCTTCTCCATCGTTTAGATAGATTCTATCTTTTAAGTATTCCGATCTCTCATTAAATTCATTTCCACCACTTACTACATATAAATCAAGATCATTATCATTGTCTATATCAATAAATAAGGATTCCATATCCTCATAATTAGAATCTTCAATAAACACTTCATTTTTTTTATCTACATATCTGTTGTTCCTCTGAATATATAGTTTTCCTGCTTGTCCTTTTGGCCCACCTATGTATATATCCTCAAGATTATCATTATTTACATCTGCTGTTGATATAGAAGGCCCTAATGTTGATTGTTTATAGGGTAGAAGTATTTCTTTTTTAAAATCATCAAACTCATTTTCTATATTCTTATATTCTATCTGATTTGAATTGCTTCTGTTAAACCAATAAACATTTTCTTGTGTATCATTTAATTTGTCAATCCCATTTTTTTCATAAACTTTAACAGTCTGGTTTGCTTCAATATTTGATAATCTCTCAATTTTACCTGAATTCCATTGAATTATTAATGAATCTACTTTTTTACTTTTTCCAATGCCAAAGTGTATATCATTATCAACTGCGGAAAGATATCCTCTTACCCTCTTGGACTCTTTAGTTTTTACAATGTCATCATATTTAATAGTTACTTTAGCAAAATTTTCTGAAATATCTCCATTAGTAACTATTTTTAGGTAATTCCCTACATTTTTTTCTCTTGAAGTATTTTGATACAAAAATGCTTCTTGATCAATATTATTAATAATTAGATCTTGATCCCCATCATTGTCTAAATCAGCATATATTGCTCCATTAGAAAATGTAGGCTCTTTAAGATCTGAGAAGGCAGATATATCCTTAAATTCTAGATTCCCCGTATTCTTGTACAAGATATTAGGAAGTTTTTCTGATGGAAGGGCTTCATACAATTTTTCTTTTACTTCTATAGGAACTTTACCCTGGTATGAATTTTTAGTTTGATTTATTCTTATTCTAGAGTCATTATCTAATCCATATCTTCTATAACCATTGGTTACTAATATATCTTCAAATCCATCGTTATCATGATCAAATATAAGTCCAGCCCAGCTCCAATCAGTTTTCGCTAGTTTTGAGTGCTGAGCAATATTGTGATAATTGTTATTACCTATATTTAACTGAAGAGAATTAAACATGTACTGATAGTGAAGATCAAGTTTGTTTGTTATTAGATCAAAATTAGAAGTACTCATTGAGGCCATAAGGGTTTTTGACCTTACGTGATCACTAGAGGCCATATCCAGTACATATATGTCTTTCAGGTTATCATTATTTATATCTGCAATATCTACTCCCATACCATAGAAGGATATTTGTTTGGTAGAACTTTTAATTTGATCTGTAAACGTTCCATTTCCATTATTTATATACATCCCATCAGGAACGTAATAATCATTAGCTATATATATATCTAACCAGGAATCATTGTTTAAATCGCTAACACATAGCCCAAGACCAAAACTTGGTTTTAATAACCCAGCTTTTTCAGTAACATCAATAAACTTTCCATCCCTTTGTTCATACAGATGTGAAGAATTTTCTCTTAAAAGCTCTTTATTCTCAAATAATTTATAAAATCTAGTGGGATCAAGGCCATAATAATCATTTTCATTCATTACAATACAATCTAGGTCTCCATCTTTATCATAATCAAAAAATGCAGATTGGGTGCTTATTCCTGTATCATCTAAACCATATTCTTCTGCTTTTTCTATAAATGTAAGATCTCCCTGATTTATCAGAAGCAAATTTTTTCTTTTATCTCTACTATAAGGTCCTCCCTGGGACACATATATATCCATCCATCCATCCTGATTAATATCTGCAAATGTTACTCCACTAGACCACCCCTTATTATTTGTATTAATATTAGCTTTTTCAGTGATATCTTCAAAGCTTAAGCCACCTTTGTTTAAATAAATCCTGTTTTGCGCTTGATTTGCGCACAAAAACACGTCTTTTAAGCCATCATTGTTAAAATCTGCTACACCAACCCCAGAACCATTATAAAAGTAGTCATAATCAAATAAATTTGATTTTGACCCTAAATCATGCTCGATTTTATTGATAAAATCAATTCCACTAGAAGAACTAGGTATTTTTACGTAGTTATTATATGATTGGGAAGATATTTCTTTATCCGTATTAGTTCCACAGGTATAAAGAAGAATTATTAGTATAAATAATATCCCGTTTTTTAGTCTCATAATCAGATTTATTGGGGATAAAGATAAAAAAAAGAGCCTTATTAAAAATAAAGCTCTTTTTTTTATTATTCAGTTACTCTGAAATTACTCAGCACATACTGCAACAGGTAATAGACCTGGAGATATTTGACCATATCCAACTGAATATGTGTCAAATGCTACTACACCATTCGGAGCAGTAATTGTCATAGCGATCTCACCATAGAAATCACCAAACCAGTTCCAAGTTGCAGATTCTGTTCCAACAGGAATGTCAACTGATGCTTGCGCATAGTATCCGTCAGCTGAAGCAACACAATCATATTCGTATGTTCCCCATTGTGAGCACATTGCAATATCAACTATTGTACCGTCAATATCAACTGAAAGTGCTCCACCAGAAGAATAACTACCAGTTTGCCATCCATCACCATAGCTATCATACATATCAATTACGTATGTACCAGGCATTGGAGAACAAGTTAGTAGTGCATTGTATTTAAATGGAGAAGAGAAGAATCCACCAGTAATAATACCAGCAGCAGATGTCCAATCATATGTTCTTCCATCTGTTAATTCAACTTCTAATCCAATAACAAATACGTCACCAGGTGCATAATCACTTGAAGTAACTCCCATTGCACTTGCAGCCTCACCGAAAGCCATTTCAACAGTTCCTCTAGGAAGTCCTACAGGTCCAGTTTCGAAATCACTAGCAGGAATCGACTTTACATAAATAAAGTCAGTACTTGCATTACCGTTATCGGCAGTAAGATCCTTAAGCTGTGAGTAAACGTTAACTTGTGCAAACAGAGCACCGTCTGCTTCATCTTGCTCCTCTACAGTAACACTAAATGTACTGTTAGGATCACTAGAATTTAAGACAGCGTTATTCACTGAAATTGTTCTTAGTATCGCTCCAGTTTCATAGTCTAGAACTGTGTCAATAGTATTCTCACTATCTACACAAGAAAAAGTAACTACAAACAGAGAAGCGAATAAAAATTTAAATATATTTCTCATAGTTTTCATTTTTTTTAATTAGCAGGATTTGTTACTCCCGAATCCCAGAAGACAGTAGTTAAATTATCCTGTCTTTGTAGGATTGAAGGATTAGCACTTATTTCACTTGATGGATAAGTACCAGTTCTTGGGAATGGTCCTGATTCATTGTTATCCATAAGTCCTCTAGACAACGTTCTCGGGTGTCCAGTTCTTCTTATGAAGTTCCATGCATCATTCGCACCACCATACATAGCAATAAAGTATTGCTCACCTAGTATATCCATTTTATCTTTCTCAACTGGCCATCCTAAACCATCTAATGCAGATGTAGAAGGAGCAGCGTTGAATTTAGCCATTACGTCAGCAACATAAGCAGAAACCTCACCTGAAGTTGGGAACATACTTGAATCAGCAGCAGCGTCAACAGAACTCATTGACATTACTTTAGTAATTGATTCGTTCATTCCAGCTTCCATATACATTCCTGCCATTGCAGCATCACCAGAAGATAATGCAGCTTCAGCTTTCATAAACTTAACATATGATGATAAGTAAATTGGCCAAATACCTTGTCCACCACCACCATTTCCTTGCCAAACTTGACCAGCCATAGCAGCAATACCACTTAACGATCCAATCGAGTCATAGTCATGGATATCAGCTAAGTTATCAAAGCTACCACCAGCAGGATAAACTCCTACTGCAGTTCTAGTAAAGTTATCAGGAGGTGTTCCTTCGTCATTACCATGATGTCTACCCCAATAACCATTGAAGTTTGAACACCATCTTCCATCTCCATAAGAGTTATCGCCATCAGCAGTAAACTCTAAATGGAAAGGTTGGTCTTGTAAAGAACACTGTAGTGTTTCACCGTTAGAAGAATCTCCATCCCAGTCATGTGGCCACATGTAAACACCGCCAAATGCTTTAATCATAGCGTTGTTACCTGGTGTTAACCACGTTTGTCTGTAGAAGTAGTATCTTCTTCTTGGATCGTTAATTGGATCTTGACCAGCTTCCCATGCAGCTACAGAAGTACCATACCAATCATCAGTTTCACCATCCATAAGGTCCATTAACCAAGATGACTGATAGATATTAGCACCTGAAGTAGTATAGTCAGACTGATACCAAGGGTGACGTGTATCCGGTTGTAATTCTTGCGTACCATAGTTAAACTGTAAATCGTCTGCTGGAGTCTCAATAACATTTGTTTGAGCTAATGCAGCAGCGTAATTACCTTGTGTAAGATGAGCACGCATTCTTAATGTGTTAACAAATTTCATCCATTTTGAAGCATCTCCGCCATAGTACATATCATCACCACCACCAGCAGCATTTAACATAGCTTCAGCATCGTCAAGCATTGCTAGAGCAGCAGTATAAACTTCTGCATCATCAGAAACAGCTGGACTTGGATACTCACTAGGATTATTTGCTTGAGCCCATGGGATATCACCCACAGAATCAACAATACCCATCATAATATGAGCAGCCATAGCTTTTGACATACCTAGGTGGAAAGCTAATAAATTCTCTTCACCGTTCAATCCTTCAATAGTAGCAATATCAGGCATAATGCTAGCATACAATTGATACCAAGCACCGCTTATAGTTCCACTACCAAAGTTATTGTAGTATACTCTACCACCCATATAACTTATTCTACCTAGTGCTGCACCATTGTACTGCATATCTTGCATTGCACTTAAGTATGATATTTGGATATTGTTTAATAACAGATCAGCATCGGCTAGATCTGGAGATAGTGAGTTTGGACTCGCTAGATCTTCTAATTCCATGGTTTCACATGAGTAGAACATCGTAGCAGACGCTATCACCATCATCATTAAATATTTAAATATTCTTTTCATAATTAATTGATTTTAAACGTTATTAAAATGATGCTTTAAGACTAACACCCCACCTTTTTGAACTAGGTCCATTAAGGAAGTCCCAACCTCTTGCATTACCGACACCGGTACCTGCAACATTAGGATCGTAATTAGTAGCATCTGGAACATTATAAGCATCATGCCATAAGTTGTATCCACTAGCTGTTAGAGATAACGCACCAAATGGAGTATTATCTAACATCTTTTGAGGAACTGACCATGATAATGATACTTCTTGAAGTCTTATAACAGAACCGTCATAAACAGACATTTCAAGTGGACCAAACAACACATTATTAAAATAATAAGATGAGTTGTTTATCTGTAGGTTGTTAGGAGAACCATCGTTTAATACTCCAGGAAGAATAAATGTATTCTTTCTGTCTTCAACGATTCCACCTCTACCTAGTAATGTAGCAACTGTTTTAGCTACTATATCTCCACCGGCAGTATGGCTTAATTGCCATCCTAGCGTAAAGTCTTTATACTTTAATGTATTAATAACATTCATAACGTAATCTGGCTCAGGATCACCAATAATAGGTGTAATAGTTCTTGAACCTTCTGTTCCTAGAGGAACTTCGTTTCCGTTAGCATCGATTGCCATAACACCTTCAGAACCGTAGTTACCTGAAGCGTTAACAACCATATTTCCGTTATCATCTCTTTCGATTCTAGTACCAACGATTACCCCTAAAGGCTCACCTTGGATAGCAGCATTACCACCTAACCAAGTAGCAGTAGAACCACCATATATAATTTGATCATCTGATTGCTCTGTTACAACAGCTGAACTTGTAGTAAAGTTAACTCTTGCATTCCAGCTAAGACCATCAACATTAACAGGGATGATATCAAACATTTCTAAATCAACATCTACCTCTATTCCGTCACCTTCAATCTTACCAATATTATCCTGAGTAGAAGTAAAACCAGTAGTAGTTGGAAGAGGCTTGAATACGATTAAGTCATTACTTGTTCTTTCAAAGTAAGAAGCATTAATTCCAATTCTATTACCCCAAACTCTTGCATCAACTCCAATTTCAAGTTCAGCAAGTAACTCTGGTTTAAGATCTGGGTTAGCCTGGAAGTCACTTACAGAGTTAGTAGTAACACCACCATTTAGACCACCATTTTGGTTAGTCGCTTGGTTTACACTATTAACTGTAGGATAACCACCTGGGAAACCAGCTGATGTTCCGTATCCAGCTCTTATTTTTAAATAAGTTAAGTTATCAGACTTGATACTTTCATCCATTGATGTAGGTAAGAATGATACACTAGCACTTGGATAGAACATGCTATTGTTCTCTGTTGGTAGATTTGATACCCAGTCATTTCTAGCAGATAAAGAAACAAATAAGAAGTCTCTATAATCGATATCTGCGTTTCCAAATACCCCTAGAGTATTTTGGTGACCGTGATATGATAATGGTGTTTGATTTTCATAATTAAAGTGTTGGATTACACCGTATACGATCTGTCCAGTACTTGCAGTACCTTCACGATCATAATTTCTCATTTTTGATTCAGCACCAACTGTCCAAGTAAGTCCAACGTCATCACTTAGGTCAGCACTACCATTTAATCCAACATAATGGTTCCAGATCGTTACATTGTTATCCCATGTATTAAGATAACCAAATACCGCCTGGTTAAAGTTTACACCATTTTTATTTGAGTATGCCTTGTTTCTCTCATTATACCAGTCAATACCAGCACGATAAGTTAAAGACATATTATCATTGATTTCATAAGTTAATTGAGCAGTACCAAATACTCTGTTAGTGTTCTGACCACCTTGAGAGTTAGCTACTGACCAATTTGGGTTAATGATATCGTTACCATTTCTATAGTATATACTACCACCGTTTTCAGGTATAGTAAATGGTAATCCCATTAAGTCAACACTTCTTGGAGTAAAGAATACATTACCGAATGTTGACCATCCTAATGTACCGTTACCTCTAGAAGATGCAACTGGAGGAGATACCATGTGAGTGTTACTGTAGTTCAATGAACCACTAATAGTAAACTTATTACTTAACTCAGCACGTCCACCAATAGAAATTGTATTTCTTTTAAGTGAATTTCCAGGTGTAAATCCTTTTTCATCAAGGTTACCCCAGTTTACATTATAAGAAACCTTACCATCGTCTGAAGCACCTCTTATATTAACAGATGTGTTAGAAACACCACCTGATCTAAAGAAGTTCTCAACACTTTCGTAAGGAGCCCATGCATAACGTGTACCAGTATATTCTTGATTTAATACGTTATTACCACCTAAAAATGCATTAAGGAATGCAGATGATCCATATGGATGCTCTACAGTTCCGACACCATCCGTATCGATAATAGTTCCAGCTGGGTCATTTGCCCATCCGTCAACACCATCTCTTGCGAATGCAGGTCCCCAGTTACTGAAGAACCATCCGAAAGATTGGTCGAAACCATTACCATACATATTTTGATACTCTGGCATTGAAGCAATCTCATTAACAAAATAAGATTGATTTACAGTAATTTCTGTTTTCTTAGGCCCTGCAGCTTGAAGAGAACCAGATTTTGTTGTGATTACAATTACACCATTCTTACCAGCTGTTCCATAAAGTGTAGCTGCTGCTAAACCTTTAAGAACGTTAACACTAGCAATGTTATTTGGATCAAGATCTAAAAATCTTGTAGATCCAATGTTACCACCTAGGTAACCACCTTGTGCATTTGTGTCACTACTGAAAGGTACTCCGTCAACTACGAATAATGCCTGGTTGTTACCATTAATAGAAGTATAACCTCTAATAATAACATTTGTAGCAGAACCAGATGTACCACCTTGATTGGTAATATTTACACCTGATGCCTTACCAGATAATACTCTAGCAACATCACCTTCAGATCTTTGTTCCATTTCTTCGCCAGCTACCTCACTAACGGCATATCCAAGAGCTTTCTTTTCTCTTTTAATACCAAGTGCAGTAACGACTACTTCTTCAAGTTGAGCAACGTCTTCGCTCATAGTAACATTTACTGTATCGGAAGAACCTACTGTTACAGTAACAGAAGTATAACCAACATATGTAAATGATAATACAGCTCCCTCGTCAACCATGATGCTATAATTACCATCAAAGTCAGACTGAGTTCCCGTTGTTGTACCTTGAACAACAATATTTACTCCAGCTACAGGCATTCCTGAATCATCAGAAACAGTACCTGAAACTGCTTTTCCTTGCGCAAACGTTAGTTGCGCGACTAACGCCAATACAAGCGTCAAAATTCCACTAAACTTTGTTTTCATTTTTTAATTTATTTGAATTAGTCCATCTGCAAAAATCATAATAAAATGTTAATAAAACAAAACAAATATGTAAAAATTTGCACTTTTTTTTGATCCAACAGGTTAAATTATCAGAAAAATGAGCTGTATTTTATATGAATTTTAGCATTTTTTGTGTCTAAAGTCTGTTTCATATCTGATCCTAATGCATAGCTTAAGGAGAAAATACCTCCTTTAGTTAGAAGTCCTACCCCCATTCCTACACCATATATATTATTATAGGCATTAATTAGCTTATTTTCATAATTTCCCACATCAAATATGCTATTAATATATATGGTGTTGTTTAATTTGAATCGATACTCTGTAATTAACAGAAAATACTTATTCGAAAAGAAACTATTTTCATCAAATCCTCTAATCGAATTTGCTCCGCCAAATCTAGAAAGTTCATTTGAAAAATAGGTTTCAGAATCTAAAATTTCAGATTTAAAATTTAAATAGATGCTATTTTTTAATCCAAAATCAAAAATTTTAGTTAGATCTATGTTAATGAAGAGCTGATTGTTTTGCTGATCATTTGAAGTCCTTTTCCCATGGGAAATTTTAAACAAATAGTTTTCTTTGATTGGAAATAATAGATTATTCTGGTTATATTTTGAAAATTCATATATAAAATCACTGAAAAATGTTTCATAATCCT